>Ga0074193_1001914_pt1 | contig 21684 bp, 20 predicted proteins | sample EPASupsiteHSE605_FD_64523 | JGI IMG/M metagenome (GOLD analysis project Ga0074193, IMG submission 64523) | Bioremediated contaminated groundwater from EPA Superfund site, New Mexico - Sample HSE6-05 | ecosystem: Environmental > Aquatic > Deep subsurface > Groundwater > Contaminated ... | reverse complement strand
AGACTCTGGAAATAGAAAATGGTTCCAAAGAACTCCAGCAATGGCAGAAGGAATAACTGATCACATATGGAGTTTAAAGGAATTATTAACGTTTAGAGTTCCTGTTCAATGATTTGGGGACACGACCACTAATCCTACCTACAATCAATTAATGACATTTATAAAAAAAGACAAAACAGATGAAATGGTATATAAGCCAGGAAAATTTACGTGTGGAGATTTTGCAGAAACTGTACATAATAATGCGGAAAAGGCTGGGATTAAATCATCATGGGTAACAATAGAGTTTAAAGATGTAAAGGGAGGACATGTTTGTAATGCATTCAATACAAAAGATAAAGGCATGGTATACATAGATTGTACAGGATCATACCCACATAAACCAGGCAATTGGGATTCAATTGTTAAAATACAAGTCGGAAAGCAATACAAGCCTGTCCCATTATTTAGATCCGGATATACATATTATTCAATGGGAATTGTAAAGAGTTACGCCAGATATTGGTGAAATTCGAGAACAAGAACCACTAAAAAGAATTGAAACATACATATACATGTGCGTCCCAATACGTATAATTTGAAACCAGCAATGCGTATAATATTTGAAATCAGCAATGCATAATAATATTCGAAACCAGCAATGTATAATAATATTCGAAACCAGCAATGCATAATAATATTCAAAACCAGTATCAATTAAAATAAAAATTTAAACTTTTTTTTATTGATATAAATAATCTTTCTTATTTAAAATAGGGGGGTCAAAATTGAATGCACAAAAAGTTAAAAATGCAGTTAGAAGATTTAGCGAGTTGATTGAGAGGAATAAGGATTATCGAGCTTATTCAGATTTTAAAGAAGGAATTAATGAAGGTTTGGAGATAGCAAAAGATACTTTTGAGGAAAATGTAGAAAAATTTGATTTATCTGATTCGAACGAAGATCGAGCCGTAAAGATACAGAGTTTACAGGATAGATTTAACTTGCTTATAGACACGATTGGGATAATAAAAAAACCAAATTATTCTAAAGAGCAGTTAGATGGGATATATGAAGGATTTGAAAGATCCAAAGAATTATTCGGAGAATTTATAAAAGAATTCATATAAAATATAATTAAAGTCAAAGAGCTATAATGGAGAATGTATTTTCCCTGAATGTAAACAAAACATGATGGGAACATAAACTCTGCAATAAATATCGGAAATTTGCGCTTCAAGATCAAAATCTAATAGGAACATAAACTGCGGAACGCGAAGAGGGGCTTGTCGACCTGTGAGCAAATTCAATAAATGAAGCAGAAAGCACGTAAATTAAGTCAATGGACAGTTCGCCTGTCATTACCTGTCATTTATAGTTATTTCCCGTATTTCTAAAAGTTCGCACAATCTATTCAAAGCATGTTTCTTTTCATGGATCATAACTTCTAATTTGTTAACGTCTGCTTCTAACTGCTCTATTTCTGTTTTTAATTGTAGTACCTGCTCTTTAATAAGATCGTTACTTTGCATATACCGTCCAACCAAAATGTATTACGCTTCTTACAATGACGCTTTTTTTAGATATAAATCAAATACGTTTTCACATTTTATAGATTCACTTAACTATATACATCATTATCTATTGCTCTGCCCGTATATACTGCAGTTCAAAATTTACCATGATTACTAAATTTGCGAGCAAGATCCACTAAAAAATTTATTGAAACCAGGATTGATGATCCATCCATTTGATTAGGGGCTCTTCCTGGCCGTGGTCAGTACACATACAAAAGACAGGAAGTATAACTATTTCTGAAAAACTATTTCAGAAAAACTTCTGGACCATTTAGTTGATGTCGGACCCACTTCTTCTAGGTTTCTGTAGAAGGTTTCTGTAGAAGATATGTGTCAGAAGAATCCGGCATCAACCAGAAGTATGAAAGTCTTTGAGCAGAACTTGTCAACCATCTGGCTGACTGCTTGCTTGAAAATGAACCGTAGCCCCGGTGTACTTCCTATATAAGCTACAGGCAGCAGTATTTCTACTCTTTAATGTAAATAATCAGGCATAATATTATCAGAGCGGCAAGGATAACTGCATAATATAGCGGGTTGCCCTCAATATTAAATCCAAATATGCCGGAAGACTCTTCCTCCTCCGGACCCGCGTCAATCCCAACGGCACTATTAAACCTCTCTTCTATACCCATATGACCTGAAACGTAGTAGGCAGCCAAGCTTAATCCCACAACAGCCAAGATTAAAACCCCAAACAGAATCATACTTTTCTTTCGGTCTATCTCATACAAGCGGTTCAGCCTCCTGAAGCATATCTGGTCTGACTTTTTGTATGTATGATACCACGTATCCCGTAAGTACAGCCTCTATTGCAGCAACCCCCATATTGACTCCTGCCAGAAGGGAGAGCCCATAGAGAATATCCGTGCTACTCTGAGTTACTCCCTGAATTCCCGAGACCAATATTATGACTATCATAATTACATTGCCAATCAGGAGTCCTGCCAGGGTAGCAATACCGGCTCTTGAGAATGAGCTCAATTTGGCTTTGGCAAGTCCATGATATATCAAGTAGGCAACGGAAACTTCAGTTATATTGACCAGAGTATTCGCTCCAATCATTCCCCACCCACCATGTCCTATTGCAGCAGATAATATATTCACTATGAACACGATTATTCCTCCAACTACAGGGCCTCCCAGGATACCTATGAGAGGCGTTAGATTCATGTGAACACCCCCAAACAAAGGAATATTCACCTGAAAGATCGCAAATGAAGCAGCAGTGCACATCCCGGCTAGAGTTAACACTTTACTGTTATTGTTTTTCTTCACTTTTCTCATCCAGTACATACAAAGGCAGATCAAAATTATCGAGAGGATCCACCATATAGAGATCCATTGCAGGGAGAAAGCACCATCTTCTAAATGTATGTGAGCCATTACCTAACTTCCTAATATATTTCATTTTTTATATATGCGGATTTTAAACTAGTGTCACGAAAACTTAATTGTGGATCATCAATTTAAGGTCAAAACCATATCAGCTGATGGAAGCTACCAAATAATATGTTCGATAATTAGGTTTTTACGATACTAGGTTTCATCGAAACCAAATTACTGAATAATTGGTATGAGGTCAAATTGTTTGGTACCATACCAAACCTTAAATTTGCAAATTAGCCCGAGAGTAATGGATTAAATTGAAAAAGATAGAATTCAAGCCAGTTCGTTACAGTTTTTTCGATAAAGCTTATATTTGTTCGCGGGTTAGAGAGATTTTACCAGCTCTTCTATAGTCAAAGGTCTCTTTTCTATCTCCAGTCCCCTGAATTCGCAGAGAGCTTCGTATATTCGTACAATCTTAGGTCCTTTGAGCCCGGCGTCTTCAAGTAAATCGTTATTGTAAAAGATCTCTGAAGGTCTGCCCTCTGCAATTACACATCCCCTCTTAACAATGCATATTCTATCCGCTATACGTGCAGCGAGGTCAAGGTCGTGTGTTGCCAAGACTATGCTTATACCATGCTCTGCTTTTAACTCATATATAATATTTTCAATAATTTCAGAATGTATGGGGTCCAGGTCGGAAGTTGGCTCATCCAGGGCAATTATTTTTGGTTTCATAGCAAGGATACCAGCTATCGATACCAGCCTCTTCTGCCCGCCACTAAGATAGTTGGGGATCTTGTTTATAAACTCCTCAGCCCCTACAGCCCTTAAAGCTTTCATTGCTGCATCCCAAGCTTCACTTTTGCTCATGCCCAAATTGAGCGGGCCAAACATCACATCATCCAAAACCGTAGGCGCAAAAAGCTGATCATCCGGCCTCTGGAACACTATGCCTACATTCCTCCACAGATTTTTTTTCGTCCGAGAGTCGATCCTTTCACCCATGACAAATATATCGCCTTTAGAAGGCAGAAGAAGGCCATTCAAATGCTCCAGGAGGGTCGATTTACCTGAACCATTTGCCCCACATACGGCAACTATCTCATTCTCTTTAACCCTGAAGCACAGTTCATGAATCCCAATGCTACCATCGGGATATACATGACTTGCACAATCTATGTGTATTAGCTCATGAGGCTCAGGAAAATTATGATCCTGTAATAAATCAATATATTTTTTCATAAATTGCAAACTCACCCCTAAATTGGTGAACCATGAAAGAGTAGCAGATAAGCTACTATAAAGAAAAGCGCCAGCAGAATGATGTATTCTACAGGTCCCATTTGTTGAACTTCTGTTGCTGCAGTGTATGTCCCATCATATCCCCTGGACTCCATGGCTTTGCTCACCCTCTCTGCCTGATCATAAGACCTGATAAAAACAAGTGCAAAGATCTCCGCAAAGGTCTGGCTCTGCCTGCTCATACTCCTAATAAAGCTCCCACCTCTCGATTTAAAGGCCCTTATCATGGAATCAACCATGTCCAGCGTTATAAAGAGAAACCTGTAAGACATCAGAAATATCTGATTCAGAGGAGACGGAAAGATCCTGTAAATTATGGCTGAAAGGTGAGCATATTTAGTAGTCATGAGTAACAGAAAGGAAGATGTCATTGATATAAGGGCTTTTAGCAAAAGCCGGATCAATAGAAATAATCCATTATCTGTCAAAGTCAAGGAAAACCAGGCGAATCTTAAAGAAAACAATGGCACTCCGGGCTCGTTCCATATCAATAGAACAACTAAAGATAAAACAAACAAAATAGGCAAAAGATACCAGTCAAATAGTTTTCTTAACGGCAGGTTAGACTGCCAGTATAAAAGAAGTATAAGCGCATACAGTACCACCAGTAGCTCAACACTTTGAGCAACGGTTAAGATTACGATAATGACAATAAGCGCAATTAATTTTGCCCAGGGGCTGGCTCTGGAGAGGACAGAGTGACAGTTCTCACTATAATAAGTGATGAGATTAAGATCAGGGATATGACCGGAAGCCTGTGAATTACTCATATACTCTATTCCTCTCCTGATTTCCAGGATTAATTAATCTCCATGAGGCAGATATATAACTTTTGGGTCAAACGCAAATATATGCAGCTAAGTTTGGCATGCATCAAACATTCGCCAGAGTTTTCTTTCTTCAACATTCACATATGTGCAAACTGTACCTGAATGAGTCTATTCATCAGAATTCCAAGTTGAGGATTCACGATCAATAACCACTAATTCGTGTTGCCAAAACAATCAGAAAGTCAAAAGGAATAATATAGCTAAGAAAAAATATTAAGAATAAAATTTATAGATAACACCGTCTGTGCGTAACATAGTTGAATAAGTATAAAATTATAGGTTGTATGTCATAAAGTTACAATAATTTTATCACCGAATTCTGGAATAAGTCCTGTTAAAACCGATTTGGTTTTAATGTCAAGATTCAATTTGATGAATCGTACTGATGTTTTTTGGGCTAGAAAACATAAAAGGTAGGAAGAAAAGTTTATGGAAAGAATAATTAAAAACGAAAAAATATATACGATGTAGGAAATAGGGGGATTAGAAAACGCAGACAACTTATAAAAAATAACAAAATCCTTGAAATCAGTATGATAACTGATGAAGCAGATGACATTAATCATAAGTCCAGCTAGAATACTTGGCACAAATGACAGAGTTGGCAGTATTGAAAAAGACAATGGTGCCGATATTGCTATTATTAATGACCACCCATTTTACCTTTTCAGCTACAGATATGGTTTAGTAAGCGGTGAAATTGTTTACGAAGCAAAGAGATAAGCATATAGTTTTAGACACTGATAATTAACTGATAATTAGTAATCGGATTTTGAATCTAGGAAGGCCGCTAGCATAATTTTTAAGGCAGGTGATATAACATGCCTTGATAGAAGCTTAGAGCAGGCAAAATAATCTACTTATGGACTATGTAAATATTTAGGAATCACTGATGCTCTAGCGATTCATGAACAATATCCACTAAATATCGATTGAAAAAAATATGTCTTTTGACGGATAGGTATGTACCATTCGAAAACAAAATCCCTTAAAACAGAGATTGGAATTTTTGAATCGGAAGCGGGCTGCGATCTTTCCCCAAATAATTCAAAAGCAAGCTTCAATAAAACAGGAATTGAAACCGTACCGGGCTGCGATCTTTCCCCAAATAATTCAAAAGCAAGTTCCAATAAAACAGGAATTGAAACCGACTGCAGGAGAAGAATCACGTTTTTCGGAGAAATTATATTCGAAAGCAAGGTCCCCTACAGAAGGGATTTAAACACTTGTTTCTTGCCTAGATGTGTAGTACAAAGATAGATCCCCAACATTCTCAAAATAATGATTAGTTATGGGGTTATACAGCGTCTTATTTAACGGTTTAAAAGCTCTCGATAGGAGGAGATATAGATGGCATCCGTTGAAACGACTGAGAGGCTGGGACGCAGTCTGGGCTTTTTCTCAACCTTCGCAATAGGTACCGGGACGATGATCGGAGCAGGGATATTCATTCTCCCGGGACTCGCGATCGCAAATGCAGGTCCGGGAGCAATAATCTCTTTTCTGCTTGGCGGACTTATCTCAATAGCCACAGCTATCAGCATGGCAGAGCTGGCAACAGGAATGCCTTTAGCAGGCGGCAGCTATTATTATATTAGCAGAACAATGGGAGCTGCGCTTGGTTCAGTAATCGGTCTGGGTTCCTGGCTGGCGTTAATATTCAAAGGTACTTTTGCACTCATCGGGCTCGCAGAGTATTTTCAGGTCTTCTATCCTTTGCCAATCTATGTCGTAGCAGCTGTCTCAGGAGTGATCCTGTTAGCGATTAACTATCGCGGTGCAAAAAGTAGCGGTTCGCTACAGAACTTTATTGTGGCCTTTTTGTTGGTGATCCTGGCTTTATTCATAGCTGAAGTATCTTCCGCAGTTGAGCCTGGTAAGTTTGCCCCGGTTGCACCTAATGGGATAACGCCGATAATCACGACGGCAGGAGTTATTTTCATATCTTACCTGGGGCTCGCAGAACTTGCTGCGGTGTCTGAGGAAGTAAAGAATCCGTCAAAGAACTTACCAAGGGCGTTTATTGCTTCAGCGGTTGTAGTTACCTCATTATATGTTGGCATAATGGCAGTAGTTGTCGGATTCTCAGGACCTGAGGGAGCCGTAACCACAGTGACTCCCCTTGCAGATATAGCAGGCCTGATGGCAGGAGAACCAGGAAGAATCTTTATTGCCCTTGGTGCTTTGCTTGCGACCCTTTCTACAGCTAACGGCGCCATACTGTCATCTTCCAGATTTCCTTTTGCCATGAGTAGAGATGCACTAATGCCAGAGTGGTTTGTTCTGATTCATGAAAAATATGAGACCCCCCACAACGCAATACTGGTCACGGGCGCTGTAATGGTTCTGCTTTTATTTTTGTTCGATATAGAGGAACTGGCAAGACTGGGTGGTGCTTTTAACATTTTGATATTTATCCTGTTAAACATGGCAGTAATAATCCTTAGAAAACGAACTTTACCTGGATATGATCCTACATTTCGAGACCCTTTTTTTCCTTTCACTCAAATATTCGGAGTGATCGGTAGCGTTATATTGCTGCCGTTACTTGGAGGTTTACCTCTTCTTTTTACTGTATTGATGATATTGGTTGGAATCGGCTGGTATTCTCTATATGGAAAAGGCAAAGCTGTGCCAGAGTATAACTTATTCGATCTGCTGGAAAACAATGTCGAAAAGACAACCATAGAACCGGTTTCCTTGGCTAAAGTACTTGTGCCCATTTCCAATACCATGCATGAACGTGACCTTTTGAAGCTGGTTGATTCTATGGGAAGTGAAATAATTTGCCTCCATGTGATTGAGGTCCCGGCCCAAACAACGTTAAAGGTAGCACAAGAAGTCTATCATGAGAAAAAGATAGAGATAAGTTACCGTCTAAAAGAGGAGTTCGAGCGCTATCCTGTAATTGCAGGGCATAAAAGAGAATATATCGTTGCTTTCGACCACAGTATATCAAATTCAATCATAGAACAGGCCGAAATAGAGAACGTAGATATGATTGTCATGGGCTGGCACGAATCAAAGAGATTCCCCTACTCCTTAGGAGGAGTAACAAACGATGTTTTTCAGTCCTCAAAAAGCAAGATTGCTTTGTTGAAAGGACATCTGCCTGATAAGATTAAGAAAATCCTCGTGGCATACAATGGAAAAGGAAACTCGATTCATGGCCTTTCTCTGGCAAAAAAACTGGCCGCAAACACAGGAGCTACAATAGAAATAATCAGAGTTATTAGCCCGGATGAAGAGCAGGAAGAGAAAGAAAAAATTGCCAAAGAACTTGAGAATCTGGTCGAAAGCATAATTTTGACATCTGCAAGCTTTAAACTACTTGAAAAATATTCTATAGAAGACGCCATACTGGAAGCATCAAACGACAGTGACCTGACAATTATTGGCGACTCCAGTGAGAGGTTTAAGATTTCCTTCCTTGGGACTCTGTCGCAGAGAGTTGCCAGACATTCCAAAAAACCTATAATGATAGTTAAGAAATCAAAGCCAATATCAAAAGAAAGCCTGAATTATCTGGTGAAAAAATACATTAAGAAAATATATCCAAAGCCCCGAAAAGAAAAGGATTGAAAACCATTAGATAGAGCAATCAAAAGGGTTAAACATGCTAACCGAGTGATCTAAAATATGGGATAAGGGTTGAAAGAGTAAACTTCAGAGGTATCGGACATGACTGCCGGATATGTCGATCTTGGAGACGGGAAGCTATATTATGAAATAGAGGGAAAGGGAGAGACACTTGTGCTTTGCCATGCAGGTTTTGTTGATAGCCGCATGTGGGATGGGCAATGGGATGCTTTTACACAACATTACAGAGTTCTTCGCTTTGATATGCGCGGATTCGGAAAATCCGATCCTGCAACAGGGCCGGTTTCTCGCCGTCAGGATCTGTATCGCCTGCTCCAGGAACTCGGCATCGAACGTGCACATGTGTTAGGTTGCTCTATGGGCGGGGAAATGGCCATTGATTTTACGCTTGAACATCCGGAGATGGTATTGTCGCTGGTTATCGTCAGCGGGACTCCTGGCGGCTTTGAAATGAAGGGTGAGCCGCCATCCCAAATTCTGGAAATGCTGCAGGCTATTGAGCAAGGCGACCTGGAGCGAGTAAGTGGACTGCAGATCCGGCTCTGGGTTGATGGAATTTACCGTCAGCCAGAACAGGTCGACCCTCGTGTCCGCAAACTGGCATCTGAGATGAACCGGATAGCAGTGGAGAACGGGACATGGGCCAGAGCTGACGCTAATCCGCTAAATCCACTAAACCCGCCGGCTGTTAAGCGGCTGGCCGAGATCGATGCCCCTGTATTAGTCCTGGCTGGCTCGCTGGACCATCCTGAAGTCCTCAGAGCAGCTGACCTGCTGGCAAAAGGGATAAGGAATACAAAAAAGATCATTCTGCCAGATAGTGCTCATGTACCAAATATGGAAAAACCCGCCGAATTTAATCAGGTTGTGCTGGATTTCTTAAGCGAGAGTTCCCGTATTAAATAATGAGACATTTCATGTGTAAACGGATATCAATTATCTTTTTTGATTTATGCAAAGACCATTAACAAAGACCATTAACAAAGACCATTAATCTTGACTTTGACTTTTGAACCACCTGTAAATTTGATCTTTATTGGGATTTTGATCGCCCAAAACCTTGATTTATTTGAATATACAAAAAACTATAACCAGTGTTAAATATGAGCACAACTGAATTATTAGAAGTCACACTCTGAAATAGTACCTTTTCTCTCATTTAATCCGAATGTGCAGGAAGAAAGAGAAAGGTTCTAAGCAATCCGATTCTAAGCAAACTTTATCTGAGATGAAAATCTCTTATAAGAGGATAGCAATGCAGCAGTATAAATTAAAACGCGGTTTTAAACCTGAAATTGACAGGATCTACTCGGTAATGCAGGAGTGCTTTCCCGGGGAAATCTCCGGAGACGGAGAATTCCTTGAGACATCCTACGGAGCTATGTCAAAGATAAAAGTCTGGATCGAAAACAAGATGCTCTGTGTGGACACCGTTTCCGACAAAACAGTAACAAATGACAAGATTGTCCTGCAGACCAATAGAGCCTTCCGGGATTTCCTTACCAAGGCCACAGGATACACTGCAAAAGAGCGCATAAAAAATGCCAAAAAGGAAGTCGGAGAGGAGTAAAACTCCTGACGTCCCATTCTTATTTTAACAATGTCATCATCTGACAGCCCTTACCCGGAGGTGTCTTTTTGAACATGGATTTTATGGAAAAACTGAAGAGTCTTGAGATTCCCACCTGCCTCCGGGTCTGCTGTGGGACTGACGGCTCGGTGACCTTTCTCCTGGAGATAATGACCCGAAAGCCTGTGGATGTAACAACCGAGTCCCAGTACACAGTTAAAGCCGACAGAGAGATCGCTGCCCTTCTGGGAGTAGAAGAAGGCAGTGAAGTAAATGACAGAGTTGTCAGGCTTTCTGCAGGAAATACGGTTTTCGTGCAGGCAAGGTCTCTCTCCCCTTTAGAACGCATGCCCGAAACCATGAAAGAACAGCTCATGCGGGCGGACATCCCCATAGGCAGGATCCTGCGCAGCCACAACCTCGAGACCAGGCGCGACATGGGGGAACTTGAAGTTCTGGAAGGAGAATCTACTTTCAACGGCATACCTGTCCTTTCCCGTTCCTACAAGATAGTTCATAATAACTATGTCCTCATGTGGATCAACGAGCGCTTCCCCATAGACAAGCGCTGGAAATTATAAACAAGAATGCGAGCCGTAGAATAAATCAAGAAGATCTATGCTTTTTTAGATCAAATATTTCTATTTTTTTGAATTATATATACAGATTTCCTGGCAGTCCATGGATATTTTCCCCCTGTCAATCGTGTCAGTCGAAACCTTTATATCTCTGCTGTGATATTTTGGAGATGCTCTTAGAGCAACAGTGCCTTGGTGGCTTAGGGGTATAGCGCGTCCTTGGTAAGGACGAGGTCGCGGGTTCAAATCCCGCCCGAGGCTTTGTACTTTTTTTGTTTTTCCTTTATATACTGCAGGTTCAAAGCCTACTTTCGTTAGAAGGTAGACGAATGATAGTGGGTATATATAAACTAAATGTTTCTGCACGCATAGAGTCTGTTGAAAATCTTTCAATATCTGAAAAGAATAAAGAGCTAATTGTTGACTTTATTGACTACTGTTTTTCTGAAGGCTTAGGAGAACATAGAATAGTCAAATACATAACGACGTTGAAATACATTTCATTGTCCCTTCCAACTGATTTTGACAAAGCAACCGAGAGGGATATAAGACGATATGTCTCAAATCTTGAAAGATCCAATAAAAGCCAATGGACCAAACACGACTACAAAGTAGTGATGAAGAAGTTTTACAGATGGTTGAATGATGGTGAAGAGCCATCAATGGTAAAATGGATCAATACTTCCCTCAAGGATAAAAACCTGAAGCTTCCAGAGGAAATGATCACAGAAGGCGAAGTTAATCTAATGATTGATGTAGCTACAAACAAGCGTGACAAGGCAATTATTGCATTACTTTGGGATATTGGTGCCAGAATAGGGGAAATTGGAAATTTGAGAATAAGGCACCTAAAATTTGATGACTTGGGCGCAGTTGTTAGCCTCGATGGAAAAACTGGCCCTAGGCGAGTCAGGGCAGTATGGAGTGTAGATTATCTAAAAGAATGGCTTAATGAACATCCCGGTCAAAAAGATCCTGAAGCTCCTGTATGGTTTAATTTTGCCAAAAAGGGGAAGGTTCTGGAGCCAATGATGTACGATGCTATTCGAATGAGGCTGAATAAGATATCTGAGAAAGCAGGGATTAACAAAAAAATTCATCCTCACTTGTTCCGACACTCTCGCTGCACTTACATGGCTAATTACTTGACAGAAGCTCAAATGAATGCATACTTTGGATGGATTCAGGGATCAGATATGCCCAGTATATACGTTCACTTATCAGGGCGTGATGTTGACGATGCTGTTTTGAAGGCAAATGGAATTATCAATAAAGAAACCTCTAACATAGATACAAATACAAAAGAAGACACACAGGGGCCAAAACTTGACTTATCCTCAGTGATAGAATCAAAAGTTGGCAAACTGGTTGAAGCGAAAATTGCAGAGCTACTAGGATTATAATATTTTTAGGGAAGGCATAACCATAGGGTTTAGCTGGTTTTTTTCAACACAGAGCACCTCCGTACTTCAGGAAGTGTTCATTACCTTAACAGAGCAGATAAGAAAATAAGACTTGTAAACTTGTTGGAAAATTCCCCATTTAATTTCTTTTTTTGATAGAATAGAGATGTTTAATAGCATAATCTGCGTTCACAAATAGAGCAGTACCCGTGTGATGGGGATCGCCAAGCAATGATACGTGATATTTGAAAGCAAATAGGATAATCAATAAGTGAACCCGGATACAGATATGAAAGAAGATAAAAGGGCATATAGCTTGACCTGTCTTAGGTGTTTGATCCGATAAGATCTCTGAGTATGAATGAAATAGGATTACCATATGTACCATAATACAGATTTATATCCAATTCAACGTCTACTTTTTACCCCAGGGTATTATATTTTAGCTCAAATGGTGCAATTATAGAAATACTTAAATAACATTAGGTCATAGAATAGTGCTTCATATCACAACATACCGCTCATTGTAAACTATTAAACATATACAAGTTCCAAAACCCTGTGAGGTGAAAGATAGATTTCTTTTATCTATAGTACGAAATGTAATAGCCTGGCCTTCTTCCACAGGGGAAATTATAGGAGAAGCAAAACTGCAAGCTTATAGCACATAATCCACATGCCAGATTCATTGTATGTGATAGACAATGGCACATAATGAAAGAATGCATGTTATTATGCATGAAGGAAAGACTTTCTGAACTGCCATATATAGTAATTTAACATAGAGCACTTGGCAAGATCGCTCGAATTACTATTTCGTGTTTTTACTTCAGGATTATTTCTGATTTTCAAACCATGTAATAAACGAATCTTAAGGTAACAGTGAAGCTATTTTTCAAAGATTATGATATATACCTGTGGGTTTCGTAAATTAATCTCATTTTGAGAATCGATAGCCCACAAAGTTAGCTGTTATTTAGCCTGAGCTTGGCTGTTATTTAGCCTGAGCTTGGCTGTTATTTAGTCTGAGCTTGGCTGTTATTTAGTCTGAGCTTGGCTGTTGTTCAGGTTGTGAAAGTTATAGCGTAGCTGTTAATCAGCCCTTAGTTAGCGTAGCTATTACTTTTGTGCAAACTGTCATTGTGGCAGATATCTTAGTTATTACAATGGCGGGAAATGTGGTATTGGATAAATTATAAACTGATTAAAATATAATTACATAAACCATTGAAATTACTCCTTAGTTTATACTATCAAGTTTTGAAGTGTGATGTAAGGTGTGATTTCTGAAAAACGGTGAATTAAAAATGCAAAATATTATTGAAAAAATTAGTGCCGAAAAGATTTTCGGCTTTGAATCGTTCTCTGATAACACAGAAGAAGCACCTGTAGAAATACATACATCTGAACAACTGGTTCCTTTGGAAGAGGAAGAAAAGGGCACCATATGGGAAGACATACCAGTGCCTGAAGGCTATGTTGTCAATGATGACGGCGTATTCATGCCTAAATGGAACTCCCAAACTAATAAAAATGATCTTATATGTATCTGCTACAGCCCAATAGCACTTTCGGGTGTAGGCATGGATATTGATACCGGTGAATTTTGGTACGAAATTATGTATGCAGACACTTTTGGAAAAATAAATACCTTAGATGTAATACAGGAAGACATCACCAAAAGATCCAAGGTTTGCAATCTTGCAAATAAAGGCATTAATGTCGTCGATAAAAAAGCTAGTATCGTAAAAACCTAATTATCGAACATATTATTTGGTAGCTTCCATCAGCTGATATGGTTTTGACCTTAAATTGATGATCCACAATTAAGTTTTCATGGTACTAGTGATCTTTGCGAGTATTTCAATAAGGCAATCCAAGAATGTGCAGGAAAATTGCCAGTTAAAATATTTGTTAGGAATAATGGCTGGAAGAATGGACAGCAAAGCTTTGTGCTAGGTAATAGGATGTTCACTGAATCTGATGCTGAGCAAGTCTTTCAGGTAAACCCGGAGAATGCAAAAGGGTTGAATACAGCAGGAAACATTGAAAACTGGGTTGAGGGCGTTAGAGGAGTTATTTCTGACTCTATAGTACGGTTCAAATGCTACTGTATGGCTGCAGCAATTCTTCTCAAACCACTTGATGCACAGTCATTTATTGTAGATCATTTCGGAGAAACAAGCACAGGTAAATCTTTTGGATTCGTGGTTGCTGTCAGTATGTACGGCAACCCAAAAGAATTGATATTTTCAGGAGACTCCACTTCTAGTTTCGTGGAAGAAAAATTAGCAAAGAGTACAGATCTGTCACTATTTCTCGATGAGACTACTACGCAGGATCCTGAAATCCGGAAGAAAATAATATACATGTTTGCAAATGAAGTCGGAAAAGGCCGTGCCAATAAAGAAGGCGGAATTCGTAATGTAAATCGTTGGAAAGCGGTTGGATTTACTACCGGAGAAAAACCTATTATCGATTATGATTGGTTCGGTGGCCTGCAGGTACGTGCCATTGAAATCAACAGAGAAATGCCATCCATGCCTGATCAGATAAGAAAAGCTGAGGATGCAATAAATGAAAATCATGGACATGTTATTGGGCGTTTACTTTGGAAAGTTATTAACCAGAAAGATGAACTTAAAGTTAAGTACAATTCCTACAGAAAATATTTTACAAGCAGTAATTTAAACACAGAAAATCGTATGGGCAATACATTTGCTGTAATTGCTCTTGCAGGCGAACTCCTTGAAGAAGTATTTGCTGAAATTGGAATAGAACCTCAAGATAACCTTGAATTAACAATGGATTTCTTCAATGAAACTGTAAAGGATAAGCCTGTTGAATCTTCTGAATATAAAGCACTCAAGTTCTTAGAAGACTGGTTTGAAGAAAACAGAAACAATTTTGTAAATACTGAGTATCCAGGACGGAAACCATTCAAGATATGTGGATACTTGCAGGATCATTATATTGATATTATTCCTACTGTGTTAAACGATGCACTCAAGAGCCATGGATTCGATCCTTCTTCTATAAAAGAAAAATGGATTAGCTTGGATGTTCAAAAAATAAATAATTGTCGTAATGGTCGTAAAGATTTTAAAGCTACATATAAAGATGAAAATGGTGAGACACTTAGGCCTCATGTTTGTAGAATTGATTTAGAGAAAATGCAGGAAATGCTTGATAAAAGAAATTAATAATGGAGAAATAATTTTTGGGAGCAGCACCCGTGGTTGATGTGTGCTTCAGAAATCTCTTAATTAATTGATTTGAGAAACTCTTTGTCGCATTTGTCGCAATGAAAATATCAATAAATTAAAATTATAATTTTTTTTGAATTTGCATAATTAATTTGCGACAAATGCGACAAAATGAATATATTGAGACAGTACCCGGGGCTGTAGTGATGCCCAAAAAATCTACAGATACAATCTAGAATTATCTTCAGGAAATTCTGTAAGCTCTATGAACCACACGGGTACTGTAATATTAATGTAAGAATTTTGAAGAATGTTCACAATTTCCTTAAAAATTTTATTTCATTAATACAGAATTAATATGGCATTCGTATTTCATACTACATGCATATTAGACAAACCCGTTAGAAGAGGTTTAACCTGTTTTTCCATTGGAAAAAAATGATGTAGAAACTTCCATTTGATTCAACAAAAACTTCAAGGACATATAAATCAATTCCCAATTATTATAAGAAGGTTAAAATAAATCTCCTGCATAATACACTTAAAAGCTTCATTTTAGTGACCAGGTATTCCAAGCTTAGCTCTATATGTTAGTAACAAGATTGTACTTTTTTGAGCAAAGGAAGATATAACTTTTTAACTAAAACACATAGCTTTTTTCTTTTTTAACTTTATCTGATTATGTATAGATAGGCGTAATCCTTTTTAAACATTTGTCTATTAATTATAAAAGTATTTTTTTAATAGGAGGTATAGATTATGGATAAGCGATTTCTAATAATAATTACACTCTTGATATTATTATCAAGTTGTGGAATGGCTTCTGCCTTGAAGGAAACAAGGATAACCCTGAATACAGCTGACCAGACAAGCCCTTCGATGTATGATAAGTACATTACCTGGACTGATACCCGTAATGGTGGAACTGATATCTACCTGCAGAATATGGGTAACAAAGTTCAAACAAGGGTTACTAAAAGCGGTAAAGCAGGAGACTCTTGTGTAGCTGTTAATAGGATAGTTTATGATGATTACAGAAATGGAAATTACGACATCTACATGTACGACATTTCCACTAAGAAAGAAACCAGAATAACCACTAATACTGCAAATCAGACGAATCCTAGCGTATACGGAAATAAAATTGTTTGGGATGACACCAGAGCAAAACCCGGTCCTGGCGTTTATATGCTAGATCTTTCTACTAAAAAGGAAACTAGTATCGTAAAAACCTAATTATCGAACATATTATTTGGTAGCTTCCATCAGCTGATATGGTTTTGACCTTAAATTGATGATCCACAATTAAGTTTTCATGGTACTAGGTTAACTGCTACTGGATGGGGTTCTTCGTTCTACGGCACAAAAGTAGTTTGGTATGATATGGATCAGGTTATTGTGTACGACATTTCCACTAAAAAGCAAACAAGAATCGGCGGTGGAACTCTGATTGGTTATCCTGTGATATCCGGCAATCGTGTAATCTGGAATGATATGTACAATATGCCAGTTACCTGCCTGTATGATTTTGCTAAAAAGAAATGGATTGACCTACCATTTGACTATGTTGAAGAACCTGCTATGTATGGAAACAACATATTGTATACCGATTATAGGAACGGAAACGCTGATATTTATATGACTCAAATCTGAGTCATTCTTTTTTTAAAACTTGAAGCATACCACAACCACGGGTGCTGCCTTCGTAAACAAATTAAAAACGGATGTGATTTTAAAATGCTATGGACCAAGAGTGATGGCTCTCGAATTCTGATATCGGATATGAGCACGTCACACATAAATAATTGTGTCAAGATGCTCTCAGCCGATCCAGATAAGTATTCTTCAGGATTATTTTGAGATTAACTTGCAACATGAAGGATGCTCAGATTGTCAGTACATGCTTTGACATATGGCTGCAGGTACTCCAGTTGAAATATTCCTGCTATGACTGAAAGTATTGTCAATTTTGCGTGAATCAACCTGGATTACACATTTTGCAAAAAAACTTTTGACTTTTGATGGGGGGAGGTAACTGCAGGTATCGTTAATTCAAGTTCACTACCAGCAAAGTCTTGGTGCCTTATGCTTACTAAGCCTCGTATTATGCTAGACCTGACAGTAGATAGCTTCTGGAATTCCTGTGATTGCACAATGACCACCGTAGTGCCTTGCACAATCTTCTTCTAAATTCTCGGATGCTCCAGTATCATAAGAATATATTGACAACAATATCCTTCCAGAAAAATGTATCTATACGTCACCTTCAATATGTTCCTGAGTTCCCAAATTTTAAGCGCATACGCCTAATTCCACAAGTCTGATAGGTCAGATGATTGTGATTTTGAAATTAGAACCTGCAGTTCATGTGCTTAAGTTTAAGCACATAATTCGATATCATGAGAAGTTTATGCGCCTAAAAAAGCGGAACTTAGGAATGTTCCGTTCTAAAAAGAGTGCTTGAAACTATATTTAGGACTTACGCAGTTGAACTGAGAAATCAATAGCGTTAAACCGTCATCTGTCTAAAACACACAATTAGCCGCAACGTCTATTGTGCTTGATTTTGCTACTCAGTGCGTAAGTCCTATATATTTTCTGCGATTAATACAATTAAAGTGTTAGTTGAAATTCTGTTGACTCGTGTTCTTGATTTTTGCCTGAGAATTAATTAATTCTTTGACTAATTTGCCTCAGAATTAATTAATTATTTGACTAGTTTGCCTCAGAATTAATTAATTCTTTTGATAAATTTGCCTGAGAATTAATTAATAATCTGACTTATTTGTTGAAAATTGTATGAGTAAATAAAAGGTAATCGATTAATCAATAATATCGTCTTTAGAGATTTAAGATAATTTACTACTAAAAAAAAGTATTCTGGAGGATAAAATGACAGCAATTATATAGTTGATCAAATATACATCAACAAAAAGATAATTTCTACACAGAGAGATAGCTTATGTGGAGTTTAGTCAAGATTGACAAAAATGAAGCTGAATCATTAATTAATGATTCTGAAATCCGACCTGAAGAATCACTACAAACTCTAGTATTGAAAATCTTTCAGAAAACAGGAAAACCGCTTCATTATCTTGATCTTCTATATGTAGTGGTTAATATAGGATACTATGAAGCTCACAACAAAAAAATTCCACAAGATCCATATCGGTCTCTAAGAGCTGTACTTCGTCAAGATAGAGGAATATGTAATTTTTCACAGGGAATATATGGATTATCTGAATGGAAGAACGTTGCTGCTGAGGTTATTTCTAACGAAGAAGTTAATGTCACAGAACAAGTGACCCAACAAGATTCAAACAATGTAAATAACAGGGTAGAAGATTTGGATAATGAGAAGAAAAATTGTCCCAAATGTAATGAAAGAATAGATATCAAGCTTCATTTTTGCACATCTTGTGGAGCTGACTTGTCTGGATTTTGTAAGGGTTGCTTATACAAGCTTGAAGAATATTGGATTTTCTGTGGAAATTGTGGTACAAAGCTGGAACAGAGAATTAGAAAGAGTACCTGCATGTGATATCATGAACAAGATCATATCTGTAACTTATCCAAAGAAGGGGAGGTTGCCTGCAGGTACAGATTTTTTTCAAGTCGACGGAGCCTTGGGATTTGATTGCAGCTATTTCACATGAGGTATGAGATGGCAAGGGATGTTCTCAATAAAAGATCACTCGACCAAGAATCAGAACGAATTCTCAATGAGGCAATAAATGGGAAAGTTAAGGAGCCAGGTAGACTCTTCATTCTTTATGAGAAAGCGTGTAATCATGTAAATATAGACAGAGTAATCTTTACGGGAATTTATAATGTAATTGGAAGGGTAATTGTCTCTCTAATTCCAAACTGTCCTCTTGTTTTCGAAATCAACCTTGGCATAAATATCCCTGATCAATATACCGACGTCGTGGGGTTCTTCATTGATTGGATATTGTTTTATTGGCTTACAAAACTATGCGTAAGCGATAGCGAGATAAAATTACATCTGTTCCTGCTTAGGAAATTGTTTGGGATGAAGTAAAAACTTGTTCGAAAGCAAGATCCTTAAAAAAGGATTGAAACTTTGCAGAAGGTAGTTTTTTGGAAGGCAAAACAGATTACTTCACGGTTGCTGAATTAAGAGAGCGAAGTTGGACTGAACGAATAATCAAAAAACTCAACTTAACTCCTTGTGGTATAATTCAAAATCCCGAATGCGGTGCAGCAATCATCAAAATATATGACCGAAAGCTTGTCGAGTTGTTTGAAGCGACAGACGAATTTAAGGCGATGGTAAAGGAAGATAAATCGAAAAAGAAAGGCGCACTAAAAGAAGATAAAAAAAGAAAAGAAAGGCTTCTCGAAAAGGTAGAAAACATTGAAATCACTATAGAATACGTACCAGAGTCGCTATTAAAAAAAATGGCGCTGGCTGATTATAACACATGGCATATCGAAAAACGACAAACTTTCGAGTGGGCATCTGGCAGGTCGGATCGGAAATTTCAGCAAAAATTAAGGCACAATTATATCAGACACAACCTGACCAACTACGATCAGATTATGAATAGGATTGCAAAAAAAATTCATGGTAAAGATGAATATGCAGAGATACGAAGGATATTGCTAAAGCGAATTAAAGAAGCATGGCAGACAGCAGCAAAAAACGAGAAGAAGAAAAATAAGTTGTCCGACGGCGATTTCCTGTGAGAAATGGGATATACCTATAACACTTCGGAAAATGATCTTAAATATCTCGACTAGAAATGAAGAAGAAATTCATACTCTTAGAAGTCCTGTAGTGTAACGGCCAATTATTCGGAAACCAATATCAAGGCACACTTTCCACTAGAAATGGGTAATATCTCGAATCGATTTGTGCTGTAAACAGCAGGGTCCTGAATGTTCAGAATGAAGCTGGATTTGGTATGAATGGTAGAAACAATGTTTACAAATAAAGAAGCACTAATGCCCGATTTTAAGTTGAAAAGCCTGGAACAGTTCCTTTGCAGAGAAAACGAAATAAAGTCATATATTCATCACTTGCAAAGGGTAAAAGAAACTCAATGCACCGAGCTTGTTGTGCAGGGATGGGGAGGTACAGGAGTAACTACTCTAAGCAAGTTGTGCCTGAATTTATTTAAAACATATGCAGAAGAAAACGATATAAATCTCTGCATAATTCACGTCGACTGCAATAAATACCGGACTGAAACTGCTATCTACAAGTATATAATTGCCAGCTTGCCTGAAGTTATACCTAAAAGAAAAATCACAAATTCAAGACCTTATTACTTAGATTATATCGAGGAATTTTTAGATAACTATGAAGGCAAACTGGTTATTGTCTTTGACGATGCCGAACAAATGAAAAATCTGGATGCCCTTGAGATGTTTGTAAGAATGGGCGAAAATAAATACACTCTTGATGAAATAGAGGCAAGGGGAAAGAGAGAAGTCAGCCCCCATCTTATCTGCACTACTCATAAAATCAATTTTGCATTTGACGGTAACCCTAGTTTTCTTAGCAGATTCAATGCAAATCGAATAACACTGTGGTATTATAATGAAGATCAATTAAAAACAATATACACTACCCGAGCAAAAATGGCTTTTGTTCCGAATGCCGTTTCAGAAGAAGTAATTTCTCTCATAGCAAAACAAATTCACGAAATTGACGGTGATATAAAAGTAGGGATTGAGTTTTTACGGCGTGCAGGTGAAATTGCAGACAAGAGAGGAGAGACGCAGATCACTCTCGGGATTATGCGGGAAATCTTTGACGATTATTATTTCAAAGAAAATCTCGAAGATTTAGATGAATTACAAGCAGAATAATTCTAAGTTTTCCCCTTTGTAAGAACTGTTCTATCTGTTCTATCTGTTCCATGTTGAGTGAAATCATTTTGTCTACATGTCCTAGAAAAACTTGCATTCTACTAAATCTTGTATTTTATTTTTTTCAGAGAAGTATAGAACCTAACTTCCGCCTTTTTAAGCGCATAAATTCATTTTTTCTATGATTTCTTTTTGTTTCCTTGTGAGTTCTGTAACTATTACTTTTCCATTTTGCAGTTTTATCTTTCTTATCTTTTCAAGCTCTAAAAGTAAACTTTCTACTGTATAATCCTCGATAATCTTTGTCTCCCTCATCATACTCAGCAGCCTCATTCTAACGATTAGTCCTATAAAGCAGACAAATATGAACCCCTTTGTCGTTGAGTCCTTATTTGTGTTTAGTGGAAGCGACTGAATATCATTCTTCATTATTTTGAATCCTTTTTCAATGATGTCTCTTTCTCTG
>Ga0074193_1001913_pt1 | contig 21689 bp, 22 predicted proteins | sample EPASupsiteHSE605_FD_64523 | JGI IMG/M metagenome (GOLD analysis project Ga0074193, IMG submission 64523) | Bioremediated contaminated groundwater from EPA Superfund site, New Mexico - Sample HSE6-05 | ecosystem: Environmental > Aquatic > Deep subsurface > Groundwater > Contaminated ... | reverse complement strand
AATATTAAATCGGTATGTTGTGACATGTCCCCTTCATATGTCAGTGGAATTTCAAAAGAACTTCCACAAGCAAAAATCACATTCGACAAATTCCATGTGATGAAAGCGATGAATGAAGGAGTCAATGAAGTAAGGATACAGGAACAAAAAAAATAAGAAACTAAAAAATACCAAATTCATATGGATTACGAACGAGGAAAATCTAAAGCAAAAACAAAGGAAAAGGCTTTTAAAATTACAGAATCAGAAACTCAAGACATTTAGAGCATACAATATAAAAGAAAGCCTTAGAAAATTCTGGAAATGTGGAAATCGAGAAGAAGCTGAACAATACCTTATAAAATGGTATTTCCGGGCAACTCATAGCAGATTAGAAGCAGTAATTGAAGTTGCTAAGACAATTAAAAGCCATTGGGATGGAATTTTGAATTACTTTGAGTCCAGAATTACTAACGGCATTTTGGAAGGTATTAACAGTATTGCACAATTGATAAAAAGAAATGCCAGAGGGTTTCGAAACATTCAATATTTTATTAATAGGATCTATCTAAAAATAGGAAAGTTAGATTTCAAGCTACCCACATGAAGTAGCGAAGAGCCAAAAAAAGTATACGACAACTAAAAAATGAACTACTAAACGCAAGTAAAAACTATGAATTTGAATACTGTTAAACTTGATGAGAAACAAGCTGAATCGTTGATTAAAGAATACCACTGCCTCCAGTGGAAACTCTAAAACTTCTGTAATCCTTTCCTTATCCGTTTTTCTTCCGCTTTCCATAAACCTCATTTAAATCACCAACTAATCTTAGAATTCTTCCGTAGAAACTCTAACCATCCTATTATAATGCCTGACATACAAGATATCCAGGATAGTTGGGCTGATCGCACCATCCACGATTACTTGTTTCTTTATAACTAGATCAAGAATAACCAAAGACAAGAACATTCCAAAACCGGTGAAGAACAAGATTGGCTCCACCGGCAATTCCAATATTCTATCTATCGTTTTTCTGTGTCCCATTTAAATCAACATAACTTAAAGTTTCATAATGAACTTATGGAAAAAAATTATATTCTTTTGAGTGCTTTCTCAAGAGTATACCAGGTGACTAAATATGAGGACTCGTTACAAAATAGGGATCGGGATTGTACTATTAATAATAATTTCTGCCGGGTTGCTGTCTATCTGGTGGCAAGACCAGAAGCAGAAGATGTATGATAGTAGTCTCAGGAGTAGTTATGATTACGATGTAATGTTAACTACAGACTCGACCCTGAGCAACGTGACTCTTTACCTTCCACTCCCGGTGATAAACAACACATCATCCGTGGGCATGGATATCGTAGAGCATCACTTCAATAACAATGATCCTTCATGGGAATACGCCCTAGTGGATACGGAACACGGGCTCATGCTTTCTATGAAAAATGAGAAGCCAAGAAGTATAGATCTTAGTACAATGGTATTCTCTAACCAGACCATAGACACAATGAACCCACTGGGCAATGAAATGGTTCTTATGCCTAAATACAATCTCACGCATAATGTCAACGCCAGCGGAGCCTATTCACGGACGTCTGAGCAATTTGATTATGAAAGCCGGATGTATGCCTACTATGAAACCTCCTCGAATGCAAACGTCAGCATTTCCATCTACCTGGATGCACGTAATGAATGGTGGATCGGAGGATGGCAGTCTAACAACTATAGGGAAGCCATGGAAATTAAGTTGTCCGGGTCTCAGGATGGATGGACAACAGTAAATGGTGAGCTTGTCACCGGAGAAGGAACGTACGAGATATAATAACCACCCGTTAAAACGGGTGGCTTCCTGATTCCTTGCCAAACCCAACGGTTCAACTCCACAGGCTTTAACCGTAATTCCTACGGCAAGATCGAGAATTTTGATAGCAGCATTATGATTCCTGTCAGGAACAAGACAACAGTAAGGACAATTATGTGTTCTTACTGAAAATGATTTCTCCACCTTGATTCGATGTTCTTTACCCCAAAAGGAAGCCTTGAAAGCAAAATGCTTTTCTCATGACCAAATATTCTTCTTCGTTGTGCAGGTATTCCCAGGGTAGCGCCGCAATTTCCTGAACTCCTTCATCAAACCTGAGCGAAATCCTGAGCTCACCGTCATTTTCCTGAGCTTCCTTTACGGATTTGTTGAAATACTCACCAAGTTCACCAGAAAATACCCTGCTGTAAATCATTTTCCCAAATTCGATGTGTTGCTCTTCTCTCTTCCCTTCTTCCCGTGTTTCAACTTTCTCTTTTTGTTCTTTTGAATCTTTTGGACTTTCAGTAGCTTTTTTTTCTGTACCTTCAAGCATCTCAAGGAGCTTCAGGTCTTGCCTGAGTTCGAAATCGTTGCTTGCTACAACATTTCCATCCTCAAGAATTGAAGCACGGTAGACATATTGAGGTGCTTCTGAGGGTTGGGTAATTTGAAAATCAAGAGAAGAGTAGTCCAAAAAGATCACCGGTCACGATTTGGGCATACTATTTAATAAATTTGAAGTGTATCCGAAGATAAAAATAACAAATAAGACTTGAAAAACATGAATGACGACAGAAATCCGTTTTTAAATGTATTAAATTTCAGAAAAAAGTCAAGCATATTTCAATTGAGGTTGATCTGGAAAGGAGAAGATGAACAATCGAAAATTCACGTTTCAACCCTTTAAAAAAGACTCGTTGAAAGCATGGAAATTAAGCCCATTTTTAAGTGGAAAGTACCTTCAATATAAAGCTGGACGGGCAAATTTCCACCATTTTCTATTAAACTTTAGGAAAGGCCGGTCGTGCAGGCACGACCGGTGAGAGCCTGGGGTTCTGAGATTAATTGGTTTCCGATTAGGGGTTACTGAGAAGAATATTCCCGATTTTACTCCTTCTTCTCCAGGCAGATGAGTTCTTCAGCATATGGAAGAGTTTCTTTCATCCAGGTGCAGAACTCTCTCCATTCATCAAGCTTGTGGGAACGACGCTGGAAGTAAATGTTCCGGAGTTCGGCATAGTTGGTTATGACTGTCCGTTTTTGAAGGTAAGCGCTCGGGAGGTCCTGGACGAGTTCCCGAAAAACAGCTTTCCGGTATGCATTATCATCTTCACTTTCTCCTTCGCGGGATTTGTAAGCTTTAATGAGGTCATTGAGATGCCTTATCTGGTCACTCCTGTAAGCCGTCACTGTGTCAAAAGAAAAGTCGTGAGGAGCCAGATCCCTGCTTGTCAGCTTATGCATTGTGGAGGTTGAATTTTTTTCTGTAAATTTGTAAGTATCAAACTCCTTCCACCAGTAGAGAGGAGCAGTGAGATCAAAACAAACCGTAATAAACCTTAAAAATTTGCCGTGCTCATTTCCTGCAAGGGTCAGGCGCTGGGCCAGATTCAGATCTTTTTCCCCGAGTTTGCAGTTCCCTGCCTGATCAGGCTCACTGCTGTCCATCAGGTGCCAGGAATTCATAGGATTTCGCATGCCAAAAATAGCATAATAGATGTTGTACGTACCGTGTAACTTCATTTCAATCATAAAAGCGCCTCTTAAACCCATGAGTGTAAATAATTTATAAATCTGTTTGTGGTATAAGTTGTAAACCTATCTATGGTAGATAACTTAACTCATTTTAAATATTTGTTGCGCAAGATACTTGTCTTCTTATTTTCCTATATACGTTACATTTAGCCCAATTTGTCTTCAGAGATATCTTCGAGGAAGACCTGAGAAACTCAGTCTGAGTTAAAGAAAGTAAGCACCAATCCGGGTTAAAGAAAGTAAGCACCAATCCGGGTTAAAGAAAGTAAGCACTATTCTTCGAGGGGAAATTATTTAAGAAAAATAGTCACCCTCTTAATCCATGATTTATCCTTTCAAGTATGACCTTTCTGCAAGTTCCGGATTTTTCCATTTTACCATCAGTGGCAGCACTGCATATTTTCAGTACGATACCGTTAACTTGAATAAACTCGCAATTCCATGTAGAAAACAGCTAGAGACCTGTTCTTAAATCAGGAAATTAAAATAAAAATACTAAACTGGAAATGACTCCTATAGAACCCTTTTATCTTGGTATCCTTGTTCTCACAGGCGCTTTTACGGGTATTATTTCAGGTCTGCTGGGTGTAGGGGGAGGATTTATTATGTCTCCTATCCAGTACTGGCTTTTGCAGGAAATCGGACTGCAACCTGACATGGCAATAAGGATGGCTCTCGGGACAAGTCTCTTCGTGGTCTTGATAAACGCCATAAGTGTTACTCTAAAGTATCAGCGAAAGCAAGCCGTGCTCTGGAAACAGGCAACAATCATGGGGATTTCCGGATCAATCTTCAGTTTTGGGGGAGCAGCGGTAGCTTCTCACCTATCAGCCTCTACACTGAGCACAATTTTCGGGGTCGTGGTTATAATTGGAGCGCTTAGAACCTATATGACGCCTGCTGTGGTTGAAAGAAACGAAATCAATTCCAGCCCGGCAGCTTATATTTTTGCCGGTATTTCCATAGGCTTTTTTTCAGGACTTTTAGGAATCGGGGGAGGAGTGATTGGAATTCCGATCATGCTGATTTTTCTGCATTTTGACATGCGAAAAGCCATAGGAAGCTCGGCTGCAGTAATAATCTTTACTTCTTTTGGAGGATCAATTGGGTATATAATCAACGGGTGGGGACAGCCCGGGCTTCCTCCTTATTCTCTTGGATATGTCAATCTTCTAAACTGGTTTTTGCTTGCAGTTCCGGGGTTTCTTGCGGCAAGAAAAGGAGTGGAAATTGCTCATTTGATAAACCCGGAACATTTGAAGCATCTTTTCGTACTTCTGATGATCTATGTAGGGCTGGAAATGATAGGGGTTGTTTGAAAGCAGAAAAATAGAAATGCCTAAAGGAAATTTCAGAAACTGTTAAAAAGGAAAATCCAGTTCTTTTCAGGCGCTTTCAATAGCTTTTACATGGTCGAGTTTTGCAGCTTTCCTTGCAGGGTAGATGCCTGAGATTATATTGATTATGAAAGCAAAAAAAGAGAGGAAAAAATAAGGGAAAAAAGAGAGAAAAAGAGAGGAAAAAATAAGGGAAAAAAGAGAGAAAAAGAGAGGAAAAAATAAGGGAAAAAAGAGAGAAAAAGAGAGGAAAAAATAAGGAAAGAAAAAGATAGTTAAAAAAGGTTAGAGCTGCACGTAATGTGCAACCTCACCCAGATCTTCCTCGATTCTGAGGAGCTGGTTGTATTTTGCAGTCCTTTCGCCACGGGCCGGGGCTCCGGTCTTGATCATTTCTGCTCCGATGGCAACTGAGAGATCCGAGATGGTGGTGTCTTCGGTTTCAGCGGAACGGTGGCTTACAATTACTGTATAGCCGTTTCTGGAGGCCATACTTGCAGCATCAAAAGCTTCAGAAAGTGTTCCGATCTGGTTAATCTTTAAAAGGAGTGCGTTTGCTGCTCCCATATCGACGCCCCTTGAGAGTCTCTCGATGTTCGTAACAAAAAGGTCGTCACCAACAATGATCGTATCCCAGAGTTCATTGGTAAGAGCTTCAAAATCCTCGAAGGCTTCCTCATAGAAGGGGTCTTCGATAGAAAGAATAGGATAGGAGTTCACAAGTTCGACGTAGTAATCCAGCAGTTCCGAAGCAGCAAGTTTCTTTCCGTCGATTGAGTAGAATTCATCTTCATAGAATTCGGAGGCTGCAGCATCAAGCCCGATTGTGACTTCGGATTCGGTGTAGCCTGCTTCCTCAATAGCCTGCACAAGGGCATCAAGGGCTTCCGTAGACTCACTCATTTTGGGGGCATACCCTCCTTCGTAACCCACATTTGTAGAAGATCTGCCGTATTTTTTTTCGAGGAACTTTCCAAGAACGTGGTAGATCTCTGCCCCGATCTGGAGAGCTTCATAAAAAGTTTCTGCACCTTTGGGTTGAATCATAAATTCCTGAATTGCAAGCTCGTTGCCTGCATGCTTGCCCCCGTTGAGGACGTTCATTGTGGGTACTGGCAGGGTAAAAGCATTTGAGCCTCCGAAATAACGGTAAAGAGGAATATTGAGAGAATCTGCAGCTGTTTTTGCGACAGCAATGGATACACCAAGAATCGCATTTGCTCCCAGATTTGATTTGTTACCGGTCTCGTCGAGCTCGATCATCAGCTCATCGATTTCCCGCTGATTTCGCACATCAAGCCCAAGCAATTCTTTCTGGATGATGGTATTCACATTCTTGACTGCAGTGAGAACTCCTTTTCCTCCATACCTGTTAGGGTCTGCATCCCGCAGTTCAAGGGCTTCATTCGTACCAGTGGAAGCCCCTGAAGGGACACTTGCTCTGCCAAATCCCTTCGGTGTAAACACATCAACTTCAACAGTGGGATTTCCCCTTGAATCCAGGATCTCCCGAGCATGTATTTTTTGGATTTTATAATCTCCAGAATCCTGCTGTAGACCGATATACGACATCGTTTCACCCTTTCTAATCTCTGATCTATCTATACATATATTCTGTTATTTGAAGCTTAACCTTAACTTAACCGTTAGATGTCCGAATTGTATTTAATTCTTTATCCGGTTGGCACAAATAATTTTAATTAAGTTTTACGCTCATTTCTCATAAAAAGTTCGATTAAACATCTATAGATTATTATAAATTCAAGTCTATCCTGATTCAAATTTATCCAAAATCAAGAAACATCTTTATCTCACGAATCCAATACCCGGCACTGTGTACATTTAGGAAGTATCGTGCTTCAGAGGATTTACTACACGTCTCCTTGTTTTTGTAATATGTATTTCAGGAATGTCTATTTCCTGTAAACACTAGCTTTAAAGGTTTTGGTTAGGATTACAAAACCGTTTTTTTTCCAGAGGTTTGTTACCATTGACTTTTATACCAAAACCTTCCAAAAAAAAGCTTTAATAGGAGTAGATAGCTTTTTTACTCCTTAACAATACTCAATTTATTTAAAAAAATAATTTTATCTACATAAAATATATAAACATGAAAGTATTATTAATTCTCGATGACCGACGATTCTCCAGTTAATTTGACCGAAAAAGAGTATTCAATGATTGATATGCTCCAGAGCCTGGGACTCCCGAGGACGGAGGCCACTGCGATCGTATGTCTGAAAGACTGCAGGGAACTCAGATCCCTTCACATAGAACTCGTTTCAGGGCTCAGGCAACCGGAAGTAAGTGTAGCTATGCGCCCCCTAAGGGATAGGGGCTGGGTGGACGAAAGATCCGAAAAAAAGAATAAGGGGAAAGGCAGACCTGTAAAATACTACCAGTTGACGGTACCCTTCCCACAAATCGTGCAGGTTCTTGAAGAAGAATTTTTAAAAAGTAATAAAGAAAAAATAAGTGCTCTCAAAAGGCTCCGGGAACTGGAGAACGCATTGCAGAACTGAACTGGAGGAGAGCTGCCAGACACGTTTTTTTCGGTCTGTGTTCTCAGTTATTTCAATTATTTGTAATTATACCTCAACTTTTGAGCACTGCTATATCGCTTATTTCACCCAAATAATCACTCTAGGTCCGGAACCTTTCCGAAACTCACAGGAGCAAATCCCTGCTCCGTATCCATAACCCTTCTGGCAGAGATTCCTTCCAGCTCGAAAATGAACGCCTCTACAACCATAAAAACTTCACTCTCGCCCCTCAGGCAGCCCAGTTTTACGTTATTTTCCCGACTTACCCCTGCATGCAGGTGGATCTTTGGCTTCCCGTCTTCCTGAAAGATATTCCCTACCCCGAGAATCTCATGGACATCATCAAAGCCAAACCAGACAGGTTCCGGAGGTCTTATGCTTTTTTTCGGGCCTGTAACAAGTTTTCCTTCTCTTAATGCGCCGAGCAGCATAAAGACAGCCGATTCAATTTTCTCCAGTTCTGCAAGTTTGATCAGTTCCAGAATAAGGTCATCTCCATGGTCAATTCTGACAGTAAAGACCCTGCCTATCTTTCCTTTTGCATATTCCATATTTTCTTCCTCACTGATCCATAATTTTTCCGTCCACAAGCCTGATAATTCTATCAGCTTTTGAGGCCAGGTCCTCGTTATGCGTGACCACTATAAAAGTCTGATTATACTCCTTGTTCAGCCGCCTGAGCAGTTCGTAGATCAGGTCACCCGTTTTAGTATCAAGGTTGCCTGTAGGCTCGTCCCCGAGAACGATTGCAGGGGAACAGCTCAGTGCCCTTGCCACCGCAACCCTCTGGTTCTGCCCTCCTGAAAGTTCACCGGGTCTATGATCCATCCTGTCTTCAAGTCCTACATCTTTCAGAAGTTTTTCGGCAATTTCATTTGCTTCTTTCCTGTTTTTTCCAGCAATCAAGAGCGGCATTATTACATTTTCCAGGGCTGTGAAATCCGGAAGCAGATGATGATACTGGAAGACAAAGCCAAGCATTCTGTTCCGCATTTCGGAACGTTCCTTATCCGACATTTTTGTTACATCCTTGTCATCTATAAGGAGAGTCCCGGAACTTGGAGTATCCAGCAAGCCTATCAGATGCATAAGAGTGCTTTTGCCCGAACCCGATGGTCCGACAATTGCCACGAATTCTCCCTTCTTAATTTTCAGATTTGCATTATCGAGAGCACGGAATTCCATTCCGTTTTTATAGGTTTTTGTCAGATTTCTAAGCTCGATAATTGGACTTTCTTCTGTCATGCTTTTCCTGCGTTTTCAAAACGATTGTATTAAAAATAGAGGGCTCTTAAGTAAAGAGCTTTTGGGCAGACAGAATAGCTACCGAAAACCAGGCTTCAGGGCAGAATTTTTTCTTTTATATAGCTTTCATATATAGAACAGTTCAGACCTTTATTCCAATTCCTGTCTGCTTACAATATAAGCCGCTGTGAGAATGAAAGCGCAGCCCAGAAGGGTTGAGATGTAGAGAGGGTTTTTCAGGACAGTGATGTCAAAGAAGATTCCTGAAACAGGTTCTACAAGGGCAAGAATACTGCCAGTCTGTGCCCTGATTCCTGAGATTCCTTTGAGGTAAATTACAGCAGCGAATGTGATAGTGAAACCAAAGATAAGCAGGACATTGAAGTTTTCAAGGAAAACGCTGACTGGAGTGGAAAGTGCAGACGGGAGCAGAAAAAAAAGGCTTACTCCTGTAAGCCAGAAAGTCTGAGCCATCCCCGTGTAGTCGTGCCTAAGGTAGCGGATCGTGATTATAGTTGCACCGAATGAAAGCCCTGACAGCAGGCCGAAAATAAGGCCTTTTCCGAAATCCGAGCTAGTATCCGCAGTTGTCAGAACTTCTCCCAGACGGGCAATAAGTAAAACTCCTGCAATTGCAAGGAGAAGAGGTAGCAGGCTTTTGCTGCTGTTGTGCTCCCCCAGGATCGGAGGAGCAAGCAGATTGACATATACCGGAGCTGTATAAAGCAGAAGGACAGCAACGGAAATCCCACTATATCTGATAGATGAGAAGTAGCATATCCCTGTAATTGCATTCAAAAGACCTAGCAGTAGAAGGTATCTCTTATTTCTCTCGGGTCTGAGCTGTTCCAGCCCTCGACTGAGCAGCAGATAAATAAAAATCATGAAGAGACCAAAAAAGAGCCTGGAGAAAAGAACAGACCCAACAGACATATCCTGCACTCTATCCAGAAAAACCCCTATAGTGCCGTAGAGTATGCTCCCAGTTATAATTTCTGAATAGGGCTTGAAAGAACCTTCCTGTACAGGCATGGTCGAGAATTAAAAAACTGAGGATATATATTTTTTGGACACGAGAAAGAATTGGAAGACAACAGCACATTTATTCAGAAAAATAAAAAAATAAAAAACAGAGATTGAGTAGAGTAAGGATTAAAAAACAGGGATTGAGTAGAGTAAGGATTAAAAAACAGGGATTGAGTAGAGTAAGGATTAAAAAACAGGGATTGAATAGAGTAAGGATCAAAAAAGGGTTGAATAGAGTAAGGATCAAAAAAGGGTTGAATAGAGTAAGGTTAAAATAAAAAAGGGGTTGAATAGAGGATGGGGTTTAAATAAAGAACAGGATTTTATTTCTCCTGTACTCTTAAAAGTTCTTTTCTTCTAATAAGAAGCTCGCTGCCAAAGCTTATCTTTTCTGCAAAAATGAGCTTTTTTAGGAAAGCGATATTATCCAGGCTTATTACAAATGCCGCAGCCAGAATAAAAATGGAGCCAACGAGCATTCCGCTGTGAATCGGGTTTCTGAGTACCGTATAGTCAAAAAAGATACAAGAAACAGGTTCAAGCAGAGTTAAGATGCTGCCTGTGATAGCGCTTACGCCTGCAACACCTCTTATGTAAAATACTGCTCCAACACCAGTAATCAAAACTCCAAAGAGCATAAGGATATGGAGGTTTGCGGCAAGCATATGCCCTGGCAGAGAAATCGCAAAAGGTGATAGGAAGGCCAGACTGATTATACTTTGCCAGAAAAGCTGGGTAAGGCCATTATATTCGTCTCTGAGGTAACGAACCGAAATTATTACTCCACTGCTGAAAAGGCCTCCTATAAGTCCGAAAAGTACTCCTTTAAGGTAATTACTGCCAAAATCAAGGTGTTCAAAACCTCCTTCCGGCCTTGTTACATAGAAGACGCCTATCAGACCAAGGAAAAGGGCAAAAATAGTTTTTTTGGTATTTTTTTCTCCCAGCAAGAGGGGTGCAAGAAAAGTAAGATAGATAGGGTCTGTATAAAGAAGCAGGACTGCTGAAGAAGCTCCTAAATACCGAATTGCGGAATAATAGGAAAACATTTGCGATACATACAGGATTCCAAGGAGAAGCAAATAACTTTTCTTTCCTTTCAGAGAAAGCTGGCCTAAATTCCCGGTGATTGCGAGATAACATAAAATGGCTAAAAGTCCGAAAAGAATTCGATAAAAAATGATTGACCCTACGGACATTTCCCGTAACCACTCCATAAAAATTCCAACTGTACCATAAATTATGCAGGCAGTTAACAACTCAAAGTGATGCTTAAAGGTGGCATTCATAGTTTATTTAGAGGTAGAAGAATATATATATATTTTTAGTAAGATAACACATAATAATATTAGATAAAAAGTCGATTAATAAACAATAATCTTAGCTCCAAATATTGAGTTTATTGCTTAAATTCAAGCTCAAATTAAACATCAAGAGACATTTATGAACCTATTAATTGAGTGATAAGCAATAGGTAAATAATAGATCAATAAAATATCAATAAATGTCAATAAAATATCAATAATGAATCAATAAAATATCAACAAGTCATTTCTACAAAATTATTTTTATTAGTTAAAAAGTTCAGTTCCCAGATTTTTTCAAATTGAGAACCACACGCTGTCTGCTCTCGGTCCTGTAAATGGTAAACCCTTTAAGTCCCTGCTTCCAGGCATAGATTAAAGCTTGTTTGATATCTTCTTTTCCTGCAGATTCAGGCATATTAATAGTTTTAGAAATCCCACCATGGCAGTGGCGTTGAAATGCCGCCTGAACATTAATATGAGCCTTCCAATCTATATCGAGTGCCGACCTGAAGATTTTCTTTTCGTCTTCGCTTACAAGTTTCGGGTTTTCCACATTCTGCAAGGTGCCGTGAGTATAAATGTGCTTGAGGAGCCAGGAATAGTCAAGCTCCGAAAGCTTTGTCATGAAGTGCTCCTCGAAAAGAGGGTGGACGAGCATAAATTCCTTTTCCACTGCCTGAGTCCGTCTGTAAACCCAGCTGAAAATAGGCTCAATTCCTGCAGAGCAGCCGGCAAGAATGCTGATTGTACCGGTTGGGGCAACTGCAGTCAACGCGGCATTTCTCATCGGAAGTTCCCAGGTAGAATCTTCATGTTCCGGAAAAGGTCCTTTTTCTGCGGCAAGCTTTCTCGACTCCCTGACTGCAGCCCAGCCAATCTGCTCCATAAGCTTTTCTGCAAGTTCCAGAGCTTCTGAGGAGTCATAGGGCAGCCCAAGCTTCAAAAGCATATCATGAAAACCCATTACTCCAAGCCCCACTTTCCTGGTCTTTTTTGTTGCAATCTCAATTTTCGGAATCGGATATGTGTTTTTATCAATTTCATTATCCAGGAAACGGACAGCTTTTCCTGCTACTTCCCTGAGAAAATCCCAGTTGATTTTCCCTTCTGTAACGAAAAGGGAGAGGTTTATGCTGCCCAGGTTGCAGGATTCAAAAGGCAGGAGTGGCTCTTCTCCGCATGGATTTGTGGCAGAGATATCGCCAAGTGCAGGCGTGAAGTTGTCCTTGTTTATGTGGTCATAAAAAAGAATACCCGGTTCGCCGTTTCTCCAGATGCCCTCGACAATCTCGGAAAATATGCCTCCAACAGTCATGCCTGTTTGCATATTCCAGATTTCATCGTTCCGATTTGCTTCCATAAGTTCCATGAAGGCATCAGGAACCATAACCGAGAGATTGAAGTTGCCGAATTCTCCTTCCACGTGTTTCGCCCTGATGAAAGAAATAATATCATTGTGTGAAATATCGAGGATGCCCATATTGGCTCCTCTGCGCCTTCCGAACTGTTTTACAATCTCAGTTGCCTCATTAAAAAGTTTCATGACAGCTACAGGGCCGCTGGAAACACCATCAGCGCTCAGACCAGGAGAACCTTCCGGGCGTATCTTTGAATAATCAAACCCTGTGCCACCCCCGGTTTTCTGGATCAGGGCTACAGTTTTGATGGCATCAAAAATTTCCTCGATACTGTCCTCCACAGGAAGAACAAAACAGGCTGCAAGCTGCCCTAATTCAGTTCCCGCATTCATGAGAGTGGGCGAACTCGGAAGAAAAATCTTTCTGACTATCAGGTCTTTAAATTCCAGATATTCTTCTTCAGTTGTTGCGATTGCCTTTGCCACCCTTTCACAGATATCTTCCCAATCCTTTTCCCCTTCGCGCAGATACCTGGCTTTAAGGGTTTCACTAGTCAGAGCATCCCATCCTTCTTCTATTCCCCACACAAAAATCTCTTCTCCCGTGAATCTTCAGCAGGCTTCAATCTTCGCTAAAAGAAGTTATATTCCATATTATACGGGATTTTTTATCATTGTATCCGAAAATCTAATCAGAATCCATAATCAGAAATCAAGATATCAGAATCTATGATCAGAAATTCTCAGGAAAAGGTACTTACTTTATCATCCACTTTCGCAATCAGCTCATTTTTCTCAATCAGGTCGTTCATCCGACTGTACCACTCGTCAACGTTTTTCTTTAGTACCTGCCTCACTTCCCGGGGTTCGATGGGTATATACTCGTAGTAGTATCCTCCGCTCTCAATGGACCTTTTCTCTCTGTAAACAATTCCACATGCTACGAGGTTCTGTAGCGAGCAGTACGCAGTACTCCTCTCCCTGTTTAAGATTTCCCCCAGCTTTTCAGTTGTAAGGGGACCATGCATGAACAGGGTTTTGTATGCTTCGATGTCAAGAGACCTCAAACCGAACACACATTTTACCATGTCTTCGCATCTGGAACTTGCTCTGATCATCTCATGAAAAGAATTTGCCATAAAACCACCACGGATGGTTTGCTTTTTTGTTGTAATCTGAGTCTTGAGGATACCGACCAATATTAAGATGCAACTCTTTATTCATCCCCCTTTGAGGATCACAGGATCAAGCAGACTTTTATGGACTACCCGGAACATCGGGAGGTTTTCCGGCTTCCGTAGACTTGCTTATACTATTGGCCCATAAATTCCTTGCCAACTCGAAGTGCACAATCCTGTCGATAACACCTCTCAAGATTCCTATCCCGAAAAGGGAAAGAAACGTTATCCTGTGGATCATCCTTCAGGACTAAAGTGAAAAAGATCTTGCTGAATCCAGGCCGGGTTTTCTTTGTTACAGAGTTCAACTCCCTCTCCGGTCCTGAGCCCTTTCAGGAAAAATCCATCTCTTGTATTCTCTTTTATTGTTCCTGGAGCAAGGATTCCGGAATAAAGGATTTTATTTTCCCTGAGGAGAAGCAGAGTTTTGGAAAGAAGAGTAGTTTTTCTCTGGCCAGCTTCTCTTGTGATGATACCGCTGGGTGGCTCAAAGGCGGATGGTTCAAAAGTAAATAGTTCCATCGTTTTACCTTTGCTTAAGTCCATGAACACTTGAACCTTTTCGTGGACTTGCGGCCTGTTTTCGAACACCGTTTTTCACTCCTGTGATCCTCAATTTGCTGTTAATGCACACAAACTATATATAACGATATGTTTACTCAAACATAACGGTTGAAAAGTCTGGAATTCAGGACAGAAAGGGATACTAAGACTTCAGAAGCCTATAAACTGTTTTCAGGGAGATCAGACAGAGAAAAAGCTAGTGTCGCGTCAATCTTCAAAGATTTAACGATTCTGAATAGTTGCAATCGATTTTATACGACATTTTACTATTGACGCGACACTAGTAAAGAAATCAATACATTAGCGCAAAAGTTAATCTGAGCAAACGATAGGAACTTTACGCTTTCTCTTCCACATTTAGTTTTATGATGAATTCAGTACCACTATTCCTTTTTATCTCAATTTCGCCTTCCAGCTGATCTACAAGGATGTTTACCAGCTGAAGTCCAAGAGTATCGGGGTTTCCTGTACCGACTGTTCCAGGAATGCCTATTCCGTTATCTGAAACTGTCAGAATAAATCCGGTACTTTTAGATCCTCCGGTTCTGCTTTTGATATAATTACCCTTTTCATTTTCAATGTTTTCTTTCCTGGAGAGTTTAATCCGGATTTCCCCTGTTTTCCTGCCTGGAAATGCATGTTTAAGGGAGTTTGAAACGAGCTCGTTTACAATTAATCCTAATGGGACTGCAGTATCCATATCAAAGAAAATATTTTTCTCAAGTTCCATAAATAAGCTGATATCGGTATCTCCGAGCCTGTAAGTCTGGAAAAGATTCCTAACAAGCCTCTCGAGATATGGAGAAAAATTCAGGGTATTATCGGCTCCCCCACCTTCGTGCAGTTCTTCATGGATCAGAGCGATAGATATTACTCTGTCCTGGCTTTCTCTGAAAGCATCCAGGACTTCCGATTCCTTTACAACGTCTCTTTTGTTGAATTTTTCAGCCTGAAGATCAAGGAGCGATGAAACCACCTGCAGATTATTCTTTATCCTGTGGTGAATCTCCTTTTTACGAATGTTCTCTATTTTTGCCAGAGAATCTTCTGCCTGTTTCCTTTCGGTTATGTCGTAAATTACACCCTGATACACTTCGAGTTTTCCATCCTTTCCGGGAATTTTCTGGCAGGTTTCATAGAGCCATTTTGTTTCCTCTTTCTTGTTTCGGATTTTGTATTCTACCCCTACAGTACAGACGCCAGGAATTTCTCTGATCTTTCTTTCTTCTTCAAAGATAACAGGCAGATATTCAGGGTCTATGATATCTTTCCAGGGAAGCCTGGATATAAATTCTTCTTCAGTGTAGCCGGTAATTTCTTCTACGGCTCCGTGCAGAAACTGCGGAATAAAGTTTTCATCTGCCTGAAAAGCAATACCTTTGAAATTTTCTACGAATGAGCGGTATCTTTCTTCGCTTTTCTGTACTCTCTCATGAGCCAGTTTTCTTTCTGTTATGTCCTTTATTACTCCAAGAAGTTTGTAAGGTTTACCGCTTTCATCCAGAAGACAGACTCCTCTATCTGCTGCATAGAAGTAAGTTCCATCTTTTTTCCTGAACCTGAACTCCTGCCTGTACTTTCCTCCTTCTTCCTGGACTTCCATTACTTTTTCCTTAATGCGTTCCCGATCTTCAGGATGAATATATTCGATCCATACGTCAGGGGGAATGCCCTGAAACCCTTGAGGAGGATACCCTGTGACTTCTTCAACAGCACCTTCCATATTGCCCTTATTACTTCTGAAATCGAAGTCGTATACAATTTGTTCTGTCTGCTCCGTTATAAACCGGTACCTTTCCTCTTTCTCCTGAAGTTTTCTCTGGATTTCATCGCGTTCGGTAATATCCTGCAGTACCGTAACAAGTCCCAGAATTTCCCCTTTTTCATTACTGAAAGTTGATTTATTTACCAGGAAAAGCCTTTTTATACCATCTGCACAGATTCCCCCGTACTCATGCATACTTGTCCCGCCATGCTTGAAGAGTTCGGTATCATCTCTGTTCCATTCCTTTACGTGCTCCAGCAGAGATTTTCCATTTACAAAAGATCTTTCAGGAAATCTCTCTGCAACCTTTCTAGCCACTTCCAGTAGCGTACACCCCACAATCTCTTCTTCCGGAAGACCTGCAATCTGCCTGGCAAAGATTTCGTTCACTCCAAGGTAAACTCCGTTCCTGTCTTTATAACAAACAGGGTTGAGCATTGTATTGAGCATGCTTTTTATAAAGGAATAATTATCATGAGATATGGATTCAATTTTTGAATTTTTCGGGCTTGTCTGGATCTCTTTCATATCCCTTTGACCTCTATACCCTTCAAATCCAGGTTCCTTGGGACGCCTATTAAGAAAACAGTTTTCAAGATATTACTGCAGTTTTTCATTTCCATAATCTTGTGTAAATAATACATCTTTGTAGCAAAATAGAGTTTTCCTGACTTTTGGTTAAAAACTACAGATGTTTTTGCAGATTTTTTCAAAGTTATTTTTATAAAATTGGATTATATTATCGCGTGGTTTTATAAGTAACAACCAGATATAAACTTATGTATCTGCCCTTTATCTGTCGTGAGTATCACTGAGTACCTTTTTTTCTTTTATCTCTTTGATCCTTTTAAAAGATAAATTGTTCGTACTTTCTTACAAGCCGAAAAACAAAGAATAAGAAAAACCAGAAAAGGATCAGAAAAACCAGAAAAGGATCAGGTGAAGCCAAAACCCGTAAAAAGGGGTAAAAGTAAAAACAAAAAGTTCAGTTTGCAAGAATAAGGGCTTCACTGCGTGAAAAATTAATCTCTTTAATTGACCCTTCGACGGTCATTTTATCCCCGAGAATTCCTGTAAGCTGGATAGAGTTGCCTTCAACCAAGATCTTTGCCACGGAATCCATAATTCTCTCACGCTTGTCTCCACGAAGCAGAATAGCATTTATTTCGCACATCCTCCATTTCTCCCTGAAATCCGTTCTGATTTGTTTAATTTATTAATTTTTTTCAAATTTATTAATTTTAGCTAACAATTTATTAATTTTTTTGAGTACAGGCTAATTTTATCTTTTATACCTTATGCAGAATTTACTTATATTCAGTTTTATTTTTTGCACTTTCTGTAAATCATTTAGTAACCCGAATCAATAAAAAGCTGCCGAAAAAATCTATCCGACAAAAACCTCAGGGATAGTTCATCAGTTTTGCAACGGATAGACCCTTCTCGAGTCCGAGATCCTCAGCCACACACTCACATTTTGTAAGAAGCATATACGCAATAGGCCCGAAGTTATGTTCGGAAAGAGTCTCATAGTTGGCCATGCCCTTGCTAATGATAAGGGTTGCGTCCTTCATGGCATTGAGCAGTTCGATTGGAGCTTCCTCTATCAGGACACCCACTGCGTTTGAACCGGTAGTCAGGACCCTGTCAACCTTTTTGTCGATTTCAAACTCTCTTACCTCTTCTAAGGTCACGTCTGTGAGAATTGGCCCTCCTCTGACTACAAGTGTAATTTTTCCTCCTAGTTTTTTGATAATATCAAAAACAAGCATGTCAAAGAGGATTTCTCCGCAGTTGTCGGCAATATAAACAACATCCTGCAGGAGCCCCAGCATTTTAGGAGTATCGTCCACATCAAGCCCGTGCTCGAAGTATTTCAGGAAAGCAGCCTCAAACTTGTCTTCACTGGCATCAAAGCCCATGATCCCGAAATCGAAGTAATTCGCAATCACGGATGCCAGCACTGCCCGCCTGAAAAGTTCCCTGTCATCAGGGGAATTTTCATAGATTTTTTCTTTTGCCGCAGGCAGGACTTTCATTGCAGCCTGGTTGATGAGCCTCTTTGTTACCGCATAAGGGTCATTGTCTTTCAAGACCTCATAGCATTTCCTGTGAATTTTAGTGGCTATGGAAGCAGATACTGCTTCAGGGCTGTAATGTTCATTCATGACTCCAAGGCATTCATGGATAGTCTTGCTTATAAGGTCTTCGTCATCCGTAGAAAGCTTAGACTGGAAGTGCACTCTTGAAAGCAGGCAATAGGTACAGCGTGGGTTCATCTTCATGGAAACATTTCCTGTTTTTTGGATCCGGGGATAAATTTTGTCAGAATTCTAAGGTATTTGCGGCAAATCTTATAGAATTAACTCTTCCTGACAGAATAATGGTTTAAAAATGTAACCTGAAAGCATAAGACATAGAAAATTTCCAAAATTCCCCGAATAGAAATCTCAAACGAACATTGTAAATTTAATAAATAACATCGAGTGAGGTAAAACAAAGTGCTCTGCATGAAAATTAACTTGAGAAGGCAAATTCTTTATAGGTTAAAGTAAAAATAATTTACAATGATGCCCGGAGCCCGAAACTTCAAGCCTTTCTCAGCCCTGTTTTTTCGTGTATTTTTTCTTGTAATCCTGTTTGCCTTTCTCGCTTTTCCATCTCCTGCCTCTGCACTTACCGAAATGGAAGTAAACCCTGTTAATACACCTGAAGGTGCAGTCGTATTGATCGTGGACGGCCTGAGCGCTCCTTTTATCTATCCCGAACTTACCCCATATGCCCTTGACGGCGCACCTCTTGAAAAGGCCAGGCTTGAGAATATTCCGAAAATAGGGGGAGAAAGTGCCCGCGTTCTCGAATTCCGTGCCCCTCAAACCTTTACCGAAGGAGGGCACTCAGTCCTTGTCACAGGAAATCCGGGTGCAGACAGTGAGCTTGTAAGCTTCAAAGACGCAACGGTTTTCGATGTTTTACATGAAGAAGGCTATCTCTGCATTGCGATTATGGAGAAAGGGGATTCCTGGTCGATATGTGCCGAACAGGACGTTATTCTCAAGGATGAAAACAACTCGATAAACAACATGAAGATCGTGCTCGAACAATACGAGCACTCCCCCGATACCCCTGAGGTCCCTGAAGGACTTGTAAAGGTTCTGGAAGAGGCAGCTGATAAAGCTCCCGGATATGTCACATCAAAAGAGACGCGGGAAAGATATAGTGGATATGACAGATGGGGTATTGAGACCGCATGCGCCGTTGTGAAATATATGGCAGCAAATATGCCGGGGCAGAAGTACCTGCTCACCATCAATGTAGGAGCCGTAGACTCAAGCGGGCACCACAGAGATAACTATGGGTATATAGACTGCATCGAATGCCTTGATTCCGATCTTCCTCCCCTCTATCAACTCTGCGAGAAAAATAACCTTGCCTTTGTCCTGACAGCAGACCACGGAATGGGTTTTTCCAAAGACGATTCCAAAGGCGGGCATCAGTCTGAAAAATTCACAGATACTGATGAAGCGCAGCTGGTCCCTCTGATAGTGCATACACAGGACATTGAAAGCGGAGTTGTCAGCGGAAAACACGGCCAGGAAGACTTTACCCCAACGCTTCTCGGAATCCTTGATATTGCCGACAGGCCGAGGTTTGCAGAAGGAAAGCAAATTATCCTGACAGGGCATGCGAACCTGAAAGTGAAACTCCCGGAAAAGGGGTCCACAGAACTCATGAAGGGCGGAGAACTTATCGCATCCCTTCAAAACGATGACCAGTTCCTTTTCCTTGGGCTTGAGCCGGAAAATGCCTATACAGTCAGAACCGCTCTTGATTCCGGAAACAACCTTGAAGAGCAGGAAAAAGAAGTTTTCCTTGAAACTGATTCGGTGATCGAATTCATGGAAAATGGGCAGAAAGACGTAGAAAATACAAGGTCTGATATAGGTTCCGAAAACGCTTACGAAGAAAAATCTACGTCGGTGGCGGGTTTTTTGAATGGAAATTCCGAAACTTCCGGCTCAAATTTCGGACATCTTGCAGCATACTTTTTCATAGGGCTTATCAATCTTGTGGGAATTGTGCTTATTGCAAAGATACTGAAAAAGAACTGAATGGATTAAAAAAGCAAAAATCAGGAGCTAAGTGAAAAGTTGTACACATTTCCTGTAGCCTCTTTAAAGGCGACATCAACGTCTTCCACGTGAGCAAATGTAGGCCCTTTCCAGAGCTCGTTTATCATAAGTTCGATGGCTTCCTTCCTGCCTTCGGCGACTACAAAAACTCTCCCGTCCCTGAGGTTTACAGGGTTGCAGTCCACACCAAAACGTTCGGCAACATTTCTTGCAAATCTTCGAAAACCCACGCCCTGCACCCTTCCTGATACATAAATTTCTGCCCGCACAGTTTCTCCAAAGTTCACATCTGGCTATTTTGAATAACCCTCATATATATCTATGGTTATTTCTGCTGGCAAAAGTAGACGGAAAGTGGTTTTCGGGATAAATGAAAAAAACGCCATATATAAGGAAAATAGAGAAAGTTTTTCTTAACTTTACATTTATTATTTAATTGTAAATGTTTTGATGTGGGCTAGTACCTTGACAATTTAATTATGAAACATAATACTTAGACAGCTTCTCATCAGCAGTCTTCTTTGTAAACTTCCAGTTTATTTTCTTTCTATTTTCATTTCTTCTCTTGGTCCAAGCAGCAACTTCATTAGTAAGCTTTCCAATATCACCTATTCGCCTGTCAGTACATTCTTCGTCCATTACGCTAATCTCTATTTCTGCAGCGTTTAACCAACTTGCATGCTTTGGCGTGTAGTGGAATTCTATTTTTTCCAGTAACTGTTTTGCTTCATCCTCGCTGAATGCCTCATAGAATGCTTTCTCTTTGTGTATATTGAGATTATCTGTAATTACCCTGATTACTTCAACATCTGAATATTCTTCGATGACAAAAAGTTTCATGAATTGTGCAAAATCAATCATTGTTCTTCTTTCTGTAACTTGGGTTATCCTTCTTCCTGCTTTGAATTCTACCGCCATAAATATATTTGCTGTTCCGTTCCTTATGTACTCATAATCATACTTCTCTGGGAATCATACTTCTCTGGGCTTCCAGGCTTCATTGGAATGGGTGTTACCTTATCTTCGATAAGTTGTTTTGGTTTCTCGTCGAGACAGACAATAGGTCTTTTTGGATCGTAATTTTCTTCATATAGGTCAAGAACATTGTACATTCTCTTTCTGTATTCAGAATCAATTGTCGGAATGCACCACATTTTTTTCAGTCAGGGTTTAATTTTGTTTTTTTTCAAAATAAGTCTTATAGTTTCTTTGTTTATCGTTTTAACCTTGGTTCCCAAATTTTAAGCGCATAATTTCTACATCCTATTTTTCTCTCTCAATTCGTGCGCATCTGCGCATGAATTTGTCCAATCTTTAGTTACCAATCGAAAAATTTAAATAATATTATGCGCTTATATAATAAGCGCATGAAATCTACACTCCGCATCAAGAAAATAAATGGAATTGAGTACTGGTATGAAGATATTCCTTATTACGATAAGGAAAAGAAACAGATACGCCATAAATCCAAATATGTCGGCAGAAACATTAACGGTAAACCAGTTAGAGTTCGTGATGCATTGAACTCTTCCGATGAAATCTCATCTGATAATATCGCATCCGATGAGATTTCGTCACCTTCCAGCAAACCCATAAATGCTTACAACTATGGTGAGTTTCTCCCATTGCAAAAAATAATAGATGAGCTCAAGATTGAAGAGTATCTTGGCGATTTGTTCAATGAAAAAG
>Ga0074193_1001910_pt1 | contig 21726 bp, 16 predicted proteins | sample EPASupsiteHSE605_FD_64523 | JGI IMG/M metagenome (GOLD analysis project Ga0074193, IMG submission 64523) | Bioremediated contaminated groundwater from EPA Superfund site, New Mexico - Sample HSE6-05 | ecosystem: Environmental > Aquatic > Deep subsurface > Groundwater > Contaminated ... | reverse complement strand
ACGCGACTTGGCTGGTTCAGGCTCTCGCCCATTGACCAATATTCCTCACTGCTGCCTCCCGTAGGAGTCTGGTCCGTGTCTCAGTACCAGTGTGGGGGACCAACCTCTCAGTTCCCCTATCCATCGTCGGCTTGGTGAGCCGTTACCTCACCAACTACCTAATGGAACGCATGCCCATCTATCAGCGAATTTCTTTAACAAATAGCACCATGCGGTGCCCCTGTTTTATGCGGTATTAGTCCGACTTTCGCCGGGTTATTCCCCTCTGATAGGTAGGTTGCATACGCGTTACTCACCCGTGCGCCGGTCGCCACCAGTTGTATTGCTACTCCCGTGCTGCCCCTCGACTTGCATGTGTTAAGCCTGTCGCTAGCGTTCATCCTGAGCCAGGATCAAACTCTTCGTTGTATAATTTGTTTGTCTTAATATCTTTTGCTCAGAATTCCCTCTTTCTTTATTAGTTTACAATTGACGGTATTAATTTTGATTCTTTACGTCCAAGAAAATCATCACTGATCTTCTCATTCTTGTACTACTTTTTGTTGATATGTAAATCTTTCAAAGAACTCTTGTTTGTTGCATTTTCAACCGTTTTGATCCGGTGTGAAAGCGGGTGCAAAGATAAGACTTTTTATTTTAAACTACCAAATGTTTTCGGAAGTTTTTTTCTAAAAAGTTTCGGGCCATTTCAATGTCGCTGCAGGATTCTTGCTTAGCCTTGCTAACCTCACCTTATGCTATTCATTTAAATTCCCTCATCATGTTGCTGTGCCGTTCTCTCTTGAATGCGGGTGCAAAAGTAGTGCTTTACAACATACAATCCAAACCTTTTGCAAACTATTTTCATAAGTATTTTAACACTTTTCGCCTTAAACCCTGAATACCCGCACATTACACCCAAAACTTTTTTCAATCCCCCTACATCCTATTTCGAAGCCATTTCCCCTCGCGTACATTATATATACAAGTAAATCAAATGTATATTAGTAAGCATTTAGATAAAACTTAATACACACTATACATTCATCACATAATAACAGATTTGAAATTACGTAAAACAACATATATACCGCTACAAGCGATTTTAGCCAAGAAATCAGTTGGAAGATTGTTGACTTATTTAAAGTAGATGGAATAATATTATATTTCAATACTTATTATTTTATAACATAACGGTATTAGGAAAAGAATAGACCTTTCCGATCCAGATCTAACTTCTTCATACGGAGAATAACAACTGTCTCTTCTAACGACATAATCGTTGCAACGGATAGAACAAAACATAAAAAAGAAAAACTACCAGTAAATATATAGATGAATGGAATAAGGTAAGCTAAAAAGCCAATGATTTTATTTCCAATGGTGTGAACAACACCTAATTGATGGAATTTAATATAAATAAGTCCTATATTAATTCCACGGACCAAAGTAATAAATGCTAAAAATGGGATAAAGTGAACCACTGCAAAATAGTCCCACAAACAGGACACTACGATTATAACCACATACATAATAAAGTCAGAGATTGAGTCTAATTTAGCACCCAACCTGCTTTGTAAATTCATTTTACGTGCTAAATAACCATCAAGAACGTCACTTAGTCCGCATAAAAGATATAATACTATAAATACAGAATTGTCATGTACAACCAGAAGCAGGCTTAATGACAAGGGTATTCTGATTAGAGTAATTATGTTAGGAATAGTATAAATCATCAGCGAAATTAAATTTAAATTATCAACCCTTCACCCCCCCATTTTAAACTACTTTTACTATATCTATTAAATAGGATAAATTGAGGTAATAAAAGGAATGAAAAGGCTGTAACCAACATCAGGATTTCAGCAACAATAACAAAGATATGATTTATTAAACAGTAAATGCTGTTTCTTATTGAACAATATGAGCTAAATTGAAATAATAAACCTAATAACAAAATACGTTATGGATAAAGACCGCATTCATACTTGGATTATTGACAAAAAAAAGTAGTGACTTTCAATTTAAAAACTCAGAACATTTTTCACAAAAAGTATATACTTTTTAATGAAAATGTCCCCGTAATTTTTCACTTATCTGAAATTATGATTTAGCCAGGTAATCGTTCTAAATACTGGCAGGGATAAATTTAAAGATAAAATAATTACTCTTTGCTAAATCAAAGAAAGGCTTTCGATATTGCTGACCTTAAAGAATAAATCTTGTAAAGAATCATCAGAACAGAATATATATAAACTTTTGTTATATATAAAGGATAAGCTAATAAAACAACATCGCAGAGATACACCTCTTTTATAGGCAGGTTTCTTATTTTGTTAACGACCTCGTGTAGTATATAAATATATTCTCTATTTTTGCATTAGTTAGTATGAATCTCTAAATAAAAAATACGATGAAAACAATCATTCAGCAACGCATCAGTGCTCTTAGAGAGTCTATGAAGCATTTTGGCTTGGGAGCCTATATAATTCCCAGTTCGGATCCTCACCTTAGTGAATATCCTGCGGACTGCTGGAAATCCCGACAATGGATATCTGGTTTCACAGGTTCGGCGGGAACTGTTGTCGTTACGGCCGATAAAGCCGGATTATGGACAGATTCAAGGTATTTTCTTCAAGCATCCAAGGAACTGGAAGGATCGGGTATAGAGTTGTATAAAGCAGGTCTACCTGAAACTCCGGGGATTGCAGCTTTTCTATTACGAAATCTAAATGAAAATGAGACCGTAGGATTGGATGGGCAAACTTACAGCGTGGCTGATGCTGTAGAGTTAAATTCGGTATTGAAGAAAAAGAAAATCTCGCTGGATGTTTCAAGAGATTTAATCCACGCCATTTGGAAAGACAGGCCGGCTTTACCCGGAGGTATGCTATTTGAACTACCCGTAGAGTATAGTGGGAAATCGACACGAGATAAGTTGGACGATATAAATACGAAATTACATGAAGCCGGAGCCGATGGCATTGTACTTTCTGCCCTGGATGAAATTGCCTGGACCTTCAATATCCGGGGAAACGACGTGGAATACAATCCTGTAGTTGTAAGTTACGCCTTTATTTCGGAAGAAGAGACTGTTCTTTTTGTACTTCCGGGAAAACTAACTTCCGATATGGCTAAAAAGCTACAAGCCGAAGGAGTAATTTTGGCCGACTACACCAAAATCACCTCTTACCTGGCAAAATTAAAAGAGAATACGCGCTTATATCTGGATCCTAAAAAAACAAATTTTGCACTATATAACGCTCTGCCGTTCTCTTGCGATGTTATAGAAGGTCCGTCGCCAGTAGCATTGCTAAAAAGCATCAAAAATGACAAAGAGATTGAAGGATTTAACAATGCAATGGTAAGAGATGGTGTTGCCCTGACTCGCTTTTTTATCTGGTTGGAGAAATCATTGGCAGCAGGGAAACAGGTTACCGAACTAAGTCTCAGCGAAAAGTTGGCAGACTTCAGGAGTAAGCAGTCCCATTATGTGAGTGAAAGTTTTGAAACAATTGCAGGATATAATGCTCATGGTGCTATTGTTCACTATGGAGCCACTCCCGAAAGCAATGCGAAACTTGCCAACGACGGATTACTTCTATTAGATTCCGGAGCACAGTATTTTGATGGAACAACAGACATCACACGCACTATTGCTCTTGGTGAACCTACAGAAGCAATGAAAAAAGACTTCACCCGGGTACTTAAAGGTCACATCAGTCTGGCAAAATGTAAATTTCCCCAAGGAACAAGGGGCTCTCAGCTTGACATATTAGCCAGAAAAGCACTATGGGATAACGGGATCAACTATATGCATGGAACCGGACATGGAATTGGTCATTTCCTAAACGTGCATGAAGGTCCGCAAAGCATACGGATGGAAGAAAACCCGGTAGCTCTGCAACCAGGCATGGTTATCAGTAACGAACCCGGAGTTTACCGAACAGACGAATACGGGATCCGCATCGAGAATCTGATTCTGGTTAGGGAAGACAGCGAAACGGAATTTGGCAAATTCTATAGTTTTGAAACGCTTACCCTTTTCCCGATAGACAGAAACCTGGTGATCACCTCTATGCTATCAGCCCGCGAACATGCATGGCTAAACAGATATCACCAACTTGTATACGAAAAACTAAGTCCTTTCTTATTTGAAGAAGAAAAAGAATGGCTTAAAAACAAAACAGCCGAACTGTAAACAGACGGCTACAATAAATAAATAACAACTAAAATGGCTTTAATAAAATCAGTAAGAGGATTTACTCCCAAAATCGGGAATGATACATTCCTGGCAGATAATGCGACTATCATTGGTGATGTTGAAATTGGGGACGGATGCAGCATATGGTTTGGAACCGTGCTGAGAGGTGATGTAAATTCTATTCGCATCGGGAATGGGGTCAACATACAAGACGGATCTGTCTTACATACGCTGTACCAGAAATCGATAATTGAGATTGGAAACAACGTATCTGTTGGGCATAATGTGGTAATTCACGGAGCTAAAGTATGCGATGGAGCTTTATTGGGCATGGGATCGATTATCCTTGATCATGCGGTGATTGGAGAAGGGGCTATTATTGCAGCTGGAGCCGTGGTGCTAAGTAATACCCAGGTTGAGCCGGGAAGTATCTATGCTGGTGCTCCGGCAAAGTTTATAAAGAAGGTAGATCCGGAACAGGCTAAAGAGATGAATCAGAAAATAGCGAACAATTACCATATGTATGCTTCGTGGTACAAAGAGGAATCTGAATAAATGAAAAAGATTATAGGCGCATTGCTCCTTGTTTGTATTTTTGTTGGAGGGTATCTATTAATACCCTCCAACTATTATCTACGGCAAACAATCGTTCATTTGTATCCCAAAATTGATCAATATCCAATTTTTGAAAACAGAAAAGTATCGGCAAAAGATCCTCAACCATGGGAAACAGCCGATGTATATAACAAACTGGCTATTAACCCGGCCTATCTACCCCAGTTTAAAAAACACGGAACGGTTGCTTTTCTTGTGATTCAAGATAGTACTTTGGTTTTTGAGCAGTATTGGGAGGGTTATTCGGATCAAAAGCTAAGTAATTCGTTTTCTATGGCTAAAAGTATAGTCTCACTGGCTATCGGATGTGCCATTGATGATGGTTTTATTGCCAGCACAGATCAGGCTGTTAGTGATTTTATTCCGGAATTCAATTCATTTAATGGGAAGAACCTTACTATAAAACACCTGCTTACTATGAGTGCTGGTGTTGATTTTGAAGAGTCGTATGTTTCTCCATTTTCTCCAACAACGCAACTTTATTATGGTGATAACTTAAAGGATGTTGTTTATGGAATGAAAATGATCGAAGAGCCGGGTGTTTACTTCAATTACCAAAGTGGTGTTACCCAATTATTGGCTTTTATCGTTGAAAAAGCTACCGGCGAGAGTTTAAGCGCTTATGTATCAAGACGACTTTGGACTCCAATGCATGCAGAAGAGGATGCTTTGTGGAGCTTGGATCATAAAGGTGGATCGGAAAAGGCGTATTGCTGTTTCAATTCTAATGCGCGAGACTTCGCACGGTTTGGACAGCTTATTTTAAACAACGGTTCCTGGGATGGCAATCAGCTAGTATCTGCATCTTATATTAAAGAAGCAATTACTCCGGATACCTTGTTGATAGATAAAAAATACAACGAACCTAACAGGCACTATGGATATCAATTCTGGAAATTGAGTTTTGAAGGATCTGAAGTAGTTTACATGCGGGGCATGCTTGGACAATATGTATTTGTAATTCCCGAAAAAAAGGCCATCGTTGTAAGACTTGGGCATAAAAGAGGCGAAAATTATACAAGTCAGCATTATCCTGACGATATTGATGTTTGGCTAAAAGCAGCATCCGACTTATTGAATCAAAAAGAAAACAAAACATTCTAAACAGATATGCAATGAATTACACTAAATTATTTTTAAGCGTTGTAGCATTATCGCAGGTTTCTCTTTCTGCTTTTCCGGCATTGAAAGATAAAGAGATTATGTATAAAACTCCCGAACCGCTAAATCCTCCTACGTACATTTGTTATAAAGCTCCCTCTAAAATTACAATAGACGGTAAATTATCTAAATCTGAATGGGATGCGATACCCTGGACATCCGACTTTGTAGATATTGAAGGAGATAAGCAACCACTCCCCTATCTTCAAACCCGGGCAAAGATGACATACGATCAGGACGGGATGTATTTTGCCGTATTGATGGAAGAACCTCACGTTTGGGCAACCATCAAGGAGCACGATGCCGTAATATATCATGATAACGATTTTGAAATTTTCCTGAATCCTTCTGGAGATACACATAACTATCTTGAATACGAAATCAATGCTTACGGCACGGATTGGGACCTTTTCTTAAACAAGCCTTATCGCGATCCGGGTAATATTGTTTTAAATAACTGGGAATTTGCCGGCATGAAAAAAGCCGTGTATGTAGATGGAACATTGAATAATCCAAAAGACAAGGATAAGTCCTGGAGTGTTGAAGTGTTTATTCCCTGGAAGTCCATTTATCAGGTTATGCGTGGAAAGGAAAAGCCTCAAGACGGTGATCAGCTTCGTATTAACTTCTCACGCGTGCAATGGCCAACTAAAATTGAGAATAACAAATATGTGAAAGTCCCCAAACAAGGGCAAGATAAAATTGCTGAATACAACTGGGTTTGGGCTCCCACCGGAGTAATTAATATTCACTTGCCGGAGTATTGGGGATATGTGCAACTATCAAATAAGGTAGCAGGAAAAGGAGAAGATGTATTTAAAGCAAATCCTGATGAAGAATATAAGTGGATTTTGCGTCAGTTATATTACCGTCAACAAGAATATAAATCGGTCAACGGCGAATACGCCTCTAAGGTTTCAAGTCTCAAGCCTGAAGAAGTCTGCAAACCCGAAGTAGCCAAACGTATTAAATTATATACAACACCTGGGTACTACGAACTCACACTTTCCGCCCCTAATAAACTATGGCACATCCGCCACGACGGATTGGTTTGGTAATAACAACTATACATAAATTTAAAAGAGGCTACAGAGTATATTCTGCAGCCTCTTTATTTTTATTTGAATGATTGCTGATCCGATATATTTGTCCTTACAGTGGTATAGATGCAATTATTTTATTTGTTGCTCCTATGTTGCTTTTTACAAAATCTCCAGCGGCAGCTCCAGCGGCTTCAAGTAAATCACGATAGGTAGAAAATTCTTCCATTTTGGATTCGAAAGTCTTTTCATCTGTTATTGAAAATGCACCTCCAACCTGCAACAGATCTCTAGCCTCTTTAAACTTCTGATACTTCGGGCCGAATATCACTGGTATTCCATAAACAGCAGCTTCCAAAACATTGTGGATTCCGGTACCAAAACCACCTCCAATATAGGCTAAATCTCCATAACGATATATAGAAGACAATAACCCGAAACTATCCACTATAAGACAAGATTTTCCTTTAATGTCTTTTTCCGTTGCCTCAGATAAACGAATAGAGGGTCGTTTTAACATTGATTCGATATGCATCAAATGATCTTTATGGATCTCGTGTGGAGCAATTATAAGTTTCAACTCCGGATGCTCATTGAAATAATTCAGATAAACCTCTTCATCCTGTTGCCAGGAGCTTCCGGCTACCATCGTTAACTGATTGTCGGATCTGTTATTGTTTACAAACAGTTCGACCATTGGAACTTGCTTAGTGTTCTTATACACGTCTTGTACCCGATCGAAGCGAGTGTCTCCGAAGACAGAAACATTCGTAACACCATACTTCGAAAGCAATTCGCGCGATGCATCATCCTGTACAAAAATATGAGTGAAATAAGAAAGGACCTTTCTGTACATTCCTCCATACCATTTGAAAAACAGTTGCTCTTTCCTGAATATGGCTGAAACGATATATACCGGAATATTGCGTCTTTTCAGTTCACTTAAATAATTATCCCAAAACTCGTACTTTATAAATATCGCCATCACAGGTTTTGACAAGTCAAGAAACTTTTTAACCCGGTATGGGGTGTCGAACGGGAGATAACATACCACATCAACCCCTCCGTAATTTTTTCTTACTTCATAACCTGAAGGCGAGAAAAAAGTAAGCAGAATTTTATACTCAGGATGTTCTGCCTTAATCTTCTCAATTAAAGGGCGTCCTTGTTCGAATTCGCCCAATGAAGAGGCATGAAACCAAATATATTTCGCATTCCGGTCTATCTTCTCCCGAAGAATTCCGTTCGTTTTCCATTGGCCTAAACGCATTAATCTGGCCTTTTTATGAAAAGGAGAAATCAATTCAATAAAAAATGCGTAAAGATGGATGATAAGACTATACATATCTTATATACTTGTTATTTTAATATTTCAATAGCACGTTGCAAACGGGCAATAGTCTCCTCCTTGCCCAAGGCTTCTGTAATATTGAAAATATGCGGTCCTTTGGACTCTCCCACCAATGCCAGGCGAAATGCATTCATTATATTTCCTAAATGGTACTGATTCTGTTCAATCCATCCCTTTACAATCTCTTCCGTATTCTCTACTCCGAAATCATCTACAGTACGCAATACTTCGATAAGCTCTGTCAACTGGGCTGACGAATTATCTTTCCAGCGCTTCTTTACCGTTTTCTCATCGTATGAAAGCGGTGCCACAAAGAAGAATGCCGACTGATCCCAAAGTTCTTTGACAAAGTTTACGCGTTCTTTCATTAATGAAACAACCTTTTCTACATAAGAGGAGCAAACTTCAATTCCTTTTTCTGCAAGGACTGGTTGAAATAATGCCGCTAACGTTGCGTTATCTTTTTTCTGTATATATTGATGATTAAACCATTTTCCCTTCTCATAATCGAACTTAGCTCCACTTTTACTGCAATGTTCAAGTGAAAACAATTTAATCAGCTCATCTATGTTCAAAATTTCCTGGTCATTTCCCGGATTCCAGCCTAATAATGCAAGGAAGTTAATGACTGCTTCAGGCAAATACCCGCTTTCTCTGTATCCTGAAGAGATATCTCCGCTCACAGGATCTTTCCATTCCAAAGGAAATACGGGAAAACCTAATCGATCGCCATCTCGTTTACTTAACTTCCCATTTCCTTCAGGTTTAAGCAATAACGGAAGATGAGCAAAGGCAGGCATTGTATCTGTCCATCCCAGATAACGATACAACAATACATGTAATGGTGCACTGGGAAGCCATTCTTCTCCGCGAATCACATGAGTGACTTCCATTAAATGGTCGTCTACTATATTTGCCATATGATATGTGGGAAGTTGATCTGTTGATTTATATAGAACTTTATCATCCAATACAGAAGAGTTGATGATCACTTCACCACGTATCAGATCGTTTACGACAATATTTTCATTGGGCTCGATCTTAATCCTGACCACATACTGATTACCTGCAGCAATCAATGTGTTGGTCTCTTCAGCTGATAAAGTAAGTGAATTACGCATCTGCAGACGGGTAGAAGCGTCATACTGAAAGTTGGCAATAGCGTTTCTTTTTTCATCCAACTCAGATGGAGTATCAAAGGCTATATATGCCAAACCGTTGCTTATCAGCTGATCAACATACTGTTTGTATATCTCCTTACGTTCGCTTTGACGATATGGACCGTAATTTCCACCAAAGCCTACTCCTTCATCAAATTTAATACCCAGCCATGTTAATGCCTCGATGATATAATCTTCTGCACCAGGCACAAATCGCTGAGAATCTGTATCTTCGATACGAAGGATTAAATCACCGCCATTTTGTTTAGCAAATAAGTAATTGTATAAAGCTGTACGTACGCCACCAATATGTAGTGCACCTGTGGGGCTTGGCGCAAAGCGGACTCTAACTTTTCTTTGGGACATAATCTTCTTGTATTGTTATAATAATTGGGCAAAAGTAGACCTTTTTTTTCTCATAGTAAACTTTTTTATGTACATTTCGCCATAAAATATGTACTTTTGACCAGAAATAACGTACAATATGACAGTAAAAAACTTCAAAATACCTTCTGCAGTTTACTTTATTGTAACTGCTCTGCTTATTGCCTACTTCTTTCCCAGAGAGGGGAAATTCAGATACCAATTTTTTGAAGGAAAGCCCTGGAAATACGGACTGTTGACTGCTCCTTCTAATTTTCCCATTTATAAGACAGATAAAGAGGTCGCATTAGAAAAAGACAGTGTTCTTAAAGATTTCAAGCCCTATTACAAGATTAACCGTACCATAGAGGCTACGCAAAAAGAAAAGCTTAGAAAAGACTATGCAACAACATTGAAACATATTGCCGGCTCTTCCTACATGCAGTATGTAGAACACTCTTTATCTAATTTGTATGCCAGAGGAATCGTATCCTACGAATCGCTGAATCAGCTTAATAAAGACAATTATGCTGAAATAAATGTAGTTGAGAATAATGTCTCAAAAGCTCACTTTGTAAGTGATTTATTTACGGTTAAAACGGCCTACGAATTTATTATCAACAATTGCCCTCCCAGATTAGATAAGAAAGTACTTAAAGCTTGTGATATAAATAATTATCTGGTGGAGAATGTGTCTTACGACAGCACTATGACTGCCAGAGTTAAGGATGAACTGTTACAAAATGTATCCCTTGCATCTGGAATGGTACAGGCTGGCGAACGTATTGTTGACCGTGGAGAAATTATTGATGGATATACCTACAATGTGTTACGGTCGTTAAAGATAGTGTACGAAAATAAGACAGGAGGTAATCAGCGGATGGGAATGATTCTTGGAGGACAGTTTGTTCTTGTGATGGGAATCATGCTATGTATGTGGTTGTACTTGTGGTCTTTCCGTGTAAAAATTTTTCATAATCAGCGTAGTGTTATATTCTTGTTATTAACAATTATTGTTCCTTGTTTGCTTACGGAATTCTGTGTTACCTATGGCTTATTTAACGTATATATTCTTCCTTATGCAATAGCCCCCATTGTTGTTCGTACATTTTTTGATTCACGAACAGCCTTATTCATGCATCTAGTAACCATTCTTTTGTGTTCATTGATGGTTCCTTTCCCGCATGAGTTCCTTCTATTACAGACGGTAGCAGGTATGGTAGTTACGTTTAGTCTGAAAGAGTTGTCAGAAAGATCTCAGTTAATCAGATCATCCTTCTTTATTTTTATAGCTTATGTTATAATATACTTAAGTCTGGCTGTTTATCAGGAAGCTGATTTTCAGAAAATAAATTGGATGATGCTGCTTTATTTCGGTATTAATTTTATACTGCTCACTTTTGCCTACTTATTGGTTTACATGTTAGAGAAAACCTTTGGGTATGTATCCAGTATAACTTTGGTCGAATTATCGAATATCAATAATCCACTTTTGAAAAGTCTGTCGGAGACTTGTCCGGGAACTTTTCAACATTCCCTGCATGTTTCTATTCTTGCAGCAGATGCCGCATCCAGAGTTGGTGCGAATTCTCAATTGGTACGTACCGGAGCATTGTATCACGACATAGGCAAGATGAGTAATCCAGCATTCTTTACTGAAAACCAAAGCAGTGTTAATCCTCATGAAAAATTATCACTTGACGAGAGCGCACAAATTATTATCAGTCACGTTACTGAAGGTGTTAAAATTGCAGAGAAAGCAATGTTACCTAAAGCAATAATCAATTTCATACGGACTCATCACGGAAATGGTAAAGCGAAGTACTTTTACAATTCACAAAAAAATCTCAATCCTGATCAGGAAATTGATGAAAGTCTGTTTACCTATCCGGGACCGAACCCCTTTACCAAGGAAACGGCCATACTTATGATGGCCGATGCCGTGGAAGCTACATCACGCAGCTTGAAAGAGTACACTGAAGAAAATATTAAAGAAGTTGTAAACCGGATCGTCGAAGGGCAAATAGCCGATGGTCTGCTTAAAAATACGCCTCTTACCTACCGTGATGTAGAGACTATAAAAAATGTGTTTTGCGAAAAATTAAAAACGATGTACCATACGAGAATCAGTTATCCCGATCTGAAGAAATAACTTCCAATAATCCGGAACAGGCATCTTCTAAAAGATCAAGCACCAGTTCAAATCCTTCAGCACCACCGTAGTAAGGGTCTGGAATGTGATCGTATGTGTATGTGCTTAAATATTCGGACATGCGATGTATTTTGGCCGAAGATTCCAAATCAGGAGCTAGTTTCTTTAAATCCTGTATGTTTCGGTCGTCCATTCCTATGATAAGATCAAAATTATAAAAATCGGCTATTTTTACGGGACGGGACCTTGAATCCAATGTATAGCCTCTTTTAGAAGCATGCTTCCTCATACGGGGATCGGGAAGCTCTCCTTGATGAATGCCAAGTATTCCAGCCGAATCAATCTCTATTTCATGTTCTAATCCTGACTCTTTAACCAGCTTTTTCATCACACCTTCTGCTGAAGGAGAGCGACAAATATTTCCTAAACAGACAAACAGTAATCTTAATTTTTCTTGTTTCATACGTATGCAAACTTTTAATAAATAAAGGGTATGTAACCCAAATCAATTTCTTAAATAAATCATTATGCCGGATCAACATCAAAATGGACCAATAACTGCTTGTAAGCGGAATTCATCTGCATTTCATGTTGTACCGATTCAATTAGTTTCCGAACAGGAGATATATTGGCCGATATTTCTATTTTTAGAACAATCTTCTTAATATGTAATGATTGAACTCTTGTAACTGGAGGAGAAACCGGCCCCAAAACCCTGTCGCCCAGTTTTTCTCTCAGTTTAGCCGCAAATAATAGAGATTGTTCTTGCAATACAGTTTCATTTCGGCTTCTTAGAACTACAACAATTAGTCTGTAATATGGAGGATAACGGAACATACTTCGCTCGGTTAATTGCATTTTTGCCATTTCCTGATATGCAAAACGCTGTACCATTTGAATTAATGGATGCTCAGGTTGAGAGGTTTGAAGAATAACTGTACCCGATTTATCCCTTCGTCCTGCACGTCCGCTAACTTGAACCATTAATTGATATGCACGCTCGTGAGCACGAAAATCCGGATAATTAAGTAAGCTGTCCGCATTAATAATTCCGACTACACTTACATTTCCAAAATCTAAGCCTTTTGAAACCATCTGAGTTCCTATGAGTATGGATATTTTTCCTCCATCAAAATCATCGATAATCCGCTCGTATGCAGTACGGGTTCTGGCAGTATCAAAATCCAGACGACCAACTTTTGCCGCAGGAAACAAAGATGCAATCTCTTCCTCAACCTTCTCTGTACCCACTCCCATCATCTTCAGGTCTGCCCCTCTGCACTCCGGGCAAACCGGAGGGAGTTGATATGTATAACCGCAATAGTGACAAACCAGCTGATTCCGAAATTTATGAAAAGTAAGACTTACATCACAATTCACACAATGGGGTACCCAACCACAGGATTTACATTCAATTACCGGAGCAAACCCCCGTCGGTTCTGGAAAAGAATAACCTGTTCATCGTTATTCAAAGCTTCGGTTATCTTATCAATAAGTATAGGCGAAAAAAGAGCATCTTTCATTATCTTCTTCCGCTTCAGTTCTTTTACATTTACAGAAATAATCTGAGGCATCAGGGTATTTCCATAACGTAAATTTAAAGAAACCAGGCCATATTTACCTGTTAACGCATTGAAATATGAATCGAGTGAAGGCGTGGCAGAACCCAGAAGGGTTTTCGCTCCATGCATATTTGCAAGCATTATTGCAGCGTTTCGAGCATGGTAACGAGGCGCAGGGTCCTGCTGTTTATATCCGGGCTCATGTTCTTCGTCTACGATAACAAGTCCCAAATCATAAAATGGGAGAAATAATGAAGATCTGACACCTAATATAAGTAGCGGTTTTTTTTCTCTTCGCAACTTATTCCACACTTCCACACGTTCGTTGTCGGAATATTTTGAGTGATATACAAGTAATTTATCTCCAAATACCTTCGCAAGTCGATTAGTAATCTGTGTTGTAATCGCTATCTCTGGCAGAAGATACAACACCTGCCTGTTTAAAGATAAGACTTCGGATATCAATCGTATATATATTTCTGTTTTACCGCTTGAAGTAATACCGTGTAGTAAACAAACATCATTTATTTTAAACGATTCATGAATATCAGCATAGGCTTTTTCCTGATCAGGAGATAAAGGCTGCGGCGGTTGCAATCTGGATATATGAACCTGCAATCGACCAACCTCCTTATCGTAGTATTTTAATACCCCTCTTTTAACAAGTCCATCCAGCACAGATACACTGCATTCACTTTGCTGCAAAAGTTCCTTTTTTGTAACCTCTGTGGCTAAAGTAGGGTTTAGAATATGACTTAAATCCAGGTAAGCAACAAGTAAAAGTTCTTGTTTATGTGCCCTTTTTAGCAGATCAAATGCTTTTTGCAAAGCATCATGGTCTCTATATTCGTCAGAAAGAGAAACATAGGTTTCCAATTTGGGAGCAAATCCTTTTTTCAATTCTTCCTGTACCTCTACAGCTCCGTAAGTTAGCAAAACAGACAATGTGGAAACAACATTACGAAGGCCGGTTTTCTTTTCCAACTCGGATACAGTTAATTTCTGACCATCTGAAAATGCATCCAACACCGCTTGTTCGGCAGGTCGCAAAGGGAATTGGGCTTCAAAATCTTTGATGCAAGACACTGCTGTTTCACTTTCCAATTTAAGACCGGAAGGTAAAGCAGCCTTATACACATCGCCCAACTTGCACAAATAATACTCTGAAAGCCATTGCCAGAAGCGTAATTGAGGTCTGCGTAAAACCGGACTTGCATCCAATAATGCATAGATTTCTTTAATTTCAAGTGTAGATTGGGGTTGCCTGTTATGAACTTCCAACACAATCGCAGTATAATACCTTCTTTTTCCAAAATGGACAATAACCCTACATCCGGCAACCAGTGCAGCCTGCATATCCTGAGGGATGCGATACGTATAGCTGTTGGCAAGTGAAAGAGGGAGAATTACATCTGCGTATTTCATTTTTTCTATCATAGAGAGTTCAAAATAACAAAAAAAGCCGGACTTCTGAAAGTCCGGCTTCCTGAATATTTGTTTCTTAAAACAGAATTGCTGCTGTAATTGACCAAGTCCGGTTTTTACCGTCATTTAGATCTTTTAATCCGACTTTATTTACACTGTAATTATCAGTCAGCCCAATACCATAATTTACACCAACCTGTAAATGGTTCAGCAACTCTACCCCAGCACCAAGATTGACTCCTGCTCCAAAAGATTTTGCCTCAATCTGAGATTCAATCAGATCCCACTTTTTGTCGCCTCCAGCGCGAAAACTTAGATAGGGACCTGCCGCAACATACAATTTTGCTACAGGAATGCCCGTTTTCCACTTTAAATTTACAGGAACGTCAATATAATCCGTCTTCATACTTTCATTCTCAAATTCAAGACCTTTCTGAGAGTAAAGCACCGCAACATCAATACCTAATCCTGTAACAGGAATCATCGCCTCAATCATTGGTCCAATGTGATAACCTGTCACATTGTTCGGATCTATAACATCATCACTAAAGTGGACCGAAGCTATATTCACTCCACCCTTCACCCCAAATTTCACTTGTGCATTTAATGGAGCATATAATACTCCAAGCATAAGGGCTACAAACACTAACACAATTGACTTCTTCATCATAAACTTTTTTCTTGGTTTCACATGCAAATAAAAGCACTTTTCATTTAGAAAACAAATGAAAAACATTAAGAGTTCAAACAATAAAGAAAGCACAAATCTGATACGCTGCTCACACGTATACAAATTCATGCTTCTTTTCTAATTATTATGGCAGATAATTAAAAACTTGTATAAAGCACAATTCAAGAAACAACAGGGGAATCTGTAATAACGATATGATGGTTCATATGTTTCAGTAGCCTTTCCTCGAAGCTTTTGAAATTGTGCGCAAAGCAGGTCTTCTGACTTACTTCCATATCCGAAACCTTCCCATTAAATAAAACAGTGGCGATAAATCCGGTATGTTATGAAGTTTACAGCAGCGGGACTGTCCGGGATTTACACCCGATTCCCTTTTAATCCTCCCCGAGAATACGGTTACGGAACATTGCGTTACAAAGATGGTAAATATTTGCGAATCGATGAAGCAAATCACATAAATTGAATTTATCGACCCATAGAAAATACCAATTAATAGGTATCAGATTTCTTCATTTATGCTTTTCAGCATATTTTAGGCCTATATTTTCATTATTTAAGGTGATTGCATGATCGTTTCAAACTTGTGAAATTTGCATAAAAAATTTAATGTAACAATTTTATATATGAGAAAGACTAAAATCGCAACTTTGATTCTAACGCTTTTGATCGTCTGCAGCGCTTTTGGCAAAGACGCACTGGTTCCTTTAATTAAAGGACGGGTTGTTGACGAAAAAGGACAACCTCTGCCTGCAGCCGCTGTATATATTGAAGGATCTTTGGTTGGCACAACGACCGACAATGACGGATCATTCTTCTTCAATCAGATCCCATCAGGAAAAAGACATGTAACAGCCCGTTTTATAGGATATAAACAACAGACTCTTGAAGCACAGGTTGCAGATGGCAGACCTGCCGTTTTATATTTCGAGCTTATACCAGATGTTAACGAATTAACAGATATTGAGGTATTTGGAGTAAGAGAAAAACAACCCGAAAAATTAAATGCTGTAACTCGTTTACCGCTTCGTCCGAGTGAACAGATACAGAGTATCTCTATCATATCCAACAAGGTAATCGAAGAGCAGGGTAATATGACCATTACTGATGCTGTACGAAACGTTGTGGGGGTTACTCAATTTGCCTCGTTCGGTAACGCACAAGAAAGTCTTTCAACCAGAGGGTACAGGGGCATCCCAACCTTGAAGAACGGCGTACGGGTTCAGTCCGATTTCAGAGGAGGTGGATTTCTCACTGATATGCAGGGTATAGAAAGCATTCAGGTATTGAAAGGAACTGCAGCTATTACACAGGGTATCGGGAACGACTTAGGTAGTGCCGGTGGTGTAATTAACATCGCAACCAAAACACCTAAATTTGTAAATGCAGGAGAAGTAAGCTTACGAAGTGGCAGCTGGGGACAATTCCGTCCTACGTTTGATGTTCAAACAGTTCTAGATAAAGAGCAAACTATTGGATTCCGTATTAACGGAGCTTTTGAGCGTGCAGATAATTACAGGGTGAATGTATCAAAAGACCGTATATATGTTAATCCATCCTTTACATGGAAACCAAACAAAAAAACTTCTGTTACAGTTGAGATGGACTACATGCACGACACTCGTACGCCAGATCGTGGAACAGTAAATCTAGCGGCAGACAGTGTTAATGCTTTATACAAAATGCCTCATAACAACTTCTTAGGATTTGATACAGATAGAGCGTTAACAAACAATCTTACTTATGCGTTGCGTTTTGACCGTTCCTTGTCTGATTTATTTAGTGTACGGGTTGCTTATTTTGGATCTACTCTTGATACCGACAATACCGGAGCAAGTACTTCTACATTAAAGAATGTATCGAAAACCGGGTTATACAACTTGCGCAGCCGCTCACTTACACGTTCAACTCGTGCAGATAACAACAGTGCATTACAGATTGACTTAATTGGCAGGGATGTATTTACAGGAAAAACGAAGCATACTTTCCAGGTAGGATTCGATTATCGAACAAATCATACCGAAACGGTTGCCTATGGAGCTATTCTGATTGATACAATCGATGTTCTAAAACCTATTAACAACACTCTACCTTCATCTACAGCTAAATTAATTGCGGATAAGGCTATCATTGCCAACTCATATAGCTATGGACTTATGGCACAAGATGTTATTACATTCAACAAGTATTTGAAAGCTACATTGGGGATTCGTTATAGTTATGGTAATAGCAATACGGATACATCTACAGGATTCGTAACCGGCGATGCATGGAATCCGATGGCCGGCATAATTATCACCCCTTTAAAAGGTCTGAATATTTTTGGATCCTATGCCAGCACGACAGATTTAAGATCTGCAGCCAATCTGATGGAAGACAACACTCCGGTAGGAGCTTCTCGTTCTGATCAATTTGAAGCCGGGATTAAATCTGATTGGCTTAATAACCGCCTCCGCTTTAATCTAACATTCTTCCATATAATGAATGACAATCTGTCCTATTCCGTTTATGATGAAAGTTGGACAGCAACAGGAAAGTATGGAAAAGCTGGAAAGCTGATGCGTCGGGGTATTGAAACAGAACTTACCGGCCGTATTTTAGAGAATTTACAAGTAATATTAGGTTATGCTTACCTGGATGCACAGTACAAGGATAGTCCTGCATATCATGAAGGATCAGCACCTATGAATGCCCCCAAGCATACAGGAAATGGCTGGGTATATTATACTGTTAACAATGGAACTCTGAAAGGATTATCTCTTGGTGTGGGAGCATATTATGTGGGTGATCGTCCGGTAAACGAATTTACATACAAAGCAACTCATACAAATACCACTCCTAACATGAAACCGTTTGATTTGGATGCTTACACAACTGTAAATGCTCAGATAGCCTATGCATTCGACAAGTTTCAGGTGCGTGGCTTGTTTAACAACATATTTAATGGGATCGGTTATACATCTTATTACCGAGGAGGATATATCAATCCGACAGATCCATTCAATGCTGCAGCAGTAATCAGTTATCGTTTTTAATAAGTAACCTTGACTGACAATTAAATGAAAAAAGCAATAAAGTACATTCATCTGGTTTTGTCCCTTCCGGCAGGTATCGTTTTAACGATTATCTGCCTGACAGGGGCAATCCTTGTTTTTGATGATGAAATAAACCAGCTAATTAATCCGTCTCGTTATTATGTTGAAAAGACGACTCAGGCTCCTCTACCATTAAATCAATTAATAGACATAGTTAATAAGCAACTTACCAACAATAGTGTTTCTGAGATCCAGTTGCACAATGATCCCGAACGTACAGCCGTTGCTACTCTAAAAGAAGGATTCAGGGTATCGGCTTTTATTAATCCTTACTCAGGAGAAGTACTTGCCATCTCTCCTTACCGTGAAACATTTTTCTTTAAAGTAATGTCTTTACACAGATGGTTAATGGATAGTAGCCGAACTACCGGTAAATGGATCACTGGAGTATCTACAATATTTATGGTCATCTTATTAATTACAGGATTGATTCTTTGGTTCCCAAATAAGAAGAAAAAGATAAAATCCAGCATTACCATAAAAAGAAAAGCCGGCTTTAACAGAAAACTCTATGATATTCACAAAGTTCTGGGTGCTTACGCAAGTATTGTTTTGCTTACCCTTTCATTAACGGGACTTATGTGGAGTTTCGACTGGTATAAAAATGCAGTAGGACGAATCTTCAGTATTGAGATGTCTGAAGGAAAGCACGGGGGTGGAAATAACAAAGGAAGTCGACACGAACAAAAGAAGAATACTCTTAAAGCAAGTTCTCATTCAGTTACTCAATGGGGTACTATGCTGGAGACGATTAAACAAAAGGTGCCGAAACATTCTTATATACGTTTAGGAGAAGATAAGGCAACGGTACTTCCATTAGATGCACTCCATGAAAGAGCTACAGATATTTATTCGTTTGATACTGAAACAAACGAAATCAAATCAGTAAAATATTATAAAGATGAAAATCAGCGCAAAATGAATGGCTGGGTATATGTTTTGCATACAGGTTCGTGGGGAGGTTGGTTAACAAAAATAATAACATTTATCGCAGCTATTATAGGTTCAAGTCTTCCTATTACCGGCTACTGGATGTTTATCAGACGAATTAGGAAGAAACATAAGTAATCAAGAAATGTTCTGTATATTTGCATCTATATAAGTATGACAATTATGATAGAGGGATTGAAAAACAGACGTACTGTCCGCAAATATTTGGACAAAGATATTTCGGATGATTTATTGACTGAATTGCTTGAAGTGGCTTGCCGTGCCTCCAATACTGGTAATATGCAACTTTACAGTATAGTAATTACCCGGGATAGTGAACAGAAAAAAAGACTTGCTCCGGCACATTTTAATCAATCCATGGTAACAACAGCTCCTGTGGTAATTACGTTCTGTGCCGATGTAAACCGTTTTGTAAGATGGTGTGCTCAACGGAATGCAGAACCGGGCTTCGATAACTTTCAAACCTTCATGGCTGCTGTTATCGACTCAATGCTTGTTGCGCAAACGTTTTGCAACGCGGCAGAAGACAAAGGTTTGGGAATTTGTTATCTTGGAACTACAACATACAACGCAGATAAAATTATCGAAATTCTTAATCTACCCTCATTGGTCGTCCCAATTACAACAATCACATTGGGCTATCCCGACGGCCTACCTGCCCAGGTTGAGCGGCTTCCTCTGGAAGCAATTGTACATAATGAAAAATACAAAGATTATACGGCCGACGATATAAATCGATATTATGAAGCTAAAGAATCGTTGGCCGAGAATAAGAAATTTATAGCCGAAAATAAGAAAGAAACATTGGCTCAAGTATTTACAGATGTAAGGTACACTAAGAAAAACAATGAATACTTTTCAGAAGTGTTCTTAAAAGTACTCAAAGGTCAGGGGTTTATGTAATTTCGAATTCATTGTAAATAACAAAATAAGGGTGTCTTAAAAGACACCCTTATTTTGTTATAATACAAGTTGCTATAAATTTAACTATCACTAATTCCTATTGATACTAAATACGATTTAACACTCTATCAATAAGGATGGGTAAGCTTTCTTTATAATCGGTATTCATCTTTTTATCAACCCTCCCCGCTATTATACAACAAACGGTCATTGCCCGATGTCCCATCATAGCCGAAAGTCCCGCTAAAGAAGAACTTTCCATTTCAAAATTAGTAATTTGAGCACCATTATAATTAAACAACTCAATTTTCTTATTTAACTCCGGATCCGCTAAAGGTAAGCGTAGCTCCCTCCCCTGCGGTCCGTAAAAGCCATTGGCTGCAATTGTCACCCCCTTCAGTATATCATTGCAGGTTATTTGCTCAATCAGCGATTTATCAGCCGCAACGACATAGGGACGAATTTCTGAAATTTTCCAGTCAAGCTGACGGAGTAATTCTTCTTCAAAAGCAACGTCTCTGATATTTTTATTATTTGCATAAAAATAAAGAACGCCATCAAATCCAATTGAACGTTCGGCTGCAACGTAAGTACCTACAGGAACAAAATGCTGCAACCCTCCTGAAGTCCCAATCCGAACTAAGGTTAATTGAGTAAAAGACTCTTTAACCGTACGAGAGGTAAAATCAATGTTAACCAGCGCATCCAGCTCATTGAGAACAATATCAATGTTATCTGTTCCAATTCCATGAGAAACAACTGAAATGCGCTTTCCCTGAAAGGAACCGGTTATTGAGTGGAATTCTCTGTTTGACACCTCGCATTCAATGGAATCAAAACGGGAAGCAACAGACGACACTCTCTCGGGATCACCTACCAGTATAATTTTGTCCGAGAGTTGACCCGGCTTTAAATGCAAATGGAATACACTTCCATCTGCATTAATAATAAGTTCTGAAGCTGGGATTACACGCATACCTAGTTAATCCTTTAATGGTTTGGTTGAGCCAGAAGCTGGTTTTCCAATCGCATCACGCATAGAAGTATCAGCTTCGATATTTCTCATCTTATAATAA
>Ga0074193_1001908_pt1 | contig 21765 bp, 21 predicted proteins | sample EPASupsiteHSE605_FD_64523 | JGI IMG/M metagenome (GOLD analysis project Ga0074193, IMG submission 64523) | Bioremediated contaminated groundwater from EPA Superfund site, New Mexico - Sample HSE6-05 | ecosystem: Environmental > Aquatic > Deep subsurface > Groundwater > Contaminated ... | reverse complement strand
GGTTAATCCTGGGCAAGGCTAAAGATAATCAAGTTCAATCCGTGTACATGATGTATTACGATTATAAAGAACCGGTAAAAAGGATAGCTCCTCACCGCACTCTCGCTATCAACAGAGGAGAAAGAGAAGAATTCTTGCGAGTGGCGATAGATATTGAGGAAGTGGATACTAATAGAATTTATTATTGGTTATTACGGCGTTTTGTAAAGAATGAAGCCGGGGTTACTGCGTCTCTGGTGTCTGAGGCCGTTATAGACGGATATAGACGCCTAATTGCCCCGGCGGTTGAGCGGGATCTTCGCAACGAATTAACCGAGATAGCCGAGGCTCAGGCCATTATAGTCTTTTCCAAAAATTTGCGTAGTTTGCTGCTGCAGCCGCCGGTTAAAAGTAAGGTATGTTTAGCAATTGACCCGGCTTATCGAACTGGTTGTAAGCTGGCCGTAGTAGATTCGACCGGCAAACTGCTGGAAACAGGGGTTATCTATCCTACACCACCGCACAACAAGCTGGAAGAGGCCGAAAAAAAATTGGAGCAGTTTATCGCAAAGTATGGGGTACAGTCGTTGGTCTTAGGTAATGGAACCGCATCTAGAGAGACAGAACAGTTTTTGGTTAATTTTATGCAAAAGAATAAGGAGCGTCATAAGGATCTGGCTTATACTATCGTTAACGAAGCCGGTGCTTCGGTATACTCGGCCTCTCCTCTGGCCGCTAAAGAATTTCCCGAACTAGATGTATCGCAACGGAGCGCTATTTCCCTAGGGCGAAGGATACAGGATCCGTTAGCCGAACTAGTAAAAATTGATCCTAAGTCCGTTGGGGTTGGCCAATACCAACACGACCTGAACGCAAAAAAACTAGACGAAAGCCTCACCGCCGTCGTTGAATCTGTGGTTAACTATGTGGGGGTTAATCTTAATACTGCCAGCCCATCGTTATTGAAATACGTAGCTGGTTTAAATTCAACAGTAGCCCAAAATATTGTGTTGCATCGAGAACAGCTCGGCCCGTTTCGAAACCGCAAAGAGTTATTGAAAGTACCTAAACTGGGAGCCCGGACTTTTGAACAGGCAACTGGATTTTTACGGATAACCGATGGGGATAATCCCCTAGATAATACATCGGTCCACCCTGAATCATATAAAATTACCCTGCAATTGTTGGAGATAATCGGGGCGAAACTACAAGACCTCGGTAAACCGGATCTTAATGAAAAATTGAAGGTAATTAAGGTGGAGGAAACTGCCGAAAAACTGGGGGCGGGCATTCCCACGTTACAGGATATTATTATAAGTCTAGTTCGACCCGGACGCGATCCTCGGGAGGATTTACCCCCGCCGGTATTCAGAAAAGATGTTTTGAGTATTGAGGAATTGCAAACCGGGATGGAGTTCCAGGGCGTGGTTCGGAATGCGGTTGATTTTGGTATCTTTGTAGATATTGGGGTTAAAGTGGATGGCCTGGTGCATATTTCAGAGATAAGCGAGAAACGGATAAATACCCCATTGGATGTGGTTTCGGTTGGAGATATTGTGAAAGTAAGAGTGCTGTCTGTCGATTCCACTAAGAATAGGATTTCATTAACGATGAAAATTTTAAGTTAATGTTTGCCTAACACATTGACCATTGATTAATACATCCTAATACTTTCAAAAGGAATTGGAAATAATATCATTTGTGGATCATTTACTACTGTGAAAACACTTATATACTAATAATTTCTGAGCAAACCAGGAACGCTATGCTATATCTTTGAAAGGGGATGTTAAACATAGATACCAATAGAGCGCTGGAAATTTTTAATTCATTAGGGGTTATTGAAGTGCTGCATCAGGGCTCGCCAATATGGATAGAACAAATTAATGATCAGAAAGCAGAAATTCGATACCTAAATACTGAACAACGTGCTCAAGTGTCGGTTGGGGAGCTTATTGAAACCAAATGATTCAGTTGTAAAATGTAAATTTTTCATTCCTTTGATATTTGTTGTAGAACATTAAATAGACATGCTGTAATATAGTAATTAAATAAAATAGCTATTCTCTTTTTTTATGCTACGGGGGTAATAAGTTTAAAAATAAAAAAGCGAGGGATTATTTTGAAAAAGGCAGTTATTGCAATGGACAAAGGGCAGGTTGTAGTAGAATTATTCGAAAAAGAAACCCCAATAACGGTAGGCAATTTTGAAAATCTGGCTAATGAAGGCTTTTACAATGGACTTTCTTTTCACCGGGTTATAAAGGGCTTTGTAGCTCAAGGCGGTTGCCCAAATGGCGATGGCACTGGTGGTCCAGGGTATACTATCCCATGTGAAACTAAGGGTAATCCTCATCAACATGAACGGGGTTCATTATCTATGGCTCACCGCGGGCCCAATACCGGAGGCAGTCAGTTTTTTATCGTATATGCTGAACAACCCCACCTTGATGGAGTACATACTGTTTTTGGGAAAGTTATTGAAGGTATGGAACTGGTTGATCAGATTCAACCCGGCGATAAAATGAATACTGTAACTATTATAGAGGATTAATTCCCAAAAGAAATAATCCTTAATATTATTGAGAGATCGGTAAAAATAAGCCAAAGGGGGAATTGTCCTCATGCACCGAATTTTAGTATCTATATTGGTAGACAATGAAAATCGGGATTTGGCTATTAATCATCTGCAGTCGGCTCTTTTGGATATGATCTCCAACAGTAAGAACACCCACGGTATTTATGGTTTTGATGTAGAAAAAGTAGAACCGCTTTCTGCATCAGAAGTTAAAAACTGGACTGAAAGTTCATAATTGCTAAACAGGATTAGTTCCAGTTAATAAAATAGTCCAAGTTGAAACGGCCTGGGAAGGGCCGTTTTTTGAACCAGACGAATCAATAGTTTGATTCGGGAAATTTGAAAGGAGGGTAAAATGCAAGTAACCAAACATGTTCACGCTTTAAAGATCCCCTTTAAAATAAATATTAGCCCGGAAGTGTCCTTGGACCGGTTTGTCTATACGTTTCTCATTTACGGCAAAGAGATTACTCTTATTGATAGTGGGGTTGCTTCGGCAGAACCGGTAATTTTTGATTATGTACGCAAAACTGGACGTAACCCAGAAGAAATTACTAAGCTGGTTTTAACCCATTCTCATCCGGATCATATTGGAGCAGCCCTAGCTTTAAAAATGGTAACCGGCTGTACTATTTTTGCCCATCCTGGTGAAAAAAACTGGATCGAGGATGTGGAACTTCAGTTTAGGGAACGTCCGGTGCCTGGCTTTCACACCCTGGTCGGAGGCTCTATTCCCGTTGATCGCATTCTGGAAGAAGGGAATACTCTAGATTTGGGAGACGGCCTGAGGTTGGAAGTCTACCATACTCCAGGTCATTCTAAAGGTTCAATTTCTCTATTGCTCTCCGATGAAGGAGTTCTATTTTCCGGGGATGCGATACCTGTAGCCGGAGATATGCCTATCTATGAAGATTTTCGGTCGTCATTAGAATCGGTGAATAAGTTAAAAAGGATAAACGGTATTAACTTCTTATTAGCGGCTTGGGATGAACCCAGGCAGGGTGAACGGGTATATCAGCTCATGGATGAAGGTTTGGCCTACCTGGAACGAATCCAGGAAGCCGTCGGTAAGGTGGTTAGTGAAAATAATCCTCTAGAACCGATGGAGTTGTGTAAACGGGTGGCTGATAAATTAGGTATGCCTCCAGCAACGGTAACACCTTTGTTAGCCAGGTCATTTAGAGCAAATTTAGAAGAAATGGGGAAGCCCAGAATAATCTAAATAAAGGAAAAGGGTGGTACTCTCAACCAGCGTCGGGAGTACCACCTGATTGTAATACCACCTGATTGTAATAAAGACTAATATTATAATTGTTTTTCTTAACCAGGGTGATACTTTAGCGGCTGGGCTTAGGTATAAACTGCTGGATCCAGGAACCGAAACCTTTGGGGTTTCTAGTTTGAATTAAAACAGTACCGGGGCCTCGAAAGCGGCAAACCAGTGCTTCTCCGGAGGTAAAGGAACTGATCCATCCGCTGGAAGCCTTTTCGATTTGGTATTGCATGTAATCAGGCCATGCTACCAGATGATTATTATCAATAATTGCATCCTGACCAGCCGGAATATTAATGGCATGGATGGCCCCATAAGAGTTAACAAAGACAGTGCCTCGGCCGGATACTTTTAAAATAAACAATCCTTCTCCAGAAAATATACCTTGCATAAGGTTCTGCGTTTTTGTGGATACTTCTATATTTTGAGTGCCGGCTAAAAAACCATTCTTTTGTACACATAAACCATAACTACCATCTAATTCTACATCAATAATTCCACCGGGAATCGAAGGTGCCAGCAGGGCTTCACCTGGGCCCCGATTGGCAATTAGCGTTTGGAAGAAAAACTTTTCCCCCGAAAGCATTCTACCTAAACCTCCTAAAATACCTCCTTCCAGTTTTCCGTCGACGTCAATCGTATTAGACATAGAAACCATGGCATCTGATTCAGCCTTGAGGGATTCGCCTTTTTGCATTTTAATTTGCAGTAAGGGAAAGGCATCTTGATAAAGTATTTCGTATTCCACGTGCAAATACACCTCCCAATTATAATTGCTTCCGATCACATAATTTAATGAAATTAAAGGATTAGCTTGTTTTTCGGGATCAAACCTCTTAATATTATAAAGGATTCTGCAACTACAGTCTTCTACTAAATGGAGTTAAAATTTATTTATCTAGAAGGAAAGGAAGGATTATATGTGTATAATTGATCGATTTGAAGAAAATTGGGCGGTGATTGAGTTTAAAGAAATGATCTTTAATATACCAAAAGAACTTTTGCCGCCAGATGCCCGCGAAGGGGACAACCTAAAAATTTCTATTTGTTTAGACAAGGATACGACTATTAAAAAGCAGCAACAAATAAAGCAATTAGCCGAGGAACTATTTGCAGATTAGGAGCGAAAATATTATTAAACGTAAAATTAATTGTAAATTTATTCTTATCTCATTAATGACCATCTTTCTTTTATTCTTGATTGGATGTGGCGGACCTAATAACAGTATCAATACCAATCAGTCTAGTAATTTAATTGGAGGAACTGTCGACCCGGATCCTAATCAAATATCCGAAACTGGAGATCTTAATCTAAAGGTTCACTTTTTAGATGTGGGGCAGGCTGACGCTATTTTAATTCAATTACCCAATAGTCAAACCATGCTCATTGATGCCGGGAACAATGACGACGGTACCATTGTAGTAGCTTATTTGAAACAGCAAGGTGTTCAAACCATTGATTATCTCATCGGCACCCATCCCCACGAAGACCATATCGGCGGGTTAGATAACGTAATCAGAAATTTTAATATCAGCCAAATTTATCTTCCTAAAATCACCAACACTACTAAGACCTATGAAGATGTTCTACTGGCGATTAAAGCTAAGGGATTAAAAATAACTACGGCTCAAGCCGGAAAGAAGATTATTGACCAGAATAATCTTCAGGCCGATTTTGTGGCACCAGTTGGCTCGAAATATGAAAGCCTTAATAACTGGTCGGTGGTTACCAAGGTGCAGTACGAAGATACCACTTTTATATTCGCCGGGGATGCGGAAGCGGAGGCAGAAGTGGAGATGCTGGCTTCCGGTGTAAGTCTGAAGGCTGACGTTCTAAAGATTGGTCACCACGGAAGCCGCACTTCCTCATCTATGCCTTTTTTAAAGGCAGTATCCCCGATGTATACTGTAATATCCGTGGGTAAAGGGAACGATTACGGCCATCCGCATCCGGAAACCTTGTCGAAGTTATCTCAATTAGGGATCCCGGTATACCGTACGGATCTGTTCGGTAATTTAGAGTTCATATCTGATGGACAAAACATAGCCATTAAAACAATGGGGAAACAAATGAAGTAAATACGATTGAAGCCAAGACCTTCTTTATAAATTATTATGGAAATAATAATTTAATAGCAAATCTCCTTAAAAAGAGTTATAATATAAGCCGTGTGCTTAAAAGATTTAAGAACAAGTTTTGATTTTGATACTAATTAAATAGATTTTAAAGAGAGAAGGACTAACGCGTTATATGACACAGGATATGATCCGTAACCTAGCGATTATTGCCCATGTAGACCATGGTAAGACCACCTTAGTAGATGGAATGCTTAAACAAAGTGGGATTTTTCACGAAAAACAGGTAGTGGAAGATCGAGTAATGGACCGCAATGATCTGGAGCGAGAACGAGGAATCACCATCATGGCCAAAAATACCGCGGTTTTTTTTGGCACTTATAAGCTTAACATTGTGGATACCCCTGGTCACGCTGACTTTGGCGGAGAGGTTGAACGTATCGTGCAGATGGTGGATGGGGTATTACTGTTGGTGGACGCCTTTGATGGTCCCATGCCGCAGACCCGTTTTGTTTTGCGTAAAGCGTTGACCGCCGGCTTGGCTCCAATTGTGGTTATAAATAAGATAGATCGGCCCAGTGCTCGTCCCAAAGAAGTTTTGGATGAAGTACTGGAACTGTTTATGGAACTGGAGGCCAGTGATGAACAGTTGGATTTCCCGGTAATATACACTAATGCTCGTGCCGGTACTGCATCCTTGGATCCTGACATTCAAGGGGTTAACCTGCAGCCCCTCTTTAAGATGATTGTAGAAAAAATTCCGATCCCTTTGGGTGACAGTGAGGCTGAACTCCAATTAGGGGTCACTATGATCGATTACGACCCTTATGTAGGCCGGCAAGCCGTGGGACGAATCCATAATGGACGGATTAAGTCTAAACAAGAAGTTGTGGTAATTGAGGGCGGCATAACCCAAAGGCGTCAACGTATAGCCGGACTGTTTGTTTTTGATGGATTGAAAAAAGTCCCTGCTGAAGAAGTAGCTACCGGTGATATTGTAGTCGTAGCTGGATTAGAAAATATTAACGTTGGTGATACCATCGCCGATCCGGAACACCCGGTTCCTCTGAACTTTGTTTGTATTGATGAACCGACGGTATCGGTGGCGATCAGAGTCAACAAAAGCCCCTTTGTAGGAAAGGAAGGCGAATACGTTACCTCTCGTAAATTGGGTGAGCGCTTGATGCGCGAACTAGAATCCGATGTTAGTCTGAGGGTAGAGGCCACGGACTCACCGGATACTTTTCAGGTTTCAGTTCGGGGGGAGCTGCATCTTACTATCCTGATTGAAACTATGCGCCGGGAGGGATACGAGTTTGAGGTTTCCCGGCCCCAGGTAATTGAACGAATTATCGATGGGGTTAGGTGTGAACCAATAGAAGAACTATTAATCGAAATACCAGAGGCCCATGTGGGCATTGTGATGGAACGCTTAGGACCCCGAAAATGCGAACTAGTAAACATGGTGCATAAAGGTGATGGTCAGGTATGTCTGGAATTTCATGCACCAACCAGGGGTTTGTTTGGTTACCGCTCAGAGTTCTTGACAGACACCCGCGGTATGGGGATTATGAACCATTCTTTCCACCATTACGCTCCGTATCGGGGGGATATAACGACACGACTACGGGGATCGCTAGTGTGTTTTGAGGCCGGAGAAACTAATGCTTATGGTTTGGAAAACGCGCAAGAGCGTGGGGAACTGTTTTTAGGAGCCGGGGTTCAGGTTTATCGGGGAATGATCGTCGGCGAGTATTCCCGTTCCGGTGATCTGGCCATAAATGTCTGCAAGAAAAAACAATTAACTAACGTGCGCAGTTCAACTTCCGATATTGCGACTAAATTGACACCACCCCGGTTAATGGGACTGGAGCAATGCCTGGAATTTATAGCTGATGATGAACTAATGGAAGTAACTCCTAAGTCTATTCGAATGCGTAAACAAAACATGTAATTGACTAACTTAATGATTATATATAAGCATTATGGTTGATTTATCAGCTTTGATGGATGTTCTGAAGTAGCAATCTAACCGGCCGAATAGTTGGGGTAGATTGCCTTTCCTTTTTCTTTACAAGACCCCATATGCTAAAAGTAATATAGAAAAGTTGTTTAAAATTATCAACTTGTGTTATATTTTAATAGAAGAAGGAAGATGTCAAAAGAATATCATAATAAACTTTTATATTTTAACACGTTATTAAAGGAAGAAAGGATATTAGGAGGGATTTGCATTGATTAATTTACAAAAAGGTCAAAAAGTAGATTTAACCAAAGGTAGGGCTGGTCTCTCTAAGGTAATTATTGGTCTCGGGTGGGACACTAACAAGTTTGATGGTCCAGACTTTGACTTAGATGCTTCTGCTTTTTTACTGAGCGAAAATAATAAATGCGCTGCTCCAGGTGACTTTGTATTTTACAACAACCTGAAGCATAATAGTGGTTCGGTTACCCATTTGGGGGACAACCTTACCGGCGTAGGTGACGGAGACGACGAACAGCTTAAGATAGATCTCAGTAAAGTTCCCGCCCAAATTCAAAAAATAGTGATTGCGGTAACCATTCACATGGCAAAAGAACGCAGCCAAAATTTTGGTCTGGTAGCTAACGCTTTTGTTCGGGTAGTAGATGAGAATACCGGTACCGAATTATTGCGTTATGACCTCAGTGAGGATTACAGTGTTGAAACTGCCCTGGTGTTTTCTGAAATTTACCGTTATGGCTCAGAGTGGAAATTTGCAGCTGTAGGCCAAGGTTTCAATGATGGACTGTCTGGTCTTGTTCGCCTCTACGGTTTAGATTAAGAGTCTAACTAAGGTGTTTAAATTTTAAGGAGGTATTTAGATTAACGTGGAAGTTCTGTGGACGTACATTTCGGGAATACTGGTTAACTACACCCAATTTTTTTCCTGGGATGCCATATATAGTGTGATTACGGATCCAGCTAGTTGGGGCATTATTTTCTGGCTGATTATCCTGGAGGGATTGTTGTCCTGTGATAACGCCTTAGTTCTAGCGGTGGTTGTTAACCGTCTTCCGAAAGAACAGCGAAAGAAAGCCTTGGTTTATGGTATCTGGGGTGCTTATCTTTTCAGATTTCTGGCCATTGGTATCGGTACCTACTTGATTAGATTTAAGTGGGTTCAAATTCTCGGTGCCGGCTACCTTTTATGGATAGCGGTTAAGTATTTTATCTCTAAAAGATCAAATACTGAAGAAGAATCTAAAGAAGCGGCAATTTTAAAACGCGGTGGTTTCTGGAATTCATTTTGGGGTATTGTAGCAACTGTTGAATTAATGGATATTTCTTTTAGCGTAGATAGTATTCTGGCGGCATTTGCTATGAGCGATAAAGTGTGGGTGCTTTTACTCGGTGGAATGATAGGTATCCTAATGATGCGGGGAGTAGCCCAGTTTTTCATTAAACTATTAGATCGGTATCCTGGTTTAGAATCCGCTGCTTACGTTCTGATTCTACTGATTGGCGGCAAACTCTTGGGGCAGGTATTTGATATTCATATACCGCAAGTCGCCTTCTTTTCCTTAATGGCCGTGGTTCTAGTTGGTACTATTATCCGTGAGCATTTACGGGAAGGATCTAGAAAAGCAGTCCTCAAAACTAAATAAGTTTAGTTTAGGCAGACCTAAGAAATATTTAAAAGTAATTTGTAAAAAGGAACCGAGATATTAATGATATTAACGGTTTCTTTTTTTTGGAAAATTATATTTTATTTTTTTCATATATTTCTCATATCTTTAACCAAAATAGAGGTTACTATGGATATAAATGAAAATATTTGGGGTGATGAAGGGTCATGTTAGTGAAAATTAAAAAAATAGGTTCCCGATTGGTTAAAACGATGGCTCCCGGTAGCAGATCACGTAAATTTTGGCTGGTAGGCGGTTTAATTGCACTAAGCATCGGGGGGTTCGGAATCTATAAAGGGTTTACCGGAGGCAACAATTTTACAACACCGGTAATTACGGGAACCATCCAAAAAATCAATCAATGGTTTAATAGCAGTGACGAATTAACCTATCTAACCAACCCGGTTACTAAGGGTACTATTTCCGATATGGTCCAGGCTACCGGCACCTTGGAACCATTGCGCAAAGTAGAACTCAGTTTTAAGAACGTTGAAACTATTAACGTTTTAAACGTACAGGCCGGAGACAAGGTGGAGGAAGGGCAGGTTTTGGCTGAACAGGATACTCGGGATCTTAATGCTCAGCTGAAGCAGGCTGAAAGGGATATATCCCAAAATGAGGCGCAACTACAGAAACTCGTTATTGCTAATAAAAAAGCCCTTAAAACCTTAAATCAACAGCAAGAATTGTTGGCAGCTGGGGTTATTGCTCAGGATGAGCTAGATCTAGCCAACGACGACTACCTAAAAAGTCAAATAGATATTGAATCATCCCAAGCCCAGTTAGAAAATAGTAAAGCCAAATTAGATATGGTCCTCAATGATCTGAATGCAACCAAATTGGTAACCCCCTTTTCAGGAATAGCCAGCCAGGTTAACGGTGATGTAGGACAAAGGAGCGGTGGCGGAAACGGGACCGGGGTTAATGCTTTTATTACCGTCATCAGTGAGGATCTGCAGCTAAAAGCGTTAGTAAATGAGGTAGATATAGGCCGAGTAATATTAGGGCAAGATGTGGAATTTACTTCAACTGCTTACTCGGGGAAAACATTTCTTGGTAAAGTACTGAAAATTTCCACTGAAGCAACTACTGTAAGTAATGTGCAATTTTACCAGGTGCTGATTTCCTGTACTGATCCGCAACACCTGTTGCATCCGGGAATGTCTACTGCGGTCAATATTATCAGTGCTCGTAAAAATGAGGTGCTAACAGTTCCGATGATGGCCCTGACTTATGCTGAATCCTACTCGCGTAATAACACTAAGGCATCAATAGCGGGAAAAACCAAAGGAGAAACCAACCCGGTAGGGGAAGGGACGGCTAAAGAGGACACCGCGAAACCCATCAACCGGACCAATGAAGCTAACCAAAAAGCAATTGTAATTTTAGAGGAAGATAAACCAGTCCTAAAATTAGTAGAAGTGGGGCTAAGCGATGGACAGAATATAGAAATAGTGGGGGGACTTAATCCGGGGGATAAAGTGGTTATTGGTACGAATCAGTATGCAACTTCAACCTCTAATTCTACCAGTACCTCAACTAGCACCATGTCCAATTCGAACAGATCAGGAAATATGATGCCCCGTGGCCCAGGATTTTAATTAAGCAATGCAGTTATTAACTACCAAGTTTGAGGAGGATAAATTAAATGGAAGGGGTCATTCTAGATCTCGAACAGATAACTAAGACTTATCAAGGTGCCGGTAGCCCGGTCCATGCTTTACAGGGAGTTTCTTTTCGCCTCTTCAAAGGGGATATGGTAGCTATTATGGGGCCTTCAGGTTCGGGTAAATCTACCTTAATGAATATGCTGGGGTGTTTGGATAAGCCTGACGGTGGTACTTATACCTTTGGGGATCAAGATGTTATGAATTTAAATAAGGATCAACTGGCTTACCTGCGCAACAAACGGATTGGATTTGTATTTCAAAATTTTAACCTGCTTGGACGAGCAAGCGCCTTGGAGAATGTTTCCTTACCTATGATTTATGCCCAAGTGTCGAGGAAAGAACGAGAAAAAAGAGCTCGCGAAATGTTAGGTTTTGTCGGACTAGAAGGTCGTGAACATCATCTTCCTAATCAGCTTTCCGGGGGTCAACAGCAGCGGGTAGCCATAGCCCGTTCTTTAATCAATAAGCCGGAACTGCTTTTGGCTGACGAACCAACGGGGGCTTTGGATACCCGTACCAGTGTGGAAATTATGTCGTTACTACAGCGGCTGCACCGCGAACAAAAACTCTCCCTGATAATCGTGACTCATGAACCGGATATTGCCCTCCACTGCGAGCGCATTGTTCGCCTTAGCGATGGGTTAATAATTAGTGAGGAGAAAGTGGAGCAACCATACCAAGCTTAAAAAGAATTGGTTAGCTAAGGAGGGAGGCTAAACAGTGAATTTATGGATAACCCTGCAAATAGCTTGGAAAAGTCTATTCGCAAATAAAATGCGTTCAATCTTAACTATGCTGGGAATAATTATTGGGGTCGCCGCGGTTATTATTATGGTGTCTCTTAGTCAAGGCGCTACAGCCGGTATAACCGAACGGATAGCTGGCATGGGTTCTAACCTTTTGATGGTGAGACCGGGTGGAAATTTTGGACCAGTAAGGGGAACCAGCACTACTAAATTAACTTATGAGGATGCCCAGGCCATTAGCCGTTTACCGATGGTAAAAGCCGTGGCTCCGGAAGCCTCGAGCCAGGTAACGGTTACTGCTGGCAGCAATACCTGGAGCACTTCAGTAAGTGGAACCGTTCCTCAACTCCAGATGATTAAGGATTGGTCGACCTCCCAGGGTGGTTTTTTTAGTGATAATGATGTGGAAAGAGGGGCCTTGGTGGCAGTACTGGGTCAAACCGTGGTTGAAAATCTATTTCCCAATGGTATCAATAATTTAAATTCGGATATTCGTATCAATGGCCTTACTTTTACAGTAGTTGGAGTGCTTTCTAGTAAAGGGGCTGGTGGCACCGGTAGTGATCAGGATGATACTATCTATATCCCCCTGACCACTGCTCAGCAGAGATTTCTGGGCAGCACTAGCGTTCGAGTTATTAACGTTCAGGCTACCAGTGAGCAAGCCCTTACAACCCTAAAGGAAACCATCACATCCTTACTTAGGCAGCGTCATCGTTTAGCTAGTTCTACTGAAAATGATTTTCAGATTCAGGATATGGCAGAGGTGCTGTCCACTATTGAGGATACCACGAAAATAATGACTTTTTTACTGGGAGGGATTGCCGGAATTTCCTTGCTGGTTGGCGGAATTGGAATTATGAATATCATGCTGGTTTCGGTTACAGAGCGTACCAGAGAAATTGGCATTCGCATGGCGGTAGGGGCTACCACTAGGGCTATTTTGACCCAGTTCCTAATCGAGGCCCTGCTTTTGAGTGTGTTAGGCGGGTTAATCGGGGTTGCGATTGGCTGGGGAGGGACGCGAATATTAAGCATGTTATCGAATTTGCGGATGGAATTGGTACCTTGGATAATCGCTATGTCCCTTGGTTTTTCTTTGATGGTAGGTCTATTTTTTGGTTATTATCCAGCGCGAAAAGCCGCAAATTCCAATCCTATTGATGCTTTAAGGTTTGAATAAAAGTTTATAAAATTACAAAATTACTTATAAATCCAATAGAATGGAAGGTGAGAAGATGGAAACCAAAAACAATACTCAAGTATATAAATTAGGGTTATTATTCAGTTGTATCCTTTTAATAGCACTGTGGCTGCCAGCCTTCGCATATGGTTCTGATACCACCGGTGCATTCCAAAATGGTACTGAGGGTATGGAATTAGGACTAACCTTGGACTCTGCAGTTAACCAAGCGCTAGCTCATAGTACCGATTTGGTTCTTTCTGATTACGACATAGAACGTAATGAGGAAATGCGCCAAGCGGCAGCAGATAAGGTTAAATACACCCCTACGGATGGGAGTTCTTCAGGGGAGGCTACTAGTGCGTTTTTGGGCCTGGTGCAGAGCGATCTTACCTTGCAGATGTCCAAAAAAACGAAGACGATAAAAAAGGATATCTTAGTAAAGTCAGTTTATGAGAAATATACTAATGTTTTAATTGCTAAAGAAAAAGTAACGGTGGCTGAAAAAGCATTGGCGCAAGCGGATTTTCAACGCCTGGCAGCAAGGATAAGTTTTCAGTTGCAGAAAGTAAGCCTAAACAGCAAAATTGAAGCTGAAGCGAATTATTTAACCAAAGAAGCGGCCTTGGGCGAAAGCCGCGCTAATTTAGAGGATAGTTATCTTAAATTGAACAACTTGATTGGCTTAAATCCTCAGGACCGTCCGGTTCTAACAGATGAGCCGGCCTTTGTACCGCTAATAATTGATAACCTTGAAGCCGAAGTGCAGCGCCGATTAGAAATAGATCCAAGTCTATGGTTGTCAGATAAGGATGTAGAAAAGGCTAAACTAGATTTAACCCTTTATAATTGGGGCAGTTCCCAACCTTACCGGACCAAAGTAATTGACCTGGATAAAGCAGAGATTAACGCTGGGAATGATAAGGATAACGCCAGCCAAGCAATTTATAATACATATAACAGTATATGTCAGTCGGAAGAACAATATAAAATTAAGCAGCAGGATTTGCAGTTGTCAGAACAATCCTTGCAGGTTAATCAGTTAAAATATCGATTAGGTATGGTTGCCAAAGGGGTAGTACTAACCGCGGAGTCTCAGGTAGCTAGCACACGTTTAGCTTTAAAATCAGCTGCTTACCAACATGAGATCTTAAAGATGTCCTTTGATAAACCTTGGACCGCATAAACTGCAATTCAGAGCTGTGGATATGGTCGTTGTATTAATATGAGAGATAGCTTTACAATTATCGCGTTAAGAGTCGTCAGGTTGCAAAGGAAGTTCTGAGGTGATGAAGTTGCAGTTAATCTTCGTAGTCGATGACGAGAAAAACATTAGGCACCTGATAAGTCAATACCTTTTACGGGAAGCTTTTCAAGTGGAGTTGTTTGGTTCTGCGGAAGAAGTGCTTAGCCGGCTAGAGTCTGGTTATCCGGATATGTTCATTTTGGATATCATGTTGCCGGGTAAAGATGGCCTAGAATTATGCCGATACATTCGCAAGCGAAGTGGGGTACCGGTAATTTTTATTTCCGCGCGTGGCGAAGAGTTGGATCGAGTCCTCGGCTTAGAACTGGGGGGGGACGATTATTTGTCTAAGCCCTTTAGTCCCCGCGAATTGGTAGCCAGGGTCCGTTCGGTTTTACGTCGAACTTTATTCACCCAATACTCAGGAGAAATATTAGATGCCGGTAATATAAAAATTCATACTGCTGATCGGAGAATAACCATTGAAGATAATGAGGTTATGCTGACTCCGAAAGAATATGAAATGTTACTGCTTTTTATTCAACATCCTTGTCGTAACTTTAACCGCCAGGATCTTTTAGACCGGGTGTGGGGCTACGATTACATGGGAGATAATCGGGCGGTAGACGAATTGGTAAAACGCCTTCGTAAGAAATTGCGGGATTGTAAATCAACCAAGAATATAAAAACCATCTGGGGGTACGGATACAGATTTGATGATTAAATTAAAACGTATTAAAAGTATAACCAGTAAAATATTAATTAGTTATTTAGTCGTGGTCATCTGCAGTACCTTGGTCACTACTTTATCTTTTCACTCCATATTGTATGGGGACCTGGAAAGAAGGGCTAAACAAGGATTGCTTAGACAAGCCTTAGACATTGCCATGGTTTTGAAACATGATAACCCTGATTTAATACTCCCCTTGGAGAGCTTAAGGCATAGACCAATCTCTGGTTTTTTTGTCGGTCAGCCTATTGAAAGCGAATATGTGGTGACTAACCCTCAAGGATATATAGTATATAGCAGCCTCCCCGAGCAATTTCCCATTGGGAAAAGCATGGAGGAACTGCCTCTCAAACTTCCAACCGTTAACACTCCCGAAAATGATGAAAAAAGCATCCGCCCAAGTGGTGCTTTTCTAGCGGTCCGAATACCTATAGAAGGGCCCCCAGAGGAAATGAGAGCGGAAATTAATAAAGGAATGAAAGGGACGGTATTTACCTTTGCCTATATAAGTGCCCTTGAGGCATTGAATCGGGAAATTTTATTTCTCTTAGTCAAAAGCATTTTTATAGCCCTCGTTATTGCTATTCCAATTGCGCTCTTGATTGCTCGCTATCTAATCAAACCTTTAAATGCCCTGCGGGAGTATGCCAAAGCAGTAGCTAAACGCCAATTTAATCTGCGCTTGGATATTAAATCCGACGATGAACTGGCAGAACTGGCGAGTAGCTTTAATGAAATGGCAGATCAACTGGAGCGTTACGACACCAGTATGCGCCGTTTTTTTCAAGGGGCTTCACACGAAATAAAAACACCTTTGATGAGTATTCAGGGTTATGCAGAGGGTATAAAAGATGGAGTGTTCAACGATGCCCAGTCAAACCAGGCCTTGGAGGTAATTTCAAAAGAATGTCAGCGTCTAAAATTCTTAGTGGAAGAAATGATTAATATAACTAAATTACAAACTCTTAGCGAAACTTATAACCTAGTACCTTGTGACCTGAAGCAGCTATTTGATGAGGTAGTCGAATCTCTGCGCGGTTACACGATTGAGAAAAAAGTACGAATAAGTTTCGATTTACAATCCGATATTAAAATAATTGGGGATCGAGAGAAACTGCATCGTTTATTTGGAAACCTAATAGACAATGCTATTCGCCATGCCAAGAGCCAGGTCCGTGTTAAGGTTAAAAAGGTAAATAACTCCAGCCAAATAAAAATTATGCTTCATGACGATGGAGAAGGGTTTAGAACACAGGATCTGAAGCATGCTTTCGATTATTTTTATAAAGGGCCTAACGGAAGTACCGGTTTAGGATTATCCATAGCCCAGATTATTGTCGAGGAGCATAATGGGACCATTAAGATTCAAAATGCATCCGAGGGAGGAGCTTTAATAGAAATTACTCTTCCCTTTAACTCATCCTAATAACTTGCAAGTATATCATGTTGCTTGTATGTTATATATGTTACGCATTTATTAAGCTTTAATAAAAATAAAAATTATCCCCTAGTTCTCTTCAGTAAATTCAGCCTGAAGGATAGGGCTAAATATCATTTGGGCGACTTTTTGACCAGGTAAAATCCGAACCGGTTTTTCTGTAACATTTAAAAGTAGTACCTTTACCTCGCCTACATGTTCACAATTAATGGTCCCTGGAGCATTAGCAACCACAATCCCCTTTTTAGTCATGCCGGCCCGACTGCGGATCTGTGCCTCATACCCATCGGGTATCTTAATGGCAAAACCGGTTGGTAAAGCTCTAACTTCATTAGGATATAAAACTATCTCTTCCAGAAGAGCAATGCTGATATCGCAGCCAGCTGCTTTTTTAGTCTCATACTCAGGTAATCTGGCCCAAGGAACTAATTTATTAACCTTTACACCAATTTTATCCATTTTTATTACCCCCCAGTTATTTATTACCACACTAAAAATAGCAAGTATTAATGGGTAAGGCTTTTCTATAGACATAATTCGTCAAATAATGTCTATTTCCTGCAGGGTAGTTGTGAACAAAATAATAAACTTAAGGTCCTAAGTAGCAGTTAGGTATCCTATTTAAGTAATAGTATCTATATTATTCTTTATTATTCTTTATTATTCTTCTTTTAGGTTTAATCCCAATAAACGGGCGGCATTTTTACCGAGAATTTTATCTTTAGTTTCCTGTTTTAAATTTAATTCATTTATACCATTGATGGTATAGATAAAGCCAGGCGCTGCTGGCCAGTCGGTGCCAAATAGAATTTTATCAGCATTTCGTTCTAAATCGGGAAAATAAGTGAGTAAATTACGGGGCGGTAAACCGGTTATTTCCATGTAGACGTTTTCATGAAGACGGGAGAGGAAAAAACAAGCATCATACCAGAATCCCCGGCCGCTGTGGGCCATAATAATTTTACTTCGTTTGAAATCACGAGCTACGTCGTCAAGATAAATAGGATCTCCATATTTAAGACGGGTTTCTGGAAATATGGATGACCCGATGTGATACATTATAGGTAAATCTAATTCCTGAGCTACATCATAAAAAGGATAGAGTTTATTCTCATTAGGGTAGAAATGGTGGTAGGTTGGTAAAAACTTAAGTCCTCGGTATCCTTGCTTTACCCTTTTTTCTATTTCCTGAGCAGGATAAGCCACTAGATGAGGGTTTAAGTTAGCGTAAGGGATTAAACGGTCACTTACCGAACAAAAATCAGCCACCCAATCCAAAGCAAAGTATTCGGCTATTATCACCGCATAGTCTAATCCTACTTCATCCATATACCGCAAGAGCAAATCCGGCTCTATCTCTCCATCGTTTCCTTTGGTACGATTAAGTCCGTTCTGTTCGCTAAAAGTTGATACCAGATCCAGTACCCAAGGCATATATTCTTTCCAGTGTTTAAAACCCCCAATGTGTACATGATAATCAATATACATTTTAGTACTCCTTTCTAAGTTTATCAAAAGACTTTTGCAGTATATGCATACGATATATTACAATTTAAGCATAGCACACCAATAATTAGTATGCAATATATTACATTGTATTTGTACTTAATATATTAATGCGATATACTACAGTAAAGTAATATTTGTTTCTAAATAAAGAGAGGTAACTGAATGCCAATACCGATAGATTTTTCAACCCCGATTCGTATATCGGCTAAAGAGCGTGCATTTTTACAAATACAACAATGGATTATCGACGGAACTATTCACCCAGGCGAAAGACTTAACGATGTTGAACTAGCGGATGCGTTAGGAGTCAGCCGAACACCCATAAGGGAAGCCTTGCAACTATTGGAGGTACAAGGTTTTATTGAAATGTATCCGGGGAGAGCAACTCAAGTAACCAAAGTTAATCAAGAGGATATTTTAAAAATATTACCACCTTTGGCGGTTTTGCAAGCTTTATCTGCAGAATTGGCAACATCGCTGATAAGTAAGCCTGCTATTGATTTTTTACGAAACATCAATAACAATTTTGCTGAAGCTGTGGGAAAAGATGATTTCTATTCGGCGTTAAAGCTAGACGAACAGTTTCATAAACTTATTGTTGAGGTAACCGGTAATCCGTATATATTAAAGATGATTTCTACTCTTCAGGCACATGTACGCCGTCTTTTTTTTCACAAGTCTATCATCCTTACTTCAACCTCTATTAAGGAGCACGAAGCAATTTTAAACGCTTTTGAAGGTCAAGACAAGGATACTGCGGCTAATATTATGCGCACCAATTGGCTACGTCCTATTGAAGAATTTCATTCGAGACTTCAAGGCTAATTATTAATCCAAAAGTTACCCCTAAATTGATTATCATTATAGTATCTAAAAGAAATGATCGAGCCTTGTAAAGAAAATAATAAGGGTTTAATATAAAGTAACCGGCATCTTCTGAGTTTTTACCTGGTTGTTAGTAGAAAGTATAATAAATTAATTAAGGAGTTGGTACATAATTGTTAAGAGTCAGTGAAAAAAATAACATTTTTCTTTTAATGGTTTTATTTTTATTATTAGGCAGTTTATTTAGCGGTTGTGGTGGAAAAATTGAAAATGAAAAAGTTAGTGATACTGTACCGGTACAGCAGTCTGTCCCAACTGAAAAAGATGCCGTAATTCCCACAGATCAACTTGCTGCAAAAGGAAAATCTGTAGATGGTTTATCATATGACTATATTATTTCCCTTTCCGATGGGTCTAAAGTGACTCAAAAAGTTTGGGTTGAAGACGGTAAAATGAGAAGTCAAATGAGTAATCCAGGTGGCGGTGATCCCATGATTTCTATCGCGAATTTATCAGTAGGGGAGGTCTATTTTTATCAGCCGGAACTAAAACAGGCGATGAAGATGCCGATTGCAAATTCGGAAATAGATACAACTTCACCTAAAGATTATTTGGAGAAATTAGATTCAGCTAACACTATGTTTATGAAAAGAGAAACATTCGACGGTAAAGAATGTTTAGTCTATGAAATTAACGTCGACGGCACAAGTAGTAAGATTTGGATTTGGGAAGAATATGGTATGCCCCTTCGCTTGGAAACCCAGAATGGTGGAGATAAAATGGTTACTGAATTCCTCAACTTTAAAATTGGTGACATAGACGACGCTTTGTTCAAGTTACCAGAGGGTACTAAAATTATTAAACTAGCTTCTATGGGGATATAGGTCTAATAGACAGCTAATAATTAGTTGGAGATAGGATTTTTTAAAGTCCGAGATTTCGTTGGCATGAGGCGCTCCCCTTGCTTTCTAGTGGACGAGACGAGTAATACGCTGCTTTTTCCAGGACCATCGGTAATATGAATATTGTAAAATTAGGCTAACCAGGAATGCCGCTGGATAACCGATCCATATTCCCTGGATGCCAAGACTGCTGTATTGCGATAGTGAGTAGGCCACTGGAACTTCGACAAACCAGATAGAAACAATACTGAACACGGTTGGCCACAATACAGTTCCACTTGCCCGCATCGTAGCGGTAATAATCTGTGCATGCCCAAAAATTAAATAACTCCATAAAGTGATCATCAGAAGACTATGCGCAATATTTAGGGTATCTGTACTGGTTATGAACCAGGATAAGATGTTTTGTGAAAACAGGTAGACAAGGATGATTAAAATTCCGCCAACAATGTAGTTGAGCAAAACCCCGGTTCGAATCACATCCTTAAGTTTATCAAGCTGATTGGCCCCGATAGCCTGGGAGGCGAATACTGACACCGCAATGCCGAGACTAACCGCTGGCATTTGTACATAACTTACGACCTGGTTTACAGCACCATAAGCTGCAGTGGCATCAGAGCCAAATCGGTTCACAAACGTAATAACAGCAATTTCGGAAAGTGACACCAGGATCATGTTGATGCTGGATGGGATACCCAGACGCAACAATAATTTTAACAAACCGATGTCTATCTGAAGGTACTGTCGTACGGATTTATCAAATCGTAATGGGTGGTTAGTTTTACTAAGATAAATGAGCATTAGGATAAAGGTAATAATGGTTGAGACTACGGATGCATACGCTGCACCGTATAAACCGAACTTAGGCAGACCCAACCAACCGAATATCAGGAATGGTAATAAGCTCGTGTTTATGACGGTGCTAACAATGAGAAAGTAAAAAGGGGTCTTAGAATCACCGGTACCCCTCATGAAAGTTGTGTAAGCGAAATACAAAAACATGATCGGCATAGACCAAAACAAGATCCGCGCATAGCGTACGCTCACCGCAATGATATTGGCAGGGGTACCAATTAAGCCCATTACTTCCCAAGTAAATATACCGCCAATTAGCGCTAGTACCAGGCCAAGTAGGAAAGTAAAGGTGAGCGTGGTCCCTACGATCGCCTTCATCCTCTCTATATTTTGAGCCCCATATGCCTGCCCAATTAGGATTGAACTACCGGCTCCGATGCCGATGGTGAAGGAAATAATCAAAAAGAATAATGGAAAGAAGGCAGAAATTGCGGCTAATGCCTCTACTCCAAGCCACCTTCCGACAACAATACTTCCAAACAATTGACCTACTGACTGAAGTGCATTACTTAGAATCAGCGGTATTAGAAAAACAATCATGGAGCGCCATACCGGTTCATCGCTAAAATGCAGTTGCTGAGGATTATCGACTTCTTCATTTATTTTTGATGATTCTTCCGTTGAAGAAATGTTGATTAGCGTTTCATCCAAAGTTGTTATCTCCCTCATGTATGATTTCAATATTCACGATCGTAAAAGGTGATGATTGTGGACGGCTGATGTACTTAGATTAATAATGTTTGGCCTCCTTGTCATTATAACCTTCATAGCATGATTCAAGTATTTTTTCTAATGATCCGTTAAAGAATTTATAGGTAGCAATTAGCAGCAATTGGCAGGTATAAATTGTTGACAAAGGGAATAATACCTGATAAACTAAGGTTCCGCTGAGGGGCGAAAGTGCCAAGGCAAAACAGAGAAAACCAAAACTCTGATCTTTGAAAACTAAACAGTTGTGCGAAGCCTAAAATAAACAAACAAGTCAAGGACCTCGTTAAGAGAGTTTCAAGACAAAAGCTAGCAAGTAAATAAGAGCAATTAAGCTCTTCGATATTTAAACGGAGAGTTTGATCCTGGCTCAGGACGAACGCTGGCGGCGTGCTTAAC
>Ga0074193_1001907_pt1 | contig 21771 bp, 17 predicted proteins | sample EPASupsiteHSE605_FD_64523 | JGI IMG/M metagenome (GOLD analysis project Ga0074193, IMG submission 64523) | Bioremediated contaminated groundwater from EPA Superfund site, New Mexico - Sample HSE6-05 | ecosystem: Environmental > Aquatic > Deep subsurface > Groundwater > Contaminated ... | reverse complement strand
ATACATAGCACCTCCACTATATATAGTTGAATATGAATGAAACAATATTGACAGAATATTATATGTTCCTGGTGTTAAATACTTAATCTGGGGATTCATACAATTGATTTATTGATTTTACATTTTCCGAAAAAGTGGAAATAAGCATTCTTGGTCAAAATTCAACCATATGAGATATACATCTTTCTACTCATTAATAAAACCAATTTTCTAATTTGGTGCAAAATACCGATTTTCCATTTGAATCAATGTAAAAATCACGATTGTGTTTATTAACTGTATATGTAAAAACTTATCAATTATTTCAATTGTGGTGACTTTTTGTGAAACAATTGTCATGAAAATTCTGAAAGAAGTGGATTTCTTAGAATAAAAACAAAATGGTTTTGTTACGAACCCTCTGTGTTTTTTCTTTTAAATCACTCATCATTAGGTCCGAAATCGGATTTAAGCAAGAAAATGAAGGACAAATTGTTAGTCTGGACTATTATAATAACCAAACAACCTCTCAGTTGGTACAGTTGCTGAGTAATTTGAATGTTAGCGTTAATAATAATTCCTTCCAATCGATTAAATCCACTGTCACTGGTGGATCACTGAGATATTCTTCGCCAGTTACTTCATTTGAACTCAAAAACAACAATTTTGTCAATTCTTCATCAACATCACATGGAGGTTCTGTATATTTGACCGGATTAACCAATTTGTTTGTGAAAAACTGTTCTTTTTTTACATCTTATGGAGCTAGTTATGCAGGAGCAGGATATTTTACTTCAACAAATGCAAATATTGAAGATATTGTTGTTGAAAACTCATCATCTGGTACTTATGGAGGAGCTTTTTATTTATCAGGAACCAAACACGTGTTGTCAAATATTTCTATTACCAATTCATCATCTAATAGTTATGGAGGTGCAATATATATGAGTCTTAACTCTTTTAGTTTGTACAACTCACGATTCTCGCTTTGCCAAACTAGATCCCCAAATTTATATGGCGGTGCAATTTATTCAACATCATGTAGTGTTCTTTTTGATATTATTGGATGTTTGTTTATTCACATTTATGGATCATCTCATGGTGGAGCGATATACTTAGTTCCAAGTGGCCATTTCCCAATATATATAAAAGAGTCGACTTTTTATAATTGCACATCAAATAATGGTAATGGTGGAGCCATTTATATATATACATCCAGTGGGTATAATCTTGAAATTGAAATCATGAAGATATGTGCTTCTCAATGTAAAATTGCCACCTCTTCAACAGCATTAGGTCATTTCCTATTTATTGATAGTTCAATTGAGGCTAATTCAAAAACTGCTCTTTCATATATATCAATGAACTATTGTGGAGAAATAACACAAGGAATCAGTAATATCTATTTATTTGAAAGTTTGCTGAATCTCCTTAACACCAATGAGTCATTTTGTCAATCTTTCCGATCTTCAGCCTTATATTTGATTCCATCAAGAACATTATCATGCCATTTTAACACATTTTTCAACAACACATCTTCCGACTTTGATTTCATTTATATTCAAGGTCCAGCAACTGTGTATTCAGCTTCCATCCAAAATTCCAACTTTATTCGTAATCAGTGTTTGGCATCAATAATCAATATCACAACATATGGATCACGATTAACTATCCAAGAATGTATTTTTATTAACAACACAGGGTCTATTTTGTTTAAATCCAACATCGCCAATATTCTTGTGAAGAATTGTTATATATATCATTTAACAACAGTGGGAGTAAATGCAACTTTCGAATCCACAAAAACAACTAGGGTGAATACTCAAACATACCAACTTTCTCACTATTCAACAGTTTTCTGTTCAACACCTGAAGATATGGGTCAGTTAGAATTACCTTGTCAAACCATACCTCCTCCACCAACAGCAGTCAATGATCCACAAGAGTGTATCACATTACCTGCAACTCAAACAAATTGTATTATTGAATCAGGGGGAAATTTAACATTATTGTCTCACATTCTCGGTATATTACAATCAGCAATTCTCCTAATAAGCATTAGTCAATAAACACATTTTTTGGAAAATTGGTGTCAACGTGAGGACAATAACTTACCCAATAAGTTAACATCCATTATTTTGAATTCTCTATGTGATCATGAGAGAGTATTGTTCAATTCTTCCAAAGAAACACCAGTCTTTTTATCCAAGAACCATGTTTTTGAAACATTCTTTAGCAAATCCCATTTCAATTGGATATATCTTGTGTTTTGGTTCAAATAGAATGGCAACAACCCCTTTGTTCCAGGTAATAAAAATTCTTTTTTATAGGATTCTCCACCAAAATTCAATTCATGAAAAACACAGATAAGAATTCATTGGTATCCATGTTTCTAATCAAAATGGGAAGTCAAATTGGCTGTGAATGTGAAAATTTGAATAAAAGATGAAAATATTCTTATTTCTACACATAATATTCAATATACTATGGTTTGAACATAATTACACATTGTTTAACCTCAACCTTTCTTCTTTGAAAAATTAGAAGGAATGCATCTGCTAGCTACAATAGGTGTTTTCATTTGAACATATTACTTCATAGCAATAAGATATCCATTCATTTGTGGTGATATCTTCAAAAAATGATCTACTTTTCTGATTGTGATATCAACAGTCCTTTATCCTCACTTGTTTGTTGAACTATATGTGAAGAGATTGGGAGACATTTATTCGAAAGAGAATGATATAATAGTAATGGCTATTTTTAGAGATTCTTGATTCTTGGGGGGACTGGAAGAGAAAACTGTAAAGATTTTTTGTGTAAAACGATTAACTGGTTTATTTCACATTTTTCTTTCAAAAAGTTCCAACTCTTCAATTTGAAAAGATTCAAGAGATATATTTTATGAGTCAGTCTAGGATCTTTTTATGTTCAAATAATGAATATTTTTCTGTTATGTATTGCTTCTTCCAATCTCTTAGTATTGTAGGCAGTGGTGGTGCGGTTCTTTGTAGTTGTTCTGGAGTAATAATTCGGTTACTATCTTGTGCATTTCTCAGTTGTGGTGCTTCAGTTTATGGAGGTGCCGTATTTACCGCAACATCAAATTACTCTTCTATGGATAAGTGTTGCGGCAATTCATGTTATGCAACAAATGGTCATTTTGTTTTTTTATTGGTGACATCTAGTGGGATAAATAATGCAAAGAATATAGTGAGCCAATCTTCTGCTATTTTTTGCCCAAGAAATTATGAAGGTTCTCACGAAACATTTCGAACCCAGAATGGAAACCAAACCCTCCAAAATGATAATTCTTCGATGAACTATATGACAGGGCATTCTACTTTTTGCATTGTGACTTTCTCTGAGGCTCACATGAGTTTTTGTTCATTCTGCTCTTCAAAAACAGGTACTGTTATTATGGGTTGGCAAGGAGCAAAAGGATATCTTCGCTCATTAATCCTCAGAAATAATACATATGGTAATGTGAATTATGGTCTGTTTATACTTTATGATGGAACCTATGAGTGTTATCAAATCATTTGCAACAATAATGTATTTTCCAAATCATATGATATTAGAGGAACCGCGACAATCAATACCAATCAGATCTTTTTCAATACACAGACATCAGCACCAATTATTGTTGATCGATTCTTAGCTGGATGCACCATTCTAGATCCAATAACATTCAATCATCAAAATAAGAATGAGAAAACTACATACTTTTTCTTCATTCTATCTGTATTAACCTAAATACAGAGCTTGTCCTTGTTTTACGTTAAAGATTTAATGAATAAAAAAAAGAAATTTGTGTATGTAAATGCCACTGAAGCGATGTATCCACTCGTGAAAGAGTGTTTAGAGAGTTTTGGATCTAAATTAACTTACTCATAAACATTTGTCAATCTTTTTCTATTGAATTCGTATACGTTTAGAATTAAATGAATCAGGTTGAAAAGTGTATTGCGGAGACTAAAAACTTATCTTTTGCTAATAATAACTTGAAATTATTTCCAAAGATTTTAAATCCTTCGATTCTTGAGACGTTAATGATTTCAAACAACCCAATTCCAAATTTTGAAGGAATGCAAACATATCCGAATTTACAGCAATTAGATTGTTCAAAAACCAAAATATCATCTTTTAAAGGGGCCAAAAACCAGCCTTCCTTAAAAAATGTTCATTTGGATGGAACACCATTATCCCAAAGTGAACACATTGTACTTATGTGCATCATAGTATTTGGAAATAGTTTGGAGTATGTTAATAGTATTAAAGTTATGGATTATCAAATTCAGTTTGCCAATCAGATCCGGGAAACAATCAACCAGCATCTTGTTAATGGATATTTACTATTAGGAACCAAACCATTAGCCATTGTGCATTCTATTACTCATTCTCGTAAAACAATATTCTATGATGATGCAAAGGCAACAAATACAGTAGATACAAATAGTAAGAAGGTCCCAAATAATACCGCCCAAAGCTTAGAAAGCAGTAAAGGGACCAAAAAAGTCTTGAAAAACAAAAATTCTAATCATGTCGAATCTTCCAAGGGAGATGTTGATAAGATTAGAGAAAAAACTGTGAAAAAGCTTCCAAAAGAACCGCTTATCCATAGCAATGAAACATATTCATTGCCAAATCCTGAAATCAAAAAGCCTCAAGGACCAAAAGAAACCAAAGAATTAGAGATGGAAAAAGATCGTGGTGAGAATCCGACATCAGTTTCCAAATCTAGAATTCCAAAGCCTCCATCAAGGATACCAACTGCTATTAAAACTAAAGCATTAGACGAGGATCCTAAGCCCACTTCTTCCAAAGTGTTCCAGTTTTCCCAGAAGCCCATATTTAAAGCAGCCGAGAAGTCAAAGGGGGCATTACTCAAGACTAATGAAATAACTCCAACGAAACCCAAATTGAATTGTAATGATGAAGGGAACTCAACTCCGATTAATATGATATTAAGTCCAAACACAAGAATTGTTGATTTCCCATTGAATCCAAAACCTGAGTCTATTCATAATGACATTCAAAAACTCTCGAAAAGGAACAAAAAATCACCATCTGGAATAAGGAGAAACTCGATCCTCACAGAGAACATGGATATCTCTCAAATAGAACAAGAACCAATGTCAACACCTACCAAACACTATATATCTCCAGGTCGATTCAATCTATATCAAAAGTTTTCTCCATCCATGAGTGAATGCTCTAACAGTTCAATAGAACTAAGTGACATCGAATTTCAACCAATGCCAGAGTACCAATCACCAAAAAGAACAATTGTTCATTTCTCCCCACACTCAAACAGTGATGGATCCTTCTGTGTTGCAGATTTGGGTCTTCCACTATCTTTCTCAGATGAATCTCAACAAGCAGAAGACTTAGCATGTTTCGGACTTTCACCACTCAAGTAATGGACTTGGGTTTCTGTGTTAGAGCCCAAAGTCAATGTAAATAATCCAGATTTTCAAAGTTTTTACTTTGACCACCGTTTTATAATATTAAAATGAGCTTCGTGTGTTTTCCACCTGAGATGCCAGAGTCTCAACTTGTTAGTAGTGACTCTCAACTGCTTGAGAGTATTGGTAGCGAGCAAAAGGTGGAAAAAACAGCTGTTTCAGAGTGCTTTTCTGAAGTATGCCAAGAAGCGGATAAAATCGACGAAGATAAAAGTAGGATCGAAGAGAAAGGAGAAAAAAAGATTATTACGTTATCAGTGGCCAACTTAATGTATGATCCAACTCCACTTAATAATTATAATTCCCAGATTTCTATTGGAGTCAAGAAAACATCTATAATCAAGAGAGTGAATTCTCCAATACCAAAAATTAATGTTAGTAAGCGTTTATCGTTGCCAGTTCTTCCAAACCATCCAATAGCAATGGCACCATTAATCCATACCCCAATGGCAGCATATCCATATTCTAATCACAGTTTTCAAAATCCAAATATGTACTATGTCCCTATACAAAATCGTTTCCCTATTCATTCAGAGTTCCAACCTAAAATGAATGAGCCAGTATTTTATAATGAAGAAGGATCAGGGATGTATGGAGTTTCTTGTATATGTGAAAATAACCACAACAAAGGCCTTCTAATTCAATGTGAGAGATGCCAATATTGGTTACACAGCATTTGTGTTAATATTGCCCGAGCATCATCAAACGAGGTGTTTATTTGTCCAAGGTGCCAAGGGAATAGATTAAGATGTAAATGCAAAAAGAATAATGATTATAGCCAACCGATTATTCAGTGTACCAAGTGCCATTTTTGGTGTCACAAGAAATGTGAAGGACTTGGATATGGCCGAATTCCAAACATGTTTGTATGCAGCAATTGTCGTACATCTCTTTTTATGGTTCCTAATGTTAGAGTATTGTTTAACCCTCGATTTGAAAGTTTATCAATTAACATTAATTCAAATACTATTTCCATTATTGAAAGCCTGCCTGAAGGCCTTTTCCGCAAAGAGCTTGAAATTGATCTGAATAGTCCCAGATTGTTTTTCTCTGATATTATTACCAAGTTTTTTAACATGTTTGGATCCCATTTAATTTCTCAAAATAAGGAGTTTTTCAAATTATTTACAAAGACATTTACTGATATATTCAGGTGTTCTCAGGATTCAGTGATTGAGTATATTGACCTTCTTACACAAGAGTTGGTTTATTCGAAAGATGAAATTGCATACCCGGATCCAGTGACTGGATTCTCTTATTCGGAGTCGATAACACACTTTGTTGAGAATGAAAAACTCCCTTTACTGGAGAATAACGAGCCAGAAATAGAATTATATGAATTTGACAATAACATTCGAACAAAAAATCTTGCAGTTAATGGACAGCTATTAGTCATTCTTGATGGGTTTCTTCTTCATTCAGACGAGGTGAATGCTGATAGAGGAATCCCAAAAACCTGTTTTTCTGTATTTGAAACAGATTTAATCATCGATATTGCTGGTACTGCATTATCAAGACTATCTAGAATCGGAAGAAGTTACAATCCAAATTCAATTGTGAAATTATTTTCTCAAAACGGAAGCCCACGAGTCGGGATATTCTGTTTAAGCTCCAATGGAATACAAAAAGACGAAATATTGAAGCTTCCTTTTGATGGTGGTATACCTTATCCTCATGAGAAAGTTCAATGGAAGGATAAAAAACAAAAACCAAAGCCACCTGTGTCAAAGAAAAAAGTTACTCACAAAAAAAATTTTCAAGAAATTTCCCTATTGAGCTCTTTTAACTCCGATTTAATACCCCCTCTTCCATTTGTTTTGGTTTCGAATGATGAGTCACAAAAAAAACCAAGAGACAAAATTAGGAAATAAATGTAAACTATTACAAATTATGAATGACGAAATTGATTATTACCTTAACTATGTAATGGAAATAACCTATGCTCCGGAAGACTCCATGAAAAAAAAAATCGAATCATTAAGGTCAGAAAACAAATCTTTAAAGAGAGAGATCGAATCGTTGAGGAGCAATGCCGAGTCTTATAGGTTGGAAATCGAACCATTAAAAGCAGAGAACAAATCTCCAAGAGCAGGTAGCAAATCTTTAAGGCCAGAAAACGAATCTTTAAAGAGAGAAATTGAAGCTTTGAGGAGCAATGTCGAATCTTTTAGGTTGGAAATCGAATCATTAAAAGCAGAGAACAAATCTTTGAAGACGGAAAACAAATCTCCAAGCGCAGGTAGCAAATCTTTAAGGCCAGAAATCGAATCTTTAAAGATAGAAAAAGCCAAAAATATTGATCTTGAGAATACTCTTAATGGAGAGAGAGAGCAGAAGAATCAATTGAAATTAGATGTTGACAGGCTTCGTAAGTTATTGCACAGCCAGCAATCAATCATCTCTTCCCAATATAAGGAAGCATTTGGATTTGGAGAATAAAGAATAATTTGTCTAACAGTAGCTTCTTTTACATAAAAAACAAGGATAAAACCGCTCCGAACATTGATTATAATGCCAACGAGGAGAAACAGGCCTGGCAACGTTTTTACCCACCGTTTTAGGATCACTACGGAAAGTTAAACCAGAAATTTGTGGAATTGGAGCATCAAGAAAGTTGATAACACATGTGTCACACATGTTAAAATCTGTTCTCCATTTTTTTCAGAGCTTTATATTCACTTTTTCAGAAGAACTATGACAAGACACAATACAATAAGAAACAGAACCACTCCCAGGTAATAGTAGTAACATGATGACTCATCATTTTTGTTAGCCTTTTCTAGTTGTTTGTTTCCATCTTCGACTTCTTTGACAGCTACTTGTATTTTTGTGTCTATTCTATCGAGAATGGACCCCTGTTCGAAGACTAATAGTGACACATCTCTAAAGAGATCGTTGAGCTCGTTCATCATTTGTATCAATCTAGTGATCTCATTGTTTTGAGCACGCATTTCTTCCTCATTTCGGTGAAGCAGGGCCATCTGGTCATGATTTAGGTTTACTTCAAAATCTGCATAAAGGGTTGATATTGGGTCATCTTTTTCGTCATTTATGTGCATTTCTGGCCTGCTTGTGGCTTGTATGGCCCGAAAGCGTTGGACATTTGCAGTGAGCCTCATACTGTGGCTCTGTTGTAGATTAAAAAGCAGTTTAACTTCTTCATTATCCATAGAGAGTATCGAAGATTTTATCTCTCCTTTGATCGCAGTGATTTTGGAAGAAATGTCTGTTGTGAGAGATTTGATATCGTGGTCAATGAGTTCAATTGCGTTGCTATCGAACGTTGGTTTTGATCTCTGCACAAATAAGCTTTCAAGTTCTCCAATTTTTCTTTCAAGAAAAGATAATTTGGAATTCATATCATGAGCTTTGTTGATGAGAATATTATCACTATTATCAGCTCTAGGACCTTTATATCCATGAATAGATGCTCTCATTGATAAAAAAATCTCTGTATGACTTCTTTTAAACCCAGATTTTGTATTGTTTTTCATCTTTTTTATGATTAAACTGATTATAAAGTTGGAATTAAACATAAAAAACATTAATCTTGATATTAAAAATAAAAAACTAAAAGAAAATGTTATTTGAACCATTTTAGCTAAAGAAATCTGTTAAATAGAAACAGATTAGCTAAAATCCCAAATCAGAGTGTTTGAATAAATTTGCTTTCATATTTTTCGAAAAGGGTTAATGTGATTTGGATTGATCAGTAATCAAAAGCGATTTTACTATATTGTTTTATTTATTCGAAAGACACGAATAATGCCAAGAGAGAATTGACAATTTTGATCAATGAGATACTACTGATTCCAGTTGATGTTTCAACAAAACACTCTGTTGGAAGTGGAGGAATTGTTTCACAAGGTATATTCTGGTGATAAAATGCTTCAGCACATTGATGAGTACTGAAGTGCTCAACAGGGATTGTTTCAGTGAATTTACTAGTTGTGGTATTATAGTTATTGGTAATTTTTATTAGTGTCATCTGAGCATAAAATATATTCGCCAAACTATAATGCTGAATATAGCAATCATTAAGGGTAAGGTTACTTAAACCTCCATAAAAAAGAATATAATCATTATCCTTGAAATATGAGTATGAGATATATAACAGTATTTTGTATGCATAGAGTAAACCATATCCAAGTCCGATTTCCCTGTTACTAATGAAGTTACCATAGCTCATATTAACTGCCGTATAATCACTATCATAAAGATAAATACCATAATAATTCGTGGCAGTGTTCCAAATGAAACTACAAAAAGTTATATTAAAGCTCCTCATATTTTCAACGCTTAAACAAGAGTATTGAAATACTTGGTTCTTTGATGAGTTAAAGTTTTTCAGGGAAATGTTCCCGTTTGTGAAACTTATCGGGGAGTACCTTGTACCAAACACAGTTGCAGGGGCGCATTCTTGAATAGCAACAATATTCATGCTGATTTTTTCATCAAATCCGACTTTGGCCCAGCAAAATTGCCCCTTTCCTGCCTCTGTATAACAATGGAATGCACAAACACTTTGCAAAGCCATTCCTCCATCATTAGAGTGGTAATATAATGCTCCACCATCATCAGCTCCGGTTTGGCAGTATGAAAAAGCACTCCTTTCAATAACTAGAAACACAGGTCTATTAAATGATGAGAAAATCAAAGCTGTTTGCATATTAAAGTTCTCAAAAAGAACACCATCAATAAAATACTCTTTTGAATATGGCTTGTTTCCTTGAATATTAGTTATGTTGACTTGAGATCCAGCTGAAGGGAAAAAATCCGAGAATGCTGACATTAAAGAAAGCACCTGAACAACATTTATGTTTCCAATAATCATTTTAGAATATTTCAATGAGATATATAAATTTCATTCAAAAATAAGGTTTTTTCACAATTGACTTTTACGATTCCAGTTATATCCAACGTCTCAGTTAGGAAGTAGAACTGGGGCTAGAAATGTGAATGCCTTGAGTATTGAAAGACTTCCAATGAGAGAGTTTGTTTCAATTACGCATTCGGTAGGAGAAGGAGGCATTGTAATGAACTGGGCTTCATTCTGATAGTAAAAGCCATCATTACACTGGTGTGTTGAGAAGTGGGTCACAGGTATTGTTTCAGTGTATTTAGATGTTGATGTTGTGATAAGAGAAGCCGAAGTATAAGTGGATATGTTGAAAATGACACCACTGTGGTATATGTAGGATTCTTTGACAGTCATGTGACAATTCGTTCCATAGAATAGGATATCTTGGTTCCCAAAGAACAAGCAACGAGATATATTAACTGAGCCTGTGGCTATTTGTACGACTCCAGTGTTCGCTAATGGTGAATTATTATTAATGATATTTGTGAATCGAATCCATGCCATCATGCTAACAGCTGAGAACTGTAAATACATTGAGCGGGCATATGAGGCATAATTCGACAAAAAACTCGAATATGATATAGTAAAATTTTTGGAATTGTACATATAAAAACTTGAGTATTGGTATACGAAACATTTTGATGTATTTAGGTTATTAATTGAACAGTTACCACTATTAATATATAACGGAGAATGCCTGTTTCCAGGAATTCCCATTGGAGAACATTCTGATACCGAACAAATTTCAATCAGAAAGGGCTCATCATTTGAGACTTGGTAATATAAAAACTGCCCACTAGATGTTTCAGAATAGCATTTAAAGGCACATACTTTATTTAGTATCAGTCCACCTTCATATGAACAGTAATATATCCCTCCCCCTGGAAGACTACCAGTCTGACAATAAGAAAACGCAGTTCTTTCAACTACTAAAAAGACAGGGCGATAAATTGAGGCTATTGAAAGGGCTGATCCCATGTTAAAATTCTCAAAAAGAGAGTCACATATATAAATCCCTTTTGAATAAACATTCGAGAATTTATTGCTTATATTCATAGGTTCAATACTCGGGAAATACTCAGCAAAGCCAGATCTCGCATTAATCACTGGCTTTGTGACAGCAAGGGTTAATCTAAAGAACATTTGACATCTTTAACAAATTATTGAGGAACAATATCACAATTTCTCACTTTTTTGCATACTCCAAACACAATTCCTACAGTCTTCATAAAATAATGATCGCTTTGTTTGTTTACTTAACGAGTAGATACACATAATGTGGGGTATGTCGGGCTATTTTAGGTTGCACTTCAATACTCTCCTTATAACAGTCAAAAATGCCTGATTTCTTGAAATACTTCAATCTGTCTTCAGGAGGCCCATAGGTGATGAGAACAAAGAATCCACCTGGCTTAAGAACTCTCATGACTTCTCGATAAAACATTGTTAGAGGTAGGGATGGCTTGTCACAGCATATGAGGGAATCTGTGATACCCTTTTCAAAAACACAATCAAACGAATCTGATTCAAAACTCATTTTTCGGCAATCATCAACTACCCATTCAAGCTCTTTTATGCTTTTAAACTTATTTTTCATTATGTTAATCGCCACTTCAGAAATGTCAGTGCTAATAACTTTCGTAAAGCCAATATTTAGCAAAGATTTTGACATATTTGATGTTCCACACCCAATATTAAGCGCTATTCCTTGTGTAGTTATCTTTCCATTTAAGATTCGCCAAAAATATTCTAAATTCTCATACCAATCGAAAACTCTCTTATTTATTGTATATCTTTTGTTCCAGTATTCGCAATCGGAGAATGAATGTAGGTCATCATTCTCAAGCAACTCAAGTTCATCATTTAAAAAAAAATCAAAATCCTCTTCTTCCATTTTATTGGTAAAAAATACAAATAGAGCAATATTAATTCATTCTCATAAGATTAAAATATTATTTAGAGTTAGGATTTTATTTAAGAATATCATCGAAGTACAAAATGCCATCTTTAAATCTATTAAAATGAGGAATTAAGTTAATTATCAGACCAAAAGCTGACTATTTGGTCAAAATGAGTCTTATTAAAGTTTTCTGTAATGATTGGTTGGGATTATTCAATATTTCCGGAAATTGTCATGATTCTTTATAGAATTCAATACGCATTCAGTATGTTTTTCAATAGTGTGTGCGTATTGTTATATCCTATAGCTATATTGAAAAAAATATCAATGGAATTGAACAACAAAATAAACATTACATTACTCGTTTTTAAGTGTTTCATCTGGTTTAAAGCGCCTTTCAACTTCTTTAAGTAAATTTAAAGAATTCTCAACGTCTTTGTGCAAGGTTGATGAATCCTCCACCATCTTTTGGTACCTCAGCAAAGCAGAATACAGTTTCGATTTCTGTAAATACATCTGGTCAACTTGTTTATGGCCATCAATCATTTTTTTATGAATTGCTTTGGCTTCTTCATCAAATGAAGGAAGACACTTAGACATCTCGTGAACTTTTTGTGTCCTATCATTGATATACTCGAGCTGCTTAGCATATTTCACCCTCTCTTCCTGAGTTAACTCTGGGATCTGGTTCAGCTTCATTAGAACATTCTCAAACATTGTTGACGATAAAATAATGTTTTCTCTCTCTTCAAGATCAATTGTTCAAGGCATTAGGCTGCTATATAGTAATAGTATTACGCACATTGATATTTTAGGCGAGAAAATAATGGTGAATAGTGTATTGAAGCAGATTATGGTACGATCTAATAATTATGGTTGTTTATTGGAGGCAGAGTTTGATAAGAATAAGGAAACAATAACTAAGGATAATATTATTTCTAGTGTAATGTTTTTATTCAATGATAACATTGAAAAACGAATTTATAAAAAAGATTCAGCAGTTTATTCATTAATTGGGAGGGCTTTTCGGAATATTGAATTACAAAAAGCAGCAATAGAAGCTAAGTTTATTGGAGAATATGTATATAACTATCAATTTAGAGAAATGGATACCATAAATGATAAATTTGTTTTTATTGTGAATGGTGATAGGATCGAGTTATCAATTCTCTTTGCAGCGTGCTTGTCTAACAAGGCCAGAGAAAAAATCAAACTTGGAGGGTTAACAAATGAAATTGAAATACCAGTTTCTGTAGAATATGATGTGAATGATATTTGTTATGTTTTGAATACTTTGCTAACTCTATCATATAAAGAGAGTATTCATATTGAAATGTATACGGATATTTATGTGTATTTAGCAAAATTTCTTGAAATTGATGATTTGCTATATTATCTGACTAGTGTTGATTATTTAAACAAGACAAATGCCCTTGAGCTTTTAAAGGCGTTTTCGAAACCAAAACTCGATTGCGAATATTTTGACGTAATAATGAAATACATCATATCAAACTTTAGAGTATTTGATATGAATGATATTATACGCAAACTTCCTTATGGTTTATTACTCAATTTATCCAAGCTGCTTCAAAATAGAATATTAATTTCTGAGTTTAAAGAATTCATTTTTGGAATAATGAATAGATTTGGAGATGAATCACATGAAATATATCATTTAATTGACTTTAATTCCCTAAATTGCAGTGATATTACACATTGTTTTAGGATTATGTCATCACAAGTTATTGATCAATCTTTGTGGGATGTTTTTGAGTCGAAATTAAAAGAAGAGTCAGAGGAATCTCGGAAGAAAATTGAAAGTTTAAATACTTCTATTCTAACTCTTACATGTTTAGTTAGCGACCTCGAAAATAAGATAGAATGTTATGGGACAGAATTTCAAAGATTAGAATCCCAATATGAGTCAAGATTAAAGAATTTAGAAATGAATATTAAATGGGGAAATAATTTTGGAACTCCAAATGATAATAGACTAAAATATGTTGATAGTGCGAACAATGTAACTTTAACATCGCTGATCAATATAACAAACCAAAAATTTAATTATCTAACAAAACTTATCGAAACAAGAACCAATGACATTGAACAAGAAATCAGAAATAGGCTTTTTAAAGCAACATCTTATTATTCCGAAAACATTGAAGAATTAAAGGAAAAACTATATCAGAGCCAAATAACAATAGATGAAATTGAAAAACTAACTAAAAACAAAAACAAAAAGTGTGATACTGTCGGATGGTTTGAGCTTTTCGATGGATTGTTCTTGATTTGGGGACTAGGGACTATTCCTCATGATAGAGAATGCACCGAGATTATGCTACCAAAGTCATTAGAACATGGACCTTTCTGCAACTTCGTATCTCCAATTATAACAGAAGGAGATCCAAGAGAAGCAATCCTTCTTATTAAACCACTATCAACATCAAAAATTCAAGTTTCCAAGATCCCTCCATTTACATCTTCAAGTTGTACATTTTATTATTTGGTTATTGGAGTCTAAGTATTTCTCTAATCAAGATCATATTTTTTGAACACAAAGAACAGCAATGTCAGCACCACAATCAGAAGCATTACAACATATGCAATTGTTTTCCGATTTCGTTTTGACAAAAGCCTTAAGAATTTAAGATAGAATACCTTATTTCTGGGCACTGATTCCGCAATGTCCGAATCATTAATGGACAACACCTCATTTGACAAATAGTTAATATGAATGTTGGACATTTGCCGATCAAGGGGCAGAATTGAGCGGTTTTGATTGTATTTGTCTATACTATTCTTTATAGTGATTTGCAAAATTGATGTGGTTGAGTTAGGAAAAGAGACTTCAATCTGATTAGCTATATCTCTGCTAAACTGTTCATCAATTTCGTCTAGAAACAGATTTTGAGTTTGCAAATCCACATCTTTAGTAGATAAGCATAAAAATATTACACCATCTGATGCTATTTTGACTGTAAAAACGTAATCACTGTAATCACAAAAGGCATTTTTCACGTGAGGACTAATTGACTTTATTATTCGCAATGAGAATTTTTCATGGTTACCAACAACATATGAAAACTGAGATATTGGCCGGTTCTGATATGCAATCAGCCCGTATTTGATACCCATTCTTTAACTAGCCATCGTTCTTTCGATAAACTTGTTTACATAGTAAAATCTGGATTAATATGTACGAAGAACAGGAGCCTTTGTTGAATGGTTTTTATGAGGCTGATTTACCTGTTCCAACATTGACTAGATGGGATCCTATATGTAAATGTTGTTGTTTTTATTGTAATTATGTTTCAAGCATGCAGAGCTATTTTATTAACCATTGGATGGTTCATTGTTGCCCTGGTATTTTTGTAATTATTCTTACAATAATATCAGCTACAATATATGGCTTTTTTGTGATCCCATATCTTCCTTTTTCCAGTATTCTTGTACATACGCTCATATTTTTTTTTGCAATTATGTTTTTGGTTTCCTACATGATGGTGATTATCGAAGGCCCAGGATATCTTCCATTTTATTATCCGATGGAATTGAATGATATGAACGACCCAAGCGCAAAATACCTCAGTGGCGTTGTGTCAAATATGGAACAAGAAGCCTATGTCAAGTCTCAACCGAAACTCAAGAGAGCAGGATATTTTAACAAAGCCAAAAGATACGTGATAAGGCCAGACCACTTTTGTGGATGGACAGGTACTTTCATTGGCAAAAGAAATCATAAAATGTTCTTCCATTTTAACATCTGGGGATCACTATATTTGTTTTCTTATCTTATACTGATATCTCTGAGCATATATAACAATGTGACGACCAAATTTGCAGTTAATCAAATTCTCATATGCTTTCCAATGATATTCACCGCTCTTCCGTTTGTTTTCATGACCATAGCATTCACAGTGGACATTATACATGCCTTTTCAAAAAATCAAACGCAATTTGAGAGAATGCAATATCTTGACACTAACTATTCCAAAGGGAGTTGCTTGGCTAATTGGGAAGAAGTGTGCGGGCCATCCTCCAAATGGTATTGTTGGTTAATCCCCTATCCTCCTTTTCAGGAATCTGACCCTGTGTTATACCAAATGAATGCTTTATAATCGGTTTAGTCACGAAAAATTGACCCTGTTTCTGAGAAACAGTCCGCAAAACGAATATAGAATTCTCAACTAATACTACAGCGATTCACAAAAGCATCTCTTTAGGGCTTGTAAACTCTCCAACTCAAAGCCCAAGGACATCGACTTCACATCAAAGAGTAATGAATCCAGCTTTGATTACATGTGATTTATGGGAAGCGGTTACAGGAGAACATGTTAGCCTTTTTGATATGCAAAGAATCGTTGACAATCCGGTTCTTTCTAAGGAACAGGTTAAAGCTGAAGAGATTTTAGAGTTATCTAGAGATCGAAACGGCAGTCGCCAATTACAGAAAGTTATTGAAGAAGGAACTGAAAAAGAGAGAAGTGAGATTTTTAACAGTATTATTCCATATATTATTGAGCTGTCATTGGATCCATGTGCAAATTTTGTCATCCAGAAACTATTTGATTTTGCGACTGAAAAGCAGATCCAAACCCTCTATTTGTCAATTATCGATCATGTACCTGAGATTATTGACGTTTCCAGTGGATGCAGAATTGTCCAAAGACTTGTTGAATCCACAAAAATCTATCAGTATTCTCAGCTTTTCCAGGCAATTTTTCCATTTTTTGTTCCTTTGTGCATTTCTCAGAACGGAAACCATGTTATTCACTCATTGGTCACTTCATACAAGCGTTTCGGCATTGAAATCATACAGATATTGAGCAGTAATTTTATGATCATAGTAGTAGATGGAAATGGATGTCGAATTATCCAGAAAGTTTTCGAAGAATATTCACCTGACGAGCTAAGACCCCTAATTGATGTGGTGATTCAAAACTCCGTGTTCTTGGCAACAAACCAGTTCGGAAATTATATTGTTCAAAACATAGTGAGAATTGGCAAACTGAATGATATTAATAGAGTGCTCACATTGTTTAAGGATCACCTATTTGAGTTCTCTATTCACAAATTCGCATCGAATGTGATAGAAAAATTTATCAGAGGTGTTGATCACGACGAAAAAATGAGAATATTTGATGAAGTTATTGGCACTGGAGGAAACTACAACTATGATAGAATTATTTCTCTATCAGGTGATCAGTATGGCAACTATGTTATCCAAAGAGTACTAGATTTCGGTAACGAATCTCAGCAGAAAGCAATATATGTTGCTGTTAGCTCAGCATATGATTCTCTCTTTGCAAGAGGGTTCTCAAAACATGTACTAATGAAGCTACAAAACATGGGTTTCCGGTTTTAACAATTGTAAACAATCGTTTTTGACAGTTATTTTTATTCAAAAAGTTGCCACAATATACTTTTGAGAAGAATATTCGCTTTTCCATTCAATATAAGTAAAAATGGCTCAGAAATAATTTGAAAGGATTTTCCGAAATCCGGAATGATCTTCAACGACACTGTTTCTGCATTCTATGGTTGTTATCGAGATCTAACCGATGCTATTGCTGCGTAAAGCCATATTTGAAGCTTCTGCTGCATGTTTTCCATGCCCATTTCTTTCAATTATTTGGATTTTTGGTAAATAAGGCAAATAACAAGGTTGTACAACTTGTATTATGGGTTCTGTATAGGAAAATCCATCGCTTATTGGTATATTTTTTCTCAAAGAATATGAAAGCTCCTCAAAGTGCTTTTTCCGCGATTGATCAAGCCCTTTCCATGCTTTAGCAAGTAGCGAGGTTACAGCAGTCCCTTTTAAATGAGGGTTCATTCTCGAAGTAATCTCTCTGTTTTGGTGGCAAAATATCTGGAATGGAGTAACAATCATACTCCCACGTCCAGATAAGTCTATCAATTCATTGTCACACAGTCCAAAATCTTTCATGCTTGGTGAAAGATGCATGAGACAATGGTTCAACAAATATTGAAAAACCCGCTTTCAATTTCTATTAGCCAAAATATTCTCAAATCAAGATTAATTGATTGTTTGATTAAAAATTCATGGAAGATCTAGAATTTGTGGTAAAGAAAGCCTTTATTGATTATGAAAATTGTACAGATGGTTATTTTAACTTCTAACTTCAGGGTTCCACAAAACGATTGAGGAATTCCAAAGAAATGTGATTAAATGTGTTGATGGTATGTTTGATTTCTAACAATGCCAGCAATTGGCCAACAGTACACTGAATTGTACAATCTGAATGAATGGATAAAAAGTGCGAGAAAAGAGGCCGAAGCGGAAGGGGAATCCATCAATGGAATTCTTAGGGAAGCGCAGAGTTTCCTAAATGAATTATAAAAACATTTTCTGCTTTGCTTTACTAGTGGCAGTTTTGGTCGGACTTAAATCATGCAGACTTTACGATTCGATTCTAGCATCACCGGGCTCTCTTCTTTCCAGGAAAAGCTGGCAGTTCTCACCGAAAAAGATGGTTTATTCATTGTCAAGTCCGACAAGTCCATTATCGAGAACCAGTATCCGATTGCTTCGCATTTATCTGTTTCTGGAGCGCCACTATGGACTAAAAGCGGAGAACACATCTTTGTTCCGTGTGACAAGGTCGCTTTATATATCAAACCCAATCAGAATGCTTCTTTTTATGAAGTTATTGTGGATTCGCCAATCACTCGTTTTTATCAGCATTCTGATTCGGATGCTGTCATAGCATTGCTTGATAATGGGGCCATTGTTGGAATCAAGCCCCTGGAGTCACAAGACCTTAAATACTACGTTCCTAAAGAAAAAAAGGATACAATAGTGTCTGTTACATACCAAGAGAATAATATAATGGTTGTTATTGATTCAGATGAGCCTAGAATTGATATTATTGATCCAATTACTTTTGAATTTGTATCTAGTGTCGATATACAACCAAGAGATACATCGCTGTTTAATGCTATCACGAGCGAATTTGGAACTATATTGATATGGTCAGATGGATTTTGGTGCAAATATGTTCATGGAGAGGCGATTACCTCATATGGAAAAATGGTGGCAGCAAGGTCATTTTCTATAATTGGATCTCACATCTGCACTGCCAATGAGAGTTCAATTAGCATATTCGACCTTAAGTTTGATTCATTACTCGAAGAAATTAATATATCTTCGACAAATGTTTGTCTTTTTAATAATAGAATAGCATCATCTTCATCATCTAAGCTCGATATTAGGCCATGGCATGGTGTTTCCAAGACAACCACAAGAGATTTGATTGGAACATCGAAAGACCAAAAACCAGAGTATAAGGAATTGAATATTGAGCTTGCTTACAATGAGGAAATAGAGCAACCAACCACATCAAAAGTTGACATGAAAGAAGCACATTTCCATGTGAAATCCCTTAAACATCTTGTTAACAGCGTTCTTGATGATAAATTTGTTTCATCTTCAGCTCGCGAAAAAGCTAATAAGCTTATTGAGAAAGAAGAAGAGTCTGATGTTAGAGAATTAGCCATGTTCCATATTGGAGCAGTGATTAACTATGACACTGTTTTGAAATCATTGGAAGAAGGATCATTTGACACTGTGTCTATGATGCTTAAAAAGATTGAGCCATTGACTTCAGAGCAACTTCTTAACCTTATTAGAAAATCTTTATCAATTTTGGAACAGAATGAAATCATTCTAGCACATCTGATAATGCAGCCTCATTCTGAACATGTTGTAATTGACGCCATAAAGTCTCTCCAATCAAATGAAGTTAATGAGCTTCTTTTATTCATGGCAAAAATCATCCAATCGAGAAGGAAATGGAGAGATTTCGAAGCATCTCTTACAGCAATGGACAGCACAATGAGATGGACATCTATTGTGTGCAAGAACCATCGAACAGTCCTCACAATTCAGGGACTAACACAGGGGCTAGTAGCCATTAAAGCCGAACTCGACAAAGAAAAGGATTTAATATCAGCTGCTTCTCAATGCTGGTCCATACTAGAGTGTATTTCCGAGGGAAAACAAGCATCATCCCCCCCGGCATTCATGTATATTGTAGACACCTTACCAATACCCGAATAATTATAAAATAAAGTATTTTACAAAACCGTTTGTAAACCAGTTCTCCTTATGATAAACGAAGGCCTAATTACTGAGGCATCTAATAGGATAAAACTACATAAGAATAGAGAATTATCCTGGATTAATAAGAAAAGTTCTTTACAAACAGATTTATCAGAACTTCTTGGCCAGAAAGCTGCCTGGTCTTTATGTAGAACCGAAATGGAGAAACAAATAAATAAATTGCGTAAACAGATATCTGATATTAAAGGAGTCGTAGATACTCCTGCTATTCAGTCCATTGTTCTCGAATCACCAAAACAAACACCAATTATTAATGAAAACGTTGTGTCTACTCCTCCTCCCGCGTCATCAGTATCTCCAATTGTTAATATCGATAAGCCCAAAGTTGAAACACCAAAGAAAGCCAAGAAAGGAAAAAAGGCCAGTTCCGGCAAACCTGCAGTTTTGAAACATTCAGTTACTTTCCACTTGGACAGCATCAGGGCAATATGTTTCTATCCTAATCTTCCAGTTTTAGTATCTGCAAGTGATGATGGGACAATTAGACTCACAAACCTTGAACCTGTATCATCATCGGGAAAGAAACTTAGGAACCCTGTTAATTTTTGTTCTTTGAGAGGCCACAGTGCTCCTGTTTTAACTTTGGCTCCATACGAAAACAAAGGGAAACCTTTTATGATCAGTGGAGCTTTGGACGGTACAGTTGCTATTTGGGATCTACCTGGAATTGATGCATCTTTGTATGATGTGAGAGGAACCGTAACCCATGATAGAGCTTTAGAATACCGTTTTCATAAAGACTCTGTTTGGTGTGTTCATACAGACTCAGTCTATGGATTATCTGTTTCGTCAGATGGTACTGCAAAACATTGGAAAATTAGCGATGATCCCCAGCCTTTCGATTTGCCAATTAAAGGAAATCCAATATCATGCAGATTCTTTGCTGAGAATCGATTTGTTATTGCTTCATATGAAGGAACTATATATGAGTTTAATGGACATAATTTAATCAAAGAGTTTAATATCGGATCAACAATAACATCGATGTCAGAAGCTGTGGAAATCCCTTACATTTATATAACAACAGATGATGGCCGAGTTAGAGTTATAAATATTGAAGAAGCATCAGTTTCTGAAGAATTTGTGGTAAATTTAAAGGGCGTAACATCAGCATGTGTAACATCTGATGCTGAATGCATAGTCACAACAGGAATTGATAAGGAGGTTAGAGTTTGGTCAACTGATGGATTTGGAATTCTCTTCTCAGAGGCAATTCATAGGGAGAAATTTGGTGAAAGTGCGATTTGCTCATGTGCGACATCAAAAGTATTTCCTCGCAGCTACTTTGCCACAGGCGGAGCTGAAGGAACTGTACACATTTTTTCACATAATGGATAAAACGAGTTATTTTCAAGTTCTTTTAGTTTAATAATATATTGGTTAAAGTGTATAAAACAGCTGTATAAGGCCTTATTGA
>Ga0074193_1001906_pt1 | contig 21772 bp, 22 predicted proteins | sample EPASupsiteHSE605_FD_64523 | JGI IMG/M metagenome (GOLD analysis project Ga0074193, IMG submission 64523) | Bioremediated contaminated groundwater from EPA Superfund site, New Mexico - Sample HSE6-05 | ecosystem: Environmental > Aquatic > Deep subsurface > Groundwater > Contaminated ... | reverse complement strand
CATCCCCCATATCACCAACGAAATCATTGACTTCATATACAGCGTAGGCAAAAAGACGAGCGCGGACGTGGTTATCACCGAAGTCGGCGGCACGACAGGCGACATCGAAAGTCAGCCCTTCTTGGAAGCTATACGTCAGATAGCTCTTAAAGAGGGACGTGAAAACGCTCTCTTTATCCATGTTACGCTGGTTCCGTTCCTGCGTGGCTCGGATGAGCATAAATCAAAGCCCACCCAGCACTCGGTCAAGGAGCTTCAGGGCATGGGCATCAACCCCAACATCATCGTGCTCCGCTGCGATCAGCCACTCGAGGAGGACATTTTCCGCAAGATTGCCATGTTCTGCAACGTCAAGCCCGACTGCGTCATCGAGAATGTTACTATCCCCGTTCTCTATGAAGCGCCCCTCATGCTTGAAAAGAGCAACTTCTCGGACATAGTCTGCCGTGAACTTAATCTCCACACTCCGCCTCCCGACATGAAGGAATGGCGCGAGATGATTGACCGTATAAAGTCCCGCAGCAGGGAAGTTACGATTGCAATCGTCGGTAAATACGTCCGCCTGCACGACGCCTATCTCTCCGTCGCGGAGGCTCTCCGCCATGCCGGCTATGAGCAGCAGGCTCATGTCAAGATTAAATGGGTCGACAGCGAAACAATAACGGGCGATACCTGCGACAGTGCCTTCGTAGATGTCGACGGCATCCTTGTTCCCGGCGGCTTCGGCAGCCGAGGCATCGAGGGCAAAATATGCGCCGCGAAATACGCCCGAGAAAACAATATTCCGTATCTCGGCATATGCCTCGGAATGCAGATTGCCGTCATCGAGTTTGCAAGAAATGTCTGCGGTCTCAAGGGCGCGAATTCCGGCGAGTTTGACAGCGAAGCGCCGTATAAGGTCATAGATTTTATGCCCGACCAGAACGACCAGATGGACAAGGGCGGCACAATGCGCCTTGGCGCCTATCCCTGCCAGATCGTTCCAGGCACCATGATGAGCAAATGCTACGGCGCGGACCTCATACATGAGCGCCACCGTCACCGCTATGAGTTCAGCAACGATTACAGAGAGCTTATGATCGAAAAGGGCATGGTCATCGGCGGAACCTCTCCCGACAGGAGAATTGTTGAAACGATCGAGCTTCCCCAGAATGACTTTTTTATCGGCTGCCAGTATCATCCCGAATTCAAGAGCCGCCCGAACAGGGCGCACCCGCTGTTTTTGGGACTTGTCAAGGCTTCACTGAGCAGAGCCGAAAAAGCCTCGCATAAAACGGAAGGCTGAGGATAAAGCGTCTGCCGCTTATGCTCGCCTGAGACAAGAAGAAGTCCGGCTTAAAACCGGACTTCTTCCGCATATAATAACAAGGATCCGGATGCCCGCTCAGACAGGTTCTGTTATGTGTGACTTAGTCAATTGACAGCCGCAGCTTCTGCCGCTTATAATCCAAATTAGAACAATCAGAGCAGCCTGGCTCCGAACAGACCGTTTTTCCGGCGATCGCGGGTGACTCAGTATTTCGCGGAGGTGTATATCTCAAATGAATAAAAGAAAAGTGCTGCGGGTTGCCGCACCCCTGATTATCGTTGTTGCCATCGTGGGCATCTGGGCCTTCAAAAACGCCGTCGAAAGCACGGAAGAAGCGCCGCAGCCTGGGCAGAGCGGCACGGAAATAGTTTTAACAGAGGAGGAACAGGACGATTTCGCGCTCGACGTCTCGGCGCTCGACCTGGAGAAGCTGACTTCCTACGGACTGCCGATAGTAATCGACTTCGGTGCGGGCTGGTGCTCTCCCTGCAAGCAGTTTGCGCCGATACTTGAAGCTATGCACGACGAGATGCTGGGCAAAGCGATAATAAAATATGTGGATACCGAAGACAACGCTGATATCGCAGCCGATTTCCCCATCTCGGTAATACCCACGCAGGTGTTCATAAATCCCGACGGTACTCCCTATGCTGCTTCGGCCGATTTGGGCGTTGAATTCAAAACATACACCTATAAGGACAGCGGAGCAGCCGCATTCACCGTGCATGAGGGAGCCCTGACCGAGGAGAAGCTTCGCGCCATACTCATCAATATGGGGGCAAGCGAATGACGGGGCTGCTCGATAGCCTTACGGCGATGATAACGGAAAACTGGTGGCTTGCGCCGATACTCGCGTTTGCTGCGGGGATGGTCGCCTCGTTTCTACCCTGCTCGCTTTCAAGCATTCCGCTCATTATCGGCTATGTCGGCGGCACAGACCAGCGCGACCCCAAAGCGGCCTTCCGCCTGTCGCTGACCTTCGCGGCAGGAGCGGCCGCAACCTTTTCGGCACTCGGAGCAATCGCATCGATTGCGGGAAAGCTCCTCGGCTCCGCGGCTTCCTGGTGGTATATAGCGCTGGGCGTGCTGATGGTGCTTATGGCTCTCCAGACCTGGGAGATTTTTGAGCTTATCCCCTCAAGCTATCTTGTTTCCAAGAATAAAAAAAGAGGATACGCCGGAGCGTTTCTGGCGGGAATACTCGGCGGCGTTTTTTCGTCGCCTTGTTCAACTCCTGTGCTAATAGCCCTTCTCGCGATAGTCGCGGGCAAGGGAAGCCTCGTCTGGGGAATAGTGCTTCTGCTTTTTTATTCGATGGGTCACGGCGTTTTGGCCGTGCTGATCGGAACCTCGATGGGCTTTGTAAAAAAGCTTGCTTCAAGCGCAAAATACGGCAGACTCAGCACCGCCCTAAGGGCGGTTATGGGCGCTCTCATACTGATGATAGGATTATATATGTTCTACCTCGGCTTCTGAGCACAAAGAAGTCCGGCGTATGCCGGACTTCTTTTATATTATAAGTTCAGGTCAGCTCTTATCCCGCAGGTACTTTCGTACGCCGCTCCAGAGAATACCTTTTGTTAGCTTTTCAATATCCTTTTTGTCGGGCAGAGGTGAGCTTTCCGCCGCGCCGAGGTCAAAACCGTTTTTCAACGCTGCAAATTTCATCATTCCAGGCTCAAGCGCCTTGCTCGGGCAGCCGTAAATACAGCCCATGCACAGATTGCATGCGTTACCGAACACGGGCTTTCCCGCTTCCATGGTTATGTTCTCGGCAGGGCAATTTTCCGCGCACAGACCGCATGCAACGCAGTCGTCGCCAACCTGGATGTTTTTTCCGAAGGTTCGGGCACCGCGATGCTCGAGCTTTGCAGCACCGGATATGAGCCTGTCGAGGATAAGCGGCTCGGTTCTTATGACTACCCCGCTTTCAATATCAACCGCCGCTGCTTTGACCTTTTCCGGCAGAACCTCAAGCAAAACACGGGAAAGCGGCATACCGGACGAGGTAAAAAAATTTGAGGGCATGACAAGCATATTTTCATATGTAACGTTAAAGCCCTTCTTCGAGAGCTTTTTTATCACGCCTGCCCTGCACGCCGTGTTCGGGCTGATTTCGCCGCCGCCGGAAACAGAAATGACTGCGGCCTCGGCGCCCGAAACACTGTGAAGACCGTCAATCCACTCATGCACTTTTCGCGGGGCATTTGCAGCATAGACAGGGAAAAGCAGCAGAACAAGCGAATTATCGTACCCGAGGTTTTCCGGAGCATCTTTAATTTTATAGAGCGCAACCCTGCGTCCCTTTTCCTCAAACACCGCTTTGAAGCATTCGGCCGCCCTCTCGGTTCCGCCCGTGCCGGAGAAATATACGATTTCTATATTATTCATCAGGACTAAGCCTCCAAAGCAAGAAAGTCTGTTTCAAAACAGCGAAAGCTGTCCGTCGTCGTAGCCCTCCTTATATGAACGAATGATTTCATCCATTTTATAGAGGATGTCGTATTTGCCACATTCGGTCTCAAAGAGCTTCCACAGCCCTTTTTGGTTCGGGCAGCGGCATTCATAAGAATTGCCGAAGCACTCGAGATATTTTTCCTTAACACCCGGGAAAAGCGCGTCGAGTTTGTCGAAAAACCAGTCCCTTTGATTTTGCCTCAGAGTCACGCCAAAAGCCGGATAGATGAATTTCGCTCCGCAAGCGTGGGCGCGCTCAACAATTCCACCGATGTTTTCCGCGCTGTCCTCGATGAACGGCAGAACGGGCATGAGAAGAACACCTGCAAAAATGCCCGCGTCGGAGAGCTTTCTAATCGCCTCGAACCTCTCCGACGAAAGAGGGGCGCGAGGCTCGACTTTTCGGCAGAGCCCGTCGTCCGCCGTAGTGACCGTGAGCTTTATCAGAACCGGCGAGTGCTTTGATATTTCTTTCAGAAGGTCGATGTCCCGAACTACAAGATCGCTCTTCGTCGCGCCTGCCACGCCGAAGCCGTATTTGTTTATAAGCTCCAGAGCGCCGCGCGTGAGCCGAAGCTCCCGCTCAAACGGGTTGTAGGGGTCGCTCATTGCGCCTGTGCCGATAACGCCTTTATTTCGTTTCGATTTCAGCTCGCGCTCAATGACGGCAAGGGCATTTTCCTTTGCGCGTACTTCGTCAAAGTTCTCGACCCCATAGCATTCGCTTCTGCTGTCGCAGTAGATACAGCCGTGACAGCAGCCCTTGTAAATGTTCATGTTATAGTTGCAGCCGAACCAGGAATTTGACTCCGCATAGCCGGAAACTATCGTTTTCGCGGGGATATAAATCATAAATGTATCCTCAGAGCGGGCAGGCAACTCCTGTCAGTCCAGAAGCTCCGCCTGAACCGCCTTTTTTGATTTGCTGTCAAGTATGCCGCCTGTGAGCGCGTCGGAGATATATTTCTCCGTCTGGGCTGTTTGCTCATCTTTTCGTATCAGTATAAGGATGTTTATAATATCCAGTAGAAAAAGTTTCCGCATGGTTTCCTTTGCGCTGAGGATATCGACGGACATGAGAGCACCCGCGATTTTGCCACGCATCTCCGGTTTATACGGAACAATATCGGCAAAAGCCTGTATGCATTGACGGACGGTAATCGGCTTTTCGTCATTCAGAAGGGCGCAGAATTCGTCGAAGCTTACCTCAAACTTACCGTCGCTGTCCCATTTAACGTTTGCCGCGAGCAACATCAGTCCGATGCTCCGCTGATAGGAATTATCGCTTTTCAGTTTGCCGCGGAATACGTCCCAGTATTTGTAGAGCTCGTCCGAATCCTTTGCTTTAGCCAGCAGAATGAGCAGGCTCGGGTAGCGCAGCTTGTCATCCTTGTCCGAGAGCCAATCAACAATTAACGCGAGGTCTCCCTCGTCAAGCTCCTTTGAAAGAGCCGGCAGGCTGTCTTTTTCGGCAGTCATGAGTTTCTCGGCCGTAAACATGATCAATCTCCTTTTTTAAGGCTTTTAGTGTGTAATAATGTGGTAATTATATTCCGAAAAAAACTGAAAAGCAATAAACAGAAACGCAGGTTGAAAGCTGCAGGCGGTATTCAGGGCTGCTTTGAACGGAAACCGCCTCACTTTTCTGATTTTATTATCAGTGTCCCTTGACAAAGCCTCATTCTATGTTAAACTTACACTAACCGAATAAAGTACGAAATGGTGGAGGCGCGATTGTCATCAGTAACCGGCAGCTTGGCTGCGGGAGAAAGGGGCCATCGCCGAAGTATTGGATGCACAATGTTGTGCAGACTCTGCTGGGCTGCGGGAGAATATGTCGCAGACTGTCACGAAAGTGGAGAGCTATCATTGGTTAAAGGCGGTCACCCGTCTTACATACATCACCTATACCCGTTATGTATGACCATGAGTTTTCCATTTAACAGTGGAGAATTCATGGTTTTTTTGACGGAAAAAACAAACAATGAGGAAGGAAAGTATTATGAAAAAGATCTCAGCACTCTTGCTTGCACTCACAATGCTATTAAGCCTTTGCGCCTGCGGAGGAAAGAAAGTCGCGTCCGGAGTTGAGGACGGCGTCCTCACAGTTGCCATGGAGTGTGCATACGCTCCCTACAACTGGACTCAGGCCGATGATTCAAACGGAGCAGTCGCTATCAAGGACTCCAGCGAGTTCGCAAACGGCTACGACGTTATGATGGCGAAGAAGCTCTGCGAAGCCAACGGCTGGAAGCTGGAAATTGTCCGCCTTGCCTGGGATTCACTGATTCCCGCCGTCCAGACCGGACAGGTCGACGCTGTTATCGCGGGTCAGTCTATGACTCCGGAGCGTATGGAGCAGGTCGATTTTGCAGGCCCGTATCTCTATGCAACGATCGTCTGCCTCACGCTTAAGGACAGCAAGTTTGCTTCCGCTAAGGGCATTTCCGAGCTTTCCGGCGGCAGCTGCACAAGCCAGCTAGGCACAATCTGGTACGATACCTGCCTGCCTCAGATAGAAGGAGCAGATGTAAAAACCGCCGCTGAGGACGCTCCCGCAATGCTTATGGCTCTTGAAACCGGCGCAGTGGATTTCGTCTGCACCGATATGCCCACGGCACAGGGCGCTGTTGCAGCCTATCCCGACATGACCATACTTAACTTTGCCGGCGGCAGCGATGATTTCAAGGTCTCCGACAGCGACGTCAACATCGGTATCTCGGTCATGAAGGACAACACCGTCCTGAAGGACGCGCTTGATAAGGTTCTCAGCACTATGACCAAGGACGATTTTAACGCTTTGATGGCCGAGGCCATTTCCGTTCAGCCCAAGAACTGATTTTCCGGGGCAAGTCCCCGTATAGCTTAAATACGAAGAGGTAAAGGCGTGCCGGTTTCGGCCCGCCTTACCTTAATTAGAAGGGGGTATGAGCCGTATGGATAAAATGGCTCAACTCGGAAGCGACGTAGCCAAGCTTTGGGCGGGAAATTACGGAGCTTATCTTAACGGCATGTGGAACACGATATCGCTTGCCGTTATCTGCACTTTGGTAGGATGCCTTATCGGCTTCTTATGCGGCATACTCCAGACGATACCCTGCGCAAAGACCGACAACATAGTTAAGCGCTTTTTCATTGGCCTGCTCAGAGTTGTTATCAGGATATATGTAGAAGTATTTCGCGGAACTCCGATGATACTTCAGGCCGTTTTCATCTTCTACGGTCTGCCGTATTTTTCGGATAACGCCCTGCGCTTTAACAGCGTCTGGCTCGCGGCATTTACAGTTGTCTCGATAAACACCGGCGCGTATATGGCCGAATCTGTCCGCGGTGGAATTTTGTCCATTGACCCGGGACAGACCGAAGGTGCAAAGGCTATCGGTATGACGCATTTTCAGACCATGCTTTACGTCATCCTGCCGCAGGCACTGCGCAACATCATGCCTCAAATAGGCAACAACTTCATTATAAACCTCAAGGACACGGCGGTCATGTTCATCATCGGCTTTACCGAGTTTTTCGCCGTGCACAAGGCGGTCGTCGGCAGAACCTTCATGTATTTCCCCTCCGCGACGATTGAAATGGCGGGTTATCTTCTGATGACTCTGGTCAGCTCTTTCCTCCTGCGCTGGTGGGAGAAGAAAATGGACGGCAGCGACAGCTTTGATCTTGCAACGTCGGATACGCTTGCGCATACGAGCGGAATGGTACGCTTTAATAAAAGCAGGAAAAACAGAACCGAGGCGCGTCTGATAAAAAACGGCGAGCTTGCGGAGGCCCGCAGGAAAGCCGGCGTCAGCGACATCATGAATATGGGGCTTGACCAGAATGAAAGGGGGCGCTGAGCGATGAACGATTCCATTCTGGAAATCAGCCATCTGGGCAAAAAATTCGGCGATAACGTCGTTTTGCGCGACATCGATTTTTCCGTTAGAACCGGTGATGTGACAAGCATAATCGGCGCATCCGGCTCGGGAAAGTCGACGCTTCTTCGCTGCACAAACCTGCTTGAAACGCCCTCGTCCGGACAGATACTTTATCACGGCAGAGACATCAGCTCCAAAGGCTTCAGTATACCCGCGTACCGTGCGAAAGTCGGGATGGTGTTCCAGAGCTTCAACCTCTTCGCAAACCTCAGCGTTCTTGAAAACTGCATGATAGGCCAGCGCAGAGTTCTGCACAGGGACCGCATTTCAGCCGAAAAGACCGCGAAAGAGTATTTGGACAAGGTCGGAATGGCGCCTTATATCAATGCCAAGCCCCGCCAGATTTCCGGCGGACAGAAGCAGCGCGTCGCAATCGCGAGAGCTCTCGCGATGGAACCGGAGGCGCTTTTGTTTGACGAGCCGACAAGCGCGCTGGACCCCCAAATGGTCGGAGAAGTGCTCGACGTCATCAAAACGCTCGTCAGCGAAGGGCTGACGATGATCGTAGTCACGCACGAAATGGCTTTTGCGCGTGACGTTTCAAACAGAATAGTCTTTATGAAAGACGGCATTATCTGGGAAGAGGGAGGACCCGAGCAGATTTTCGGAAACCCCGAAAAACAGGAAACTAAAGAATTTCTTTCCAGGTTCTTTGACCGCTGAAGCACAGATTATAATAGAAACTTAAAAAGACGGGACCGTGATATTTTGCGGTCCCGTCTTTACTGCGTTTTACAATTTGCCTAAAAATGGAATCGGTATTAGTTATTTTTAGGTTTAACGGGTATATTTGTTAACAAAGATTAAAATATGGTTTCAAGGTATCAATTCGAGGTATTTTGTGTTAAAATGACTAAAGATACATACAAATCTTCGCCGCATCAAGGAGCGACCCCATGGAAAGCACGCTGATAGAATTTATAAATAACTTCGGCTATGTTGGCATTTTGCTGCTGATATTCGCGGAGAATATATTTCCTCCGATCCCTTCGGAGGTCGTATTGCTTTTCGGCGGCTTTCTTACAACGCAGTCCAAAATGAGCGTTCCGCTCGTAATTCTTTTTGCAACAATCGGGGCGACGCTGGGCGCGGCAGCTCTTTATCTGCTAGGAAGGGTGCTCAACAGAGAAAGAATCAAGAGCCTTTTTTCGGGCAAATTCGGTCAAACAATGCACCTGAAGCCGGACGACGTCACGAAATCGGAGGCATGGTTCAAAAAATACGAAAAAAGGGCCGTACTTTTATGCAGATGCATTCCGGTAATGAGAAGCCTCATCTCCATTCCGGCGGGAATGGCAAAAATGAAACCGGTTCCGTTTTTTGTTCTGACGGTTCTCGGCACCGCAGTCTGGAACACGGTACTTGTCCTTTTGGGCGTGCTGGCGGGAGGTGCCTGGAAGACAAGCCTTAAATACATCGGCTGGTTTTCAACCGTCGTAATAGTCCTGCTTATGCTCGCCGCGGCGATAGCGCTCTACATCTACCTGAAAAAAAGATTTATAGACAAACAGAAAAGTGACGGGGAAGAAGACAACTGAGGGAGGCAGATTCCGACTTTACGCGGCGATTATCGGGAAGAATGTGCTTAATCCGACCTTACAGGGTAAAATATTTGTAAAAGAAAGCTATTGCCCTTTGCACGGGGGATAGATTATAATAGCGCAGGGATCTTTGCATGACACGATTTAAATGTAAAGTTTATATAGAAATAAATAGTCATACCTGGGGGGCGGTGAAATTTTGGATTTGAGTTTTGGATGGTTCATAAGTCAGGTGTTCAATAGTCCGATTCTTCTCGTAACGGTGCTGCTGACGCTCGGCGTAATTTTTGTGAATGGCTGGACGGATGCTCCCAATGCGATTGCAACCTGTGTTGCGACCCGCGCAATGACACCAAGAGCCGCAGTACTGATGGCGGCAGTTTTCAATTTCCTTGGCGTCTTCTTTATGACAATCGTTAATGCAACTGTAGCGATGACCATAAAAAACATGGTCAATTTCAACGGCAACACGGGCGATGCAACGGTCGCTCTTTGCGCCGCACTTTTTGCCATTATAATCTGGGCGGTCGCGGCCTGGTATTTCGGAATACCTACAAGCGAGAGCCATGCTCTCATTGCCGGGCTTTCCGGTGCGGCAATCGCCATGCAGAACGGCTTCAGCGGTATAAACGGCAGCGAGTGGATGAAGGTTATTTACGGTCTTGTCTTGTCAACCTTCCTCGGCTTTGCCACGGGCTTTCTCTTTGCTAAACTGACAGCCTTCATCTGCAGGAATAAAGACAGGCGAAAAACGGCGGGCTTTTTCAAGGGTGCGCAGATTTTCGGCGGCGGTGCGATGGCGTTCATGCACGGTGCGCAGGACGGCCAGAAATTCATGGGCGTTCTGATACTCGGCGTGTTCCTCGTCAATGGCAGCGACACGACGGGAAACGTTATCCCGCCTGTGTGGATGATGATACTCTGCTCGGTCGTCATGGCAATCGGCACATCCATCGGCGGCTACAAGATTATCAAGGCTGTAGGCATGGACATGGTAAAACTGGAATCCTATCAGGGATTTTCCGCCGACATCGCGGCTGCCTCGTGTCTGCTCCTGTCCTCGCTTTTCGGAATCCCCGTGAGCACGACCCATATGAAAACAACGGCCGTTATGGGCGTCGGCGCTACGAAACGTCTTTCGGCGGTCAATTTTTCGGTCGTTAAGGATATGGTGCTGACCTGGGTGCTGACCTTCCCAGGGTGCGGGCTGATCGGATATTTGATGGTCAAGCTGTTCGCCGCGATATTCTAAAATAGGAGGGATTTATTAAATGTCAAAGAAGGATGCTTTTTACTACCGCAATTTTGTTGAAAGCGCAGAGGTTTCATGCGAAGCCGCAGCCGCGCTGAGGGAGATACTCTGTAATTTTAACGTCGAGACTCTTCCCAAAAAAAGAGTCGAGCTACATGAGATAGAACACAAAGGCGACAACAAAAGACACGAGCTGACAAATGTTCTGCTTCGCGCCTTTATTACGCCAATCGAAAGAGAAGACATATTGAAGCTCAGTCAGCTGATCGACGATGTGACGGACTGCATAGAAGATATTCTTATCCGAATCTACATCAACAACGTGACGTCGATACGCCCGGACAGTATCGAATTTGCGGATATAGTCATTCGCTGCTGCCAAGCGATGAAGGATATGATCGATGAGTTCCCGAACTTCAAAAGGTCCAAAAAACTGGGCGAGCTGATTATTGAAATAAACCGCCTTGAAGAGCTCGGCGACGATCTGTATGTCGGGTGCATGAGGAACCTTCACACCTCCTCGACAGATCCTTTTGAGATTATCGCGTGGCGTGAGATATACGAGTTCTTTGAAAAGTGCTGCGATACCTGCGAAAATGTCGCAAACCTTATCGAGAGCATCGCAATCGGCAACACATAATCGAACTGGAGGATAACATGAGCAATATTTGGCATGACATAGCTCCCGAAAGGATAAATCCCGAGGATTTTATCGCGGTTATCGAGATTGAAAAAGGAAGCAAGAAAAAATACGAGCTCGACAAGCAGACCGGCTTTCTGATACTTGACAGAGTGCTCTATACCTCTACTCACTATCCGTCAAATTACGGGTTCATTCCGCGCACCTACGCGGAAGACGACGATCCGCTGGACGTCCTTGTTTTCTGCAGCGAGGCGATTGATCCGCTGGTGACCGTCAGATGTTACCCGATCGGGATGATCAAGATGATTGACAACAACAGAAGCGACGAGAAAATCATCGCGATACCCTTTGCCGACCCCACCTTCAACTCCTACAAAGACATCGACGACCTGCCAAAGCACATTTTTGAAGAGATACGGCACTTCTTCTCCGTATATAAAATGCTTGAGGGCAAGCCGACAAGCGTTGAGGAAGTCAAGCACCGTCCAGAAGCGGTCGATGCTATCAGAAAGGCAATCGAAGCTTATAATAATAAGTTTGCGGATAGAGTTTAGCGGCAGCTAAGATCATAAAGGAACGGACATCCGGGAGGATGTCCGTTCCTTTACGTATCAGTCAGGCGGCGGGAGGCGGTTTAATATCCCAGTTCCTCATTTATAATGATGACCTCTGCTTTTTCCGCACTGTACATTTTGTTCCATAGCACGACGAGAGCCCTGCAGATGCGGTCGGGGCTTTTGCAGTCGTAGCACTTTAGCTCGCCCTTGGCACAGGGAGTGTTCTTGTTAAGCCGCCGCGCATTGAGGGGAGAGGCAATGTTCCTCGCCCGCCAGAGCGCCTTGTCATAGTCCTCCGCGAGTTTGTTTATGCCAACGATTATGTAAACCTTTCTTTTGCCGTATAAAGTGCTTGCAACCCTGTTACCCGAGCCGTCTATATTGATAATTTCGCCGGTCTGAGCGATGGCATTGGCACTGGTTATGTAAACCTCAGCCTCGGCCGCGCTTCTGTATGTTTCATCCTTCCTTTCTCTCCAATGCCAGAAAACGCTGTTGCTCTCCTTAAGGTGGTCATAAAGACCCAAAGCCTCGAGCGTCATACTTCCGCCGATACCGATAGTCTCGCCCTTTAGCGAAGAGGCAAGATACTCAACCGCTTCGCCTCCGCTCTGGAAAAAGCTGGCATCAAAGCCGCGTGATCTGAGATTATTCATTGTTTCATCGATGTTAATCATTACTGTTCCCCCTATATTCCTGAACGGATATTTTAGTCGATTATAATCCAAATGAATGAAAAGAACAATCAATATTTTATTAGAATTGAATATCACAATAAACTTGATTGAGATTGAATTTGTGCTATACTCAATGCAGACGGATTCAGTTGATAATCCGTGTATTTTCAGGGGGTACGTAATGCGAAAGATGCTTGAAGTCAAGAAGATCGAGATGCTGCTCGAATATGTGAGCTTCGACCTTTTTTCGAGGATGCTTGCCAACAGACATATATGCTTTGCGCTTGAGAACGGGTCGTTTCTGGTCGCGTTTCATTTCTGCGACATTAAGAACCCGTCGCTCAAGGATGAACGCGTCTGTATTTACTGCAGCGCGGAGGATTTCGTTTTTGTCAGCGACAACAGGCGATGCATCGAGCTGATGAGCGATGTGGACGAAAAGAATGAGCCCTTTAAGCAACTGCTGCAGTTTATAAACACGTTGACGGCAAACGACGTATATGAACTTGAGAAGTTTGAAGACCGCATCACCGACCTTGAAGACAGCCTAATAAAAGAAAAGAGATCCAATACAAAAAACTCGGACGTAATCATCGACATACGCCGTGAGCTTCTGAAACTGAAACGCTATTACGAGCAGCTTGCCCTTATTACCGAGGATATAACCGAAAATGCTAACAGGGCTTTTTCCGGGGAAATGCAGAAAAGGTTTGCTTCTCTTGACAAACGGATGGACTATCTTTTGAACTCCGTTATGCACCTGCGCGAGTACATAACGCAGGTAAGAGAGGCTTATCAGGCACAGATTGACATCGAGCAGAACCAGATAATGAAGATTTTTACGGTCATAACCGCAATTTTTCTCCCGCTTACGCTGATCGTCGGCTGGTACGGGATGAATTTGAATATGCCTGAATACGCATGGAGCTTCGGATATCCCTTTGTTATTATATTGAGCATTATCGTCGTCATAGGGTGTATGGCCGTTTTCAAGAAGCAAAAGTGGTATTGACAAATTGAAAGCTAAACGGCGGGAAGAATTCTTCCCGCCGTTTTTTTATATTGCTGTTAATCATAGCGCAGTGCGTCGATGGGGTTGAGTCTGGCGGCCTTTCTCGCGGGAAGATAGCCGAAAATTATGCCGATTGCGACCGAAACGGAGAAAGCTCCGATTACGGCGGTGGTGGAAGGTACAACTGTTATTTCCGTCGCCATAAGAGTCACAATGACTTTCGTCGCGACCGAGGAGAGCAGGTAACCCACAGCAATCCCGATAATACCGCCCAGAGCGCTCGTTGTTGCCGCCTCAATTACGAACTGCTGCATAATATCCTTCTGCTTGGCACCGAGAGATTTGCGAATGCCGATTTCCCTTGTCCTCTCGGTTACGGAGACCAGCATGATGTTCATAATGCCGATACCGCCGACAACAAGCGAGATTGCTGCAATCGCACCCAGTACCATGACAACAACGTCTATGATTTCAGTCATGCTGTCCAGCATTTCGGTCATGCTGGTAACTGTGTAGTAGTCGTCGCTCTCGTAAACCTTATAGAGAGCGTCCTCTATGAGCGTAACGGACTTATCGATTGTGCTTTCAGTCGTCGCGCTGAAGGAATAACTTGAAATCTGTCCGGTCCAGCTGAGTTTTGCGGCATTGGTATACGGTATATAAACCGCGTCGTCCGTGCTGCCCTCCGTGCTGTCATCTTCTGTGTTCAGTACGCCGACGATGGTATAGGCGTTGCCGTTGAGCTTTAGAGTCTGCCCGACAGCGTTTCCGTCGTAGTAGGTGGCTGCGATATAACTCCCGACAACGCAGACCTTCTGGCGGCGCAGTATATCGACGTACTGGACAAATCTTCCATCAGAGATGCTGTATCTCTTTATAGTGCCGTAGTCTTCGCCGACTCCCGTAACGGTTGTGGACGAAAGCGTCTCGCTGCCGATTTTGACCGAGCCCGAAACGGATACGGTAGGCGAAACATAGCCGATAACATCGGGATTGTCCGCGACGAGCGCGTACATATCCTCAACATCGACGGAGCGGGAAGTTCCTCTGCCCTGGATGTTGACCGTGATGAGGTTTGTACCCATGCTTTCAAAGCTGCTGGAAATGTAGTTTTCCATGCCGTTGCCCATTCCGACGATGACCGTAACGGCGCCGACTCCGATAATGATGCCGAGCATCGTGAGGAAGGCCCGAACCTTACTTTTGAGTATGCTTTGTATGGCGAGCCGAAAGGACTGAAAAAAATTCATTGAGCCTTCGCCTCCTCTTCCGCCGTCTGAACCACCGAGCCTTTCATTCCGCTCGGACCGTCGTAAACGACCTTTCCGTCCGTGAGCCGGATTATACGAGGCGCCATATTGGCGATTGAGTTGTCGTGGGTTATCAAAACTATGGTGTTCCCTTCGTTGTTGAGATCCTGAAGGAGCCGGAGAACATCGCGTCCGGTTTTCGAATCCAGCGCGCCGGTCGGCTCGTCCGCGAGAATAACAGAGGGGTCTCCGGCAAGTGCCCGCGCGATGGAAACACGCTGCTGCTGGCCGCCTGAGAGCTGTGAAGGGGTGTTGCCCAGTTTGTCGGAAAGACCCACGCGGTCAAGCGCTTTTTTAGCGCGCTCGATACGCTGGTTTTTCGGAACGCCGCCGTAGAGCATCGAAACCTCGACGTTTTCCAGAACGGTCAGCTTCGGGAGAAGGTTATACTGCTGAAAGATGAAGCCGAGCATTTTGTTTCGGATTTCCGCCAGCTTATTGTCGTTAAGTTTACCGACGTCTTTTCCCCCGAGCATGTACTGACCCTGGGTCGGTACATCCAGACAGCCGATGATATTCATGCAGGTGGATTTTCCGGAGCCGGACTGTCCGACAATCGCGACGAATTCTCCCTTTTCAATCTGCAGAGAGATACCGTCCACGGCGCGGACGACGTTGTCTCCCATATAATAGATTTTATATACATCCTTGAACTCTATAAGAGGTGCCATCAGGGTCAGCCTCCCATCGGGCCGCCACCGCCGCCGCCGGAAGGCATCTGTCCGCCGCCGCCGGAAGGCATTTCACCGCCGCCACCGCCGCCGGTAAGTCCGGTGAGACCACCGGTCGTTGTCGACTCGCCTGTGTCGGTGTTGACCGTGACTACGGCGATGATGTCGCCTTCCTCGAGGCCGCTGTCAATTTCGATGTATTCATCGTTGTTGACGCCGAGGGTAACTTCGACATATTCAAAGCCGTCGGGGATACCTTTGCTGCCGGCCTCCAGAGCCTGACCTTCGGTTACGTCAGAGCTTCCGGTTTTCTCTGTTCTGACAAGTACCTGATTACCGCGGACGACGGCGTCGACAGGAACGGCGAGAACGTCTGTCACGGAAGACACAACGATTTCCGCGTCGACATTCATGCCGGGCAGGAGCCCTTCCGTTTCGTCGATTCTGACAGTGACGGGATAGGCGGTTACGCCGTTGGAAGTCGTACCGCTGATGTTGACTTTTGTAACTGTACCGGTATAGGTTTTGCCTTCAACGGCGTCGGCGGTGATGCTGACCTCCTGTCCGACCTCGACGGAACTTACGTCAAGCTCATCCACGCTCAGCTCCATTGTGAGATAAGAGAGATCATAAATGGTGCAGAGGGTAGTGTTGCTGCTTGAGCTTGAGCCGATATTGTCTCCCGCTTTGTAGGACTTAGTTATGATGGTTCCGGAGATAGGGGACTCAATGGTATAGTCCTCCAGAGCTTCCTTCTTGTTTTCAAGGTTGTTTTCCGCGTCCTCGAGGGAGAGCTCTGCGCTTGCAACGTTCTGCGCAATATCGTCGCTTTCAAGCTTGACTACGACGGTGTTCTTCTGCACAGCATCGCCCTCGTCCACGAGAATTGAAGCAACGGTGCCCGAGGCCTTTGCCGTTATCGTCTGAGAGCTTTTATAGGAAAAGGAGGCGCTGCTGTTACAGGCGATGTCACCGACGGTTGCGGTGGCTTCGGTCGTATCGGTAATGCCGCCGGGGTTAGTCACCTCGATGGTCACATATTTTACCAGCATATTGCCCGTCAGAACCTGCTCGGTATTGCTGATTTTTGATACTGTTCCGCTCAAAGTTTCAAAGGTGCTGTCGAGCGTAACGCTGGCGGGCTCACCGATGTAGAAGGAAGCGACGTCGGCGGAGTTGAAAGGCACCATAAGGGTCATGGTTGCGCTGTTGCGCACAGTTCCGATCTGCGAACCGTTCTGCACGGTGTCGCCGACTTCAACATTAAGATCCGTAATCGTTCCCGCAGCCGGGGATTTGACGTTGAGATTTGAGAGAGTCTCGGCAACGTTGTTGTAGCTGAGCTGGCTCTTTTGAAGGTTCAGCTCAGCGCTTTTTATGGAGGTCTCGGCGTCAGCGGTATCAATCTGATAAAGGATATCGCCTTCCTCGACGGTGTCTCCCTCCTCAAAGTCGGCACTCAGTATTTCGCCCGAGGCAAGCGATGTGACATCGTAGGAATCGGCGGGCTCAAGCGTTCCGCTGCCGCTAAGCGTAACGGAAATATCGCGCTTTTCAACCGTTGAAGTGGTATATGTAACACTTGTGGCAGAGGTGCTTTTTGATGCGCTTATCGCTTTAATTCCGATTACGGCTCCGATAAGTACAACAACGGCGCAGGCCGCAAGGATGATTATTTTTTTCTTCTGTTTTTTCTTTTTGGGATCCGTTATAAAATCGGACGGCTCACCGGTTTCGTTTTTATCGGTTTTCCTTGCGAGCTTTCCGATCCTGCTCATTAAAGCGCTGCCGCTTATTTTCTTGTTGCCGCTTAAAAGCTTCATTTAACCACTTCTTCCAATCGGTTTGATTAAGTATTTACTATATTTTACTAAAGTCGAATACTATAGCGCATACCTTAACTGTACTTAAAAATAACCTAAAAGCGCTTGAAACCGCCTGCGGGCAAAGCAAAAAACGCGCGCCAAAACAGGTGTTATGGCACGCGTACAATATCGGTTGCGGTTCTATCTAGCTCGCTTTGCGCAGAAAGGTGCGGCAAGGCGACGGCACGCAGGGTTTTTTTTCAAAAAACGTCAGGGCGCTTTTTATCCTTTGCCATTTTCTGATTTCATACAGCGCTTTCTCCGACGGAACAAGGGCCATGTATGTATCATTGCCTTTTCGGCGTACGCTGACGGTAAAATTGACAGGGCTGAAACCGAGGACGGAATGGTGAAAAGAAAACCCGTCGATGTCTATTCTGATGTCCTGTATCGATCTGTCTCCCAGCCGCCTTGACGTCAGAACGAAGAGGTAGCTGTCCTCCCCGTAAAGATCGACAATATTCCAGAGATGACCGATGATTTCCGGAGGTATAAAGGTTGAGCATATTTCCGCGGTACGTCTCATACTTCGCTGCCTTCTTTCTGCTTTTTCAGGCGTTCTCCGCCGTGATGCCTTACGTTTTCGCGAGCGGCTTCCGGTTCGGGCTCCCCGACGGGCGGCTCGCTTTCCCCCTTGCGGTGACGCCGGCTCTTTCCCGTACCATTTTCTTCGTCTTTTTCATCACTTCCGAGCAGCTTTTTTAGCTCGCCGGAAAGACGTTCAAGGATTTCACTGAGTTTTGCTCTGTCTTCCGCAGACATACACTCGAATATGCGGCCGACGTCATCAGGCTTTCGGCGGCCTTGCTCTATCAGCTGAACGCCGTGTTCGGTCAGCTTTATGTTCATGCTTCTGCGGTCTTCCTCCGAAGCCTCGCGGGTTATCGCTCCGGCTTTTTCAAGCTTGCTCAAAAGCTCGCCCAGGGACTGATTGCGCATATCGAGAAGATAGCCCAGTTCTTTCTGGCTGATCTCCGGCTGCAGCTTCAGGACGGCGAGAACCCGTCCCTGTCCTCTGTGAGGGTCTCCGGAAGGACCAAAATTCCTGTAATGCCAAAGCTGGTATTTTGAAAGAAGTTTCTGAACGCGGCTGAATTCCTCGAAAAGATTGGTATCATTTTTATTCACGGTGCTGTCTCCCCTCAAAATGAGCCTGTGCTCGAGATATAAAGGTACCTTGTCAATTATTATACAGGTACCTTCGCATTTGTCAAGACAATTCTGCTCTTTTGTATTCAAAAATCGGAGTTCCGCAATCTTTTGTGAACGTCATTTGACGGACCTTTCATTTTTGTATTCGTACGAAGAGCACAAAATACATATAAATGTGGCTATTTGGCAAAGAACAATGATTAAATCCCAAATAACCCTTGCATACCACAGCATATATTTGGTATAATACTCACGTTGTTTTACTGAAATATGCAAGGCAGGGCTTTTTGTACTGCAATAGTTTGGTCGTATTAACAAATTAAATCGCTGCAGCGTATCGGCTGCGGCTCCTACTACCCAATTATTGGCGCTATCCGTCTGTTCGCGACATAAATACAGACGGCGGCGCTGATAAACATACCGAAGACTTTGCTTTTCCCGCGTGCATCGTTATAGGCCTGTATAGAAGAATAATACTTATGGAGGAAAAAAATGAAAAAGTATCTTGCTCTTACCCTCGCGCTCGTACTTTGCCTCGCCCTGCTTGCGGGCTGCGGCACAAAGACAGCGGAAACTTCAGCTTCTCCGGATGCTTCTGCAGCGGCAGAATCCAATCCCTATGATGCGGCTGTCGGCAAAACCTACACTATTGGTACAGACACGACCTTCGCTCCCTTCGAGTTCGAAGACGAGACCGGAACGCACACCGGGATCGATATCCAGCTTCTTGACGCTATAGCGGAAGAAATGGGATTCACAGTTGAATGGCAGGTCCTCGGCTTCACCGCTTCCGTTGCGGCTCTTGAAGCGGGACAGGTTGACGCAGTCATGGCAGGTATGTCCATCACCGAAGAGCGTCAGCTGAAATACGATTTCTCCGATTCCTACTATGACAGTGCAACGGGTGTTGCCGTTGCCGCCGATTCGACTGCAGCTTCCCTTGACGATCTCAAGGGCGCCACAGTCGTTGCAAAGAGCGGTACGACCGGTGCGGCATACGCTGAGTCCCTCGCCGCAAACTATGAACTGAACATCCTCTACGTTGAGGATTCCGCAACGATGTATACTTACGTCGAATCCGGACAGGCTGTCGCCTGCTTCGAAGATTATCCCATAATCCAGTACGAAATTACCAGCGGCAAGGTTGCCTGCAAGGTTATCGCCCAGTCCGAGGACTCCGCACCCTATGGCTTTGCGGTCATGAAGGGAACCAACCCGGAGCTTATCGCGGCTTTCAACGAGGGCCTTACCCGTTTGAAGGACAGCGGCAAATATGACGAGATCCTTAACACTTATTTCGGAGCGAAGTAATTTAAGCCCAAAATAGTCGTTATACAAAGGTGGCCGGATGGAGACATCCTCCGGCCACCGACGGTTTATCGGGTTCAACTTTTTTTTAGGAAACCGATTTATTCTGAAACAGTGATTCTTTCCGAAGTATCAGTGTTTTTGGATAAATCCGCGACAGATAGGAAATGCCCATGAAATTTTTCGAATTATTTTATAAATATCTTCCGACTTATCTTGACGCAATGGTAATTACCGTTGAGGTCACCTTGATGTCGCTTGCAATAGCTACCATTCTGGGTATAATTTTCTGCCTTTTCAAATTGTCGAAATTTAAGGTTCTGCAATTTCTCTCCGATACATACCTCAGCATTATTCGCGGAACCCCGCTCGTGGTGCAGATTCTGTTCATATTCTTCGGGCTTCCGATGGCTTTCGGCTTCAAGTGGCAGATCATGGTCGTCAGCGTCGTAATCCTGTCTCTGAATGCGGGCGCATATATGACGGAGCTTATTCGCGGCGGAATAGAAGCGGTTGACAAGGGACAGATGGAGGCGGCGAGAAGCCTCGGACTTTCATACGGTCAGGCAATGAGAAAAATCGTACTGCCTCAGGCAGTACGTACCATGCTTCCTTCGATAATAAACCAGTTTATTGTCACACTTAAAGATTCGTCGCTGCTTTCGTTTTTCGGTTTGCGCGAGCTTGTTCAGAACACAAGAATAATTGTCTCAAACAATATGGAATACTTCATAATGTACGCAATAGTGGGTATATACTATTGGGTTATCGTAAGCATTCTCACGGCTGCCGCAAAGATGATTGAAAAGAGGACGACTTATGGCAAGTAAGATTATTGTAAAGAATCTGATTAAGTCGTTTGGCAAGCTCGAGGTTTTAAAGGACGTCAGCACGGAAATCGAGGAGGGCGAGGTCGTTGTCGTGATCGGTCCTTCGGGTTCCGGAAAATCGACTTTTCTGCGCTGCCTTAACTGCCTTGAGGAGATAAACGGCGGAACGATTATCGTCGACGGCTACGATCTGACGGATAAAAAAACAGACCTCAACAAGGTCCGGCAGAATATCGGAATGGTGTTTCAGCATTTCAATCTGTTTCCGCATAAAACCGTAAAGGAAAACATAATGCTCGCGCCGCTCACACTCAAAACCATGAGCAGGGAAGAGGCGTCCCAAAAGGCGGACGAGCTGCTTCGTCAGGTCGGTTTATCGGACAAGACAAATATATATCCCGCGCAGCTCTCGGGCGGACAAAAGCAGCGTGTCGCAATTGCGCGCTCTCTTGCGATGAACCCGGACGTTATGCTTTTCGACGAGCCTACGAGCGCGCTCGACCCCGAAATGGTGGGAGAAGTCCTTAACGTAATGAAGGACCTCGTAAGAATGGGTATGACAATGGTGGTCGTAACGCACGAAATGGGCTTTGCCCGCGAGGTGGGCGACAGGATACTGTTCATGGACGGCGGCTATATCGTTGAGGAGGGAACTCCCGATCAGTTATTAAACCATGCGAGAGAGCCCAGAACGATTGATTTTCTCAGTAAAGTTCTTTAAGGCTGCATCGGTTTTGCTATAAAAAAAGAACCCGTTTCGGGTTCTTTTTTTATATGAGGAAGATAGCAGTTTGATTTGAGCCGTCCTTCGAGAAGAAGTCCTTTTCATTGGTAAGCACTTGCTCGACGAAAACTCTGACGATTTCCGTATCAAAGTGGGTCCCGGCGCATTTTTGCAGCTCCTTGATTGCTTCTGCCGGACTGATTTTCCTTCTGTAGCTGCGATTATATGTCATCGCGTCATATGCGTCGGCAACCGCAATAATCCTCGATTCTAGCGGGATCTCACTGCCCTTAAGCCCCTTGGGGTAGCCGCTGCCGTCCCACTTTTCGTGGTGGTACAGGACTATATTTGAAATCTCGGAGAATTCGAAGGTGTTTTCAAGTATCCTCCAGCTTTTCTCGGGATGCGTTTTCATAACGGTCCATTCCAGGTAGTCGAGCTTGCCCTTCTTATTAAGCACGCTTTCCGGGATGCCTATCTTGCCTATGTCGTGCAGCCAGCCCGCGACCCTAATTTTGTTTACACGCTCCTTGTCAAA
>Ga0074193_1001903_pt1 | contig 21867 bp, 22 predicted proteins | sample EPASupsiteHSE605_FD_64523 | JGI IMG/M metagenome (GOLD analysis project Ga0074193, IMG submission 64523) | Bioremediated contaminated groundwater from EPA Superfund site, New Mexico - Sample HSE6-05 | ecosystem: Environmental > Aquatic > Deep subsurface > Groundwater > Contaminated ... | reverse complement strand
AAGACGAGCGGGCGGTCGCGCCCGGTCTCCCGACTCTTCTCCCGCCGGTCGATCTCGAGGTCCATGATGTCGTTCCAGAGATGGGCATCGATGTGGACGAGGAGTGCCGCAAGGACGGCGATAACGAACAGGCCCCAGTCCGCCCCGAACCCGGTCTCCCAGAGCGTCACCGCGAGCCCGATCAGGAGCGCACACCCGGTGAAGGGAATGAGGCCCTCGATCCTCAGTATACGCCGGAACGTACGCGGGTCCATGCAGATCCCATGATAGCGGGACGATGGTTTAAACCATCGGATCCGCATTGCCGGTGTCGACCCGCCTCTGCCCGGAAGGCCGGCATAGTCCCGTCGGGTCGCGGTACGGGCCACCGGCAGTCATGCCCCCGACCGCCACACGGCCCGAAGACCCCCGGTCCCCGGTCCCCGGTTCCCTATGCGGGCGATGAAGGGGGTATACCCGACGAGAGGAGACGCGCTGTCGGCGAGAAGAATGGTGGAGATACGAGTCCGGGTCTGGGTCACATACGATACCGAGTCAGAGGATATGGACAGAAATAAAAATGGTTCACGAATCGGAAGGTCTCGAGGCAATCGTCGTGGTGGAAAGAGAGCGGTTGGGGCACTCTCTTTCTTCGCACTCATCGTTCACGGGTACCGACCTGCCTTCCATGATTCATGAAGCCGATTGATGAAGAAAAGTGCCGAGTCCCTGAACTGGACCGGCCCCAGGTACCGCCTGACGCGACGGCAGTACTCGTCGTACTCCCGGCCGAAGGCCGTTCTCATGTGCTCCTCCTCCGCCAGGACGATCGCATGGTGAACGTACACCACGAATGCCCCCACAACAAGGACCAGCGGGTTCATGGTATAGAGGACGGAGGCGAGGACCGTTGCGTACACGCCCAGGTACATCGGGTTCCGGCTGACGCGGTACACGCCGTCCGTCCTGAGGCCGGTGCTCTCCTTCGGGGTCCCGAGGCGAAACGAGCTTCCAAGCCCGAGCCGGCCGAGAAACAGGAAGACGAATCCGAGCACCCAGAGAGCCAGGGCGAGCGCGGCGATCGCGGCGGGAGCGTCGACCACGGACAGGCCGATGCCCCAGCTCCGGAGCGCCATCGCACCCCAGACGACGATGATCGAGTACTTGCTGGTATAGAAGAGCGTCCGGTTGACGGGTGCCTCTCCGTCCTGTTCGATCGCTCTGCGTTTGAAGGCCGCTCCTCCGCCGAACAGTACGATCAGGAAGCCGATGGGAATGACCGTTACCAAAATTGCCTCGATCATCGGTGCCTCACGAGAGCGATCCCGCACCAGGTCTCCCGTCCTGGTGCCCCGTACCGATCGTTCATCCTATCCATCCGGGACCGGCGGTTCGACACCCGCCCGGATCTCCTGCCGTCGGACAGGCACTGCATACCTGCCTTCGGAGACGGCCGCGCAACCTCGCACCGCTTCATCTTCGACTCGACCTCCATGATCTGTACCGGAATGGTATCCCGTGCTCAGGAGCGCTTATAGAACCCCCCAACCAGGGACCAGATGCCGATGAGGATCAAGAATCCGGGTATGGCATACGGCCAGATGACGGCCGGCGCCAGGACGATGCCGGTCCCGATGAAGATCAGAAAGGCTCCGATGAGGAGCAGCGACACGTTTGTGCTCCCCTGTCGCAGCCCCTCACCCTCCAGGGGTCTCCCGACGAGGGGGATCAGCTCCGAAGCGAGGAGCCCGACCCCGACCCCGACGAGGACGCCGGAACCCACGTGGTCTGCGAGCAGCCCCACTCCAAGGCCGATAAGGGCGCCGGCAGTGACGACGAACCCGTACTTTCCGTGCGGTTCCCCGGGTTCCGTCAACCCGTTCGCCAGTCCCATCTCCCCGGTGTCGGCACATGACACGCAACTGTCCGCTTTCATGCTCTGTTCCTCCAGGAATCTGATCAAGGAGAGGCAGGCAGATCCGTTATGAGTTGAGCCATACATGTAGGGTCGTATTTATATCCCCCTTCACACACCAGATCGGGCTATGAAGAGGATGACGGTCAGGCTTTGCGGGGACCTCTTCGATTACTGCAAAACATACGGCCAGGTCGTCGAGAGATTCGAGGTGATCGCGCTCTTCAACATGGTCGACGAGATGCACAGCGAGGTGTGCAAGTTCACCATCAGGGAAGGGGTTCCCATCGACACGATCCAGTGCAACTATGTCTCCAACCTCATTGTGCTCCGAAACGCCGGTCGTGAGTATACCTGTCTTGTCAGGGGAACATTCTCCGACGAGATCACCCGGTTTCTCCGGACGTACGGCTCGAAGTTCGATTACCCGATCGTCTTCCAGAACGATTGTCTGACGTTCACCATGGTCGGGAGCCCGGAGGACTTCCATACGCTCGTCTTGGATGCCGAGGAGAGAGGGTGGGGGCTCGAGGTCCTTTCGGTCTGCGATTATAATCCCCATGTCGACGGGATCTTCGATGTCCTTACACCCCAGCAGAAAAAGGTCCTCTTGGAGTCGTATCGCCGGGGGTTTTTCGAGCATCCCCGAAGGATAAACGCGAGCGAACTTGCGGAGAGGATGGGTATGCACAAGACCACGCTGCTCGAACACATCCATAAAGCGGAGAGACGACTGATCGGGCATATCCTCGAACAGGCTGCATAATCCGTCCGTTTACCTGTTATTGAAAGCCCTGATAATTTCGGAGTCCTGTTTCCCCGACTATCATGCCTTTATGGCGAGCAGGTCGGCCCTGGTCGTAACCGCGCAAATTTCTCCATCCGGCTCAGGATTATCATCCTGATCACGAGCAGAGCAGGGCCGATCATCGCTCCGCACCATTCGAATCGATCTGCATCTGCGCCGCTGGTTTCGATGGGAAACCCCCTGGTTTTCCGGTTTCCAGGGTACCGGATTTTCCAATCCGGATCATTTTTCCCCGCCGGCGATTACCACAACCTATGCAGCTCAACCTCTCGGCCCGGCAGGACGAGGCAGTGAAGACGACAGGAATCCAGCTGATCCTCGCCGGCCCGGGGTCGAGCAAGACCCGCGTGATCACCGAGAAAGTCATCCACCTCCTCGAGAGCGGCGTGAACCCGACGGCGATCCTCGCCCCTCACCTTATCTGAGAAGGCGGCGAAAGAGATGGTCGATCGGATCGCCAAACAGACCACGGGCGTCGAGGTCGCGGTCTACCCCTTCCACTCCTTCTGCCTCCAGATCCTCCGCGACCACATCCTCGAGTCGGGCATCGCCATGCACGCGGGCGTGATCCCCAAGGCGAACCAGCTCGTCTGGGCCCTTCGGAACATAGACGCCTTCGGCCTCGCTGCGATGGGTCACCATCGCCCGTCCCGGCGCCGGTTCGGGCACGGTCAGACGGCCTCGGGCGAGCCCCCCGTGGCGTGTCATCCATCGTCGGCGCGTAGACCGTCGCTACCCGACCGCTTGAGCACCGCGACGAGCCGGCTCGTCCGCCGGCATCCTTCTCGTTTCCATCTGTCTCGGCCATGGTAGAGCTGGAACCTTTCGATACAGCGAAGAACAAGGTCCACTGATGATCCCGTATCACAGAGAGGTACGTCTCGAGCATGACCGCCGATGAAACAGCCCTGGGGAAGATCCGTGAAGCATTTGCCCGACGGTTCTCCCATTTCGGTCTCCGCCTGCCCGATCAGAACGTGTGCGAGCGGGAGAAGGGGTCGATGCCGTACGGCAGTAGCGGCCGGCTCTACTACATCTTCGGTAAGGACGAGGGGCGGGAGTACCTCGAATACTATGCCTACCACCGGATGGGCGACGATCATGCCCGTATCTACGAGGATGGCACCGTCGTCGATCTCGACGAGCTCTCGTCGATGTTCTGTTACAATCCCGATATTCCCGGTGACTGCGAGCGAAAAGAGGCGGAGATGCAGGGACGGTACCGGGAGACCCTGACCGACCTGGTCGAGAAAGGGCTGTTCGAGGATGAACCGGTCCCGAATTCGCTGGCCGTAAACAGCTACCTCGTGCTGCACAGGAAAGACGCTGATGGTGGTGACCCACCGGGGTAATCCCATCACTGTGTGGTGTCTTCTGCATCGATCAGCATGGCCCAAGGTGTGGAGTGGGTAGAACTGGCGTGGGACGCCGGGTTCCCTATCTGAACGTCGGCAAAGAGGAAAACAGGAGGCTTCAATCGCGAGCGGAGTTAAGCCGTTGGAGGGCTCTTGAGAGATAATGTATAGATTCCCAAAATATTAAGTATTTAAAGAGTCAACATATCTTGCATGGGATCGAATCCGAGGTTCCACAAGAAAGCCGCCGAATATCCGCGGATTTCCCAAAATATTCTCGATACGGGTGTTGCCGATGGTCGGATCACAGAGCGGGACCGCGCGCTCATCCGCGAGTTCGTCACGGGAGTTGGTGCTGAACGTTCACTGACACCGTCCCGGCGCTACAAGCTGACCACTATCCTCCTCGGAGCCCGTCGTTTCATCGGGCCATACACCGAGCTGACCATCGCCGATCTGCACGAAGGGATCGAACGGATCCAATCGGCCACGAAGGACGACGGCACCCCATTTTTCAAGAGGAATACCGTTGCAGATTACATCAGGTTCGTGAAGCGCTTCGTCCTCTGGCTGATCGAAAATGGCTATTCATCAATGCCCGAGAAGAAGGTCCGCGCCATCCGCTCTCCAGCCTATGATACCATGACAAAAACCGTGGCGGATCTCCTGACGGAGGAGGAGATCAGGGCCATGATCAAGGCGGCGAAGACTCCGAAGGACCAGGCATTGATCGCGTTGCTCTACGAAGGAGGCTTCAGGATCGGCGAGCTTGCCAACCTCACCTGGGGAGAGATGATCTTCACCGACTGGAACCTTCAGGTCAACACCAACGAAAAGACCGGGAAGCCGCGGTACATCCCATTAGTCCTTTCCAGGCCGTATATGGCGGCGTGGCGTAACGCGTATCCCGGCGACCCCACAGGGAACTCCTTCGTTTTCGTCACCAACATTCGCCATGAGCCGATCCAGTACCAGGGCGTGGTCAAACAGCTCCGGATCATCGCCAAGAACGCCGGAGTCACCAAGCATATTACCCCGCACGTCTTCAGGCATTCCCGGATCACCCATCTCATTCAGCAGGGAATGAACGAGTCCACCATTAAGCTGATGATGTGGGGAAATATCGGGACGGAGATGTTTCGGACGTATGCTCATCTCTGCAACGCCGATATCGACCGGTCCGTCGCCGAGTTATCGGGGATCGTGGTGCCTGGCTGTGCTGAGCGCACCAACGCACTCGTCCCGATACAATGCACGCGGTGCCGCTACGTCAACCGACCCGGGGCTCGGTTCTGTGATACTTGCGGCCTGGAACTGACACTTGATGCTGCGGCGGATAAACAGACCGCCGAGGAGCGTATCCGGTCGGACCCGAGGTTCAAGGCATGGATGGAGGCGGCCATGAAGATAGCGCCGGATTACATCCACTAATACCTCTATCCCCCTCCCCCTCAAAGGCAGCCTGGAGTCATTATGGTAACATATGAGTCCGTACAAAGAGTTCTGCGGGACCTGGATAAGAAACTACAACAGGACGAACAGAACCGATCGCGGCGGAAGAGAAAATTCGCCGAAACCTCAACCTCCGATGTAACCCGCAGGAGCACACGCCAAGAGCACAATTCCCTTCACAGCCCGGATGTGGCAGAGGTCAACGAGTCATTAAATTCGATTCTGATGGCTTTCTTTTTTGCTCATCAGGGCATCTCGGATCGCGGCGGCGGATTGACAGAGCGCGAGACAGCGGGAAGCGGACCGGATTGTGCCGACGACGTCGCTCAAGAGGAGCTGGGAGTACAGCTTGAAGAAAAAACCGCAGTTGCGAAAATACAGGAACTCGTCCTCCCGGCGCTTGGTTCACCTCCCGCAATCGGGATAATATTAGGGAAGCGAGTCCTTCGTGGCGATAAAAACCACAAAGACCGGAAGAAGGTTCTCTACTTCTTCTTGCGACAGTGGAATCTGCACCATTCGCATCTGCTGATTCGGGATTGTGCCCTTAAAAAGATCCTGGTTGACGATCTAAAAATATGCAGTACCGATCGAGTCGCCGATCGAGTTGTCGCTCAGTTGAACCGTTTGGGGATATTGATAAAATACCCCCGGAAGGTCAGACGAAAAGGCGACATTGACTTTCGCGATCAGCCCTCCGTGTACTGGATCCCCAACCGGAGGATGTTCCAGCGGCAGATATTCGGAATAAATCTAGTGTCAGTTGTTCCGGTTATTATGGAGATTGTTGCCTCTCTACAACTTGACCGAGATGTGGCCATTGAAACGCTGAGGTCTCATGGCATACTGGACGAATACAACGAACGCAGAAGTACCACCGAATGTGTTCGGAATTTGATCTATAAAAGGGAATTAGAGAAAGAGTCGGATAAACAGGACGACTCAACCGCAATCGACTAGGCTCTAAAACACTCGATCGAACCGCTCAACTGGGGGTCACTTTTTTCAGAAAAAGTGTCGTCGACTACCCATAACTGTGTATGCGCACGTGTCTGTATGAACTACAAAACAACGGGTGCGCAGGAGATTCGCTCCTCAGTCACCTGCACACTACCGTCCGACCTTAAGCGCCGGGCAAAAGTCCTCGGGGTCGCCTTTTCCCTGACCCTCGAGGAGGCCCTGAAGGCGAAGATAGATGATCTGGAGCGCGCCGGCAGGTCCGCGGCTGAAACCCCCACCACGGCGATTGACCGGGAGGTATTCTGATGGTGATATCGAGTCAGAATCAGTCCGTTGCCCGGCCGACCCTCGGGTTTCGGATTCGTCAGGACACACTCGACCATCTCGAACCAATGGAACAAGCGTGGGCACGCCGACTTATCTCCCGTGGCGAGTGGCATCTCGTCCCTAGCGAGGAGGTTATATGACCTCGAAGCAGACGCCTCTGTTCCCTGCCGAGGAACAGCACGCCGACCCAGCGTGCGAGCGCGAGCCTATGGTCCATGTTCAGCGCCCTTGGCTCATTCGCCGCATTCGTAAATCCCGTAGCCAGTCCTGCCGCGTCGAATTCGTGAATGGCAACCGCAAAAATGCCATGATCATCGATGACAACGGGATCGTGGTTCGGCTCCGGCACCCCGACGGAACGATCGCTTCTGTCCCTATCAGGGACATTTTCGATGTCCGGCCAAAGGCGTCATGGGCAGAGTCCGATCGGATCGCCCAGATCGGGGGAGAATGCCCCCGATCCTCATTCACACAGCCCCACCTCCGCTGGTGGTCGATCCCTGCCGGGTTAACGAGGGCGGAAGCGTGACCCCGCCCCAGGCCACAATCGTCGCTGTTGACGGCCCCACGACCTACCGGAGCGATGAGCAAGCTGAGGCCGAAGCGTATCTCGCGGAGCAGATCCGGATAGCAATTGAGAAGGGGCTGCGTGCTGACTCCATCATTGACCATCTCGAGAAAGCATCCGCTCCAATCCCGCCCGAGGAAGTACGGGCTATCGTGGCATGGCGGTATGCCGAAGCCGAGGCCGACGAGAACCACCGCCAAGCCGAGAACGCGAAGATTTCGGCGCAGGCAATGGCAGAGCTAAGCGAGTTGCCAAACGCTGCGACTGACCTGCTTACCCACGGCGACCCGATCGCCTACCACCGGGCGGTGTTCGCAACCCTTCACTCGGGAGATCAGGAGATCGGGGATGTCTGGCTTATGGCTGGGATGACCCAGGCCGCAGTGACGACCATGGGGATCCAGCCCGGATTTAGCGGGCGGAAGGGGGCCGGGAAGTCAAGCGGTACCCGGACCGCCCTGCACCTCCACCCCCAGGAGTATGTGGTTGATGGATCGTTCTCGAACAAGGGGCTCCTCTATGACAACCAGATCCAACCCGGAACGATCTTCTACAGTGATGATACCTACCTGCCTCCCGACACGGCGAGTATGATTAAGCGCGCCATGACTGGGTTCCAGACGGGCATCGAGCACCGAACGGTGAATAAGGTCGGGGGCGCGAACGTCTCACAGCGCCTCACGATCCCGCCCCGATGCCTGTTCGCGTTCTCGGCAGTATACGATACCGGCGACGACGAGCTACGAGACAGGCAGTACCTGATCAGCCTCGCCCCGACCGATAAGGACGACGTTGCATGGCTCGACTTCGTTAAGGACCGACTCGCGACCGGGCGGGAGGAGTTTCCGGTCACCCGCGAGGTTCTTGTCTGCCGTGAGATGATCCGACAGGTCAAGTGTCATACGTTCCGGGTTCGGGTACCATTCGCAGACCGGATCGTGTTCAGCACCCCCGGGGCCAAGCGGGACATCCTGATGTTTTTCGACTTTCTCCAGGGGTCCACCGTACTCCACTACCGCCAGCGCGAGCATGAAACAGGCGATGACGGCATCATTACGGTGGATGCGACCGAGGCCGATTTCGCGAACGCCCAAGCGATATTCAGGGCGAGCGAACAGACACGGACGTTCAAACTCTCGAAGGACGAGCGGGCCCTTCTCGCATGGTTAGGAGAACACTCGTTCGCCGACGAAGGGATCGAAGAAACCAGGGTCGTTCGCGAATACGGCCCGGCAAAAAAGCTCGATAGGGGTGCCATCCGTCGCCTCCTATACGGCCGCGATGGCGATGGCGGGATCGTGAACAAGGTGCCCGGGGTCGACAAGGTGTTGGAGACTAGGTCCACCGCGGGCGGAAGGTCGCAGAAGAACGTCATCTACGTGATCGGCTCTACTGCCCTGACGCTCAGCGAGTTCGAGACTTTCGTGGCCCTCCGGCCTACAGCGGGTGATCCAGATGATCGCGGGAGGATCCAGGGATGATCCAAAGGTGTAGATCATCCCCCCAATGTTGTTTATTTCGAGATCGGCCTGAAATTCTCGGATATATCCATGTCGGAGGACAGAAAAATCTTAGGATGATCCACAGTATCGGACACGCAGGGGAACCGCAAGGGGGAAGGAGTGACCCCGTACCCAGCACTCCGGAGACAACATCTGCGGATCACCCTTGTCCCATGTCCCCGGAATTCCATCCGATAGCAATACTGACTCCGTGTGTGCCTCAGATAGTTGAACAATCGCCGAGAATCACCGCGGATCACCTTGCGTCTCCCTTGGATAATCCGCCCTCTTCGACGCCTTCGCCAATAATTTATAAGGGTATTTCCATGACACATACCAATATCAATCGTTCCGCAAGCTTTCAGCTTGCGCGCATCGTCATCGCCGCGCTCGCCCCCGTCCCGGGCGAAGACCCAGCCGAGAACCACCGCCGCGTCGTTGCCCTCGACGTTGATATCAACCACCTCGACACTCTTGTCACCATCGGCCGAATGGAGCGGAAGCGGCTTCAGGACCCGAACACACCGTCGAGTCTTATGCTGGCGCCCTATGTCATTCTCGCCGATGCTGTAGACGACTTCCTGGAGCGGTGCTTTGGGATCACCTTCCGCGAGCTCGTCAAGCTTGGCATGGAGGGCAACGAGGAGGCGCGCCTCTTGCTCTGTGCCCATTTCCAATGTACATGGCCGGAATTCGTCGCAATTATTCCGACTGAGGATGAGGTATAGGCTGTGACCCGCCGCACAACCCCGGCCATGATCGCGGCATCGGAGCGCGCGGCCGGGGCGATCGAGCTCCGCAAACAAGGACTATCGTATCGCGAGATCGCCGAGCGGCTTGGCTATCGGACACCGCAAGGGGCTTGGACCGCTGTCAAGCGGAGCCTTGATCGGCTTGTCTCCGAACCCGCCCATGAGCTGCGTCTTATCGAACTCGCCCGGCTCGACGCCCTGACGGCCGCCCTCTGGCCGCGGGCGACCGCCGACCCTCCGGACATCAAGGCCATTAACGCATTCCTTCGCGTGAGTGAACGCCGAGCGAAACTCGCTGCACTTGACCTGCGCGAGGCCGAGAATGACAACGACAACGGTGTCCTTGAGGCCTTCGTCGCCGCAATCGACCGTGCGCGGAAGCAACACTCCCGCGGTGGCGAAAAACCTGGCGATCAAATCGGTTAAAAATAAGTCATTTAATGATCTGCCGTAACGGAGAGGGGCCATGCCACGACAAAATGGGCATCGCCGTGGTTGACGCCTCACTTCAGCGGCTTGGCTCGCTGGATGCTTACCGGAGTAAGGGTGGGAAAAGCGTAAGGTATCAGGTAGCAATCCAGAGGGATCCTAGGATTGGTGTTCGTATTCCTCACCTCATATCCCAATGCCTTGAGGAATTCCATCGCGGCAGGAATTGTACCTCTGCTTATCTCCCATTCCTTTGCGAATTTGCTGGACTCCATGATGGCCCGGACACCAACACCTTCAACGACTTTTCTTACGGCTTGCCACCTGAACTCTCGGGAAGGTATTTCGCAGTCCATCTTGCTCTTGATATCGGGGGTGTACGTGTAATAGCCGCACAGCTGGACAAGATCCGCCTTGATGCCCTCGCTCATTATTTCTGATTCGAAGGCCTTCCAGGCAGCGGTAAACGTCGCAGGATCCAGAGCATCCCCTCTTAAAAACACTCTTCTATACTGCAGCGCCCAGCGGCCGTTTGACGGCTCGACCGAGATTTCAAAGCCCGGTCCTGTTCCTGATCCATCGGGTCGGGATACGCTGACCACTAAATTGCGCTCCAAGGAAGAGGCGTCCCCTTCGGGAAAAAGGTGAACGACTGCGCCGTCGCCTCGCACCCATCCAAATTTTTCAGTTAAAGATGCTGAGTAGCTTTTACCGCTAGTCGGCATCGGAACGCGTTTGGGAGAAAGGTATCGGATATGCTCTCTTGCCCTGTTCGCGTAAAACGCAGTCAGCAGTCTCTTCCGAGCCTGGAACCCCAAACGTTCGCTGTGGGAAAGCTTTGGGAGGTCAAATGGAAGCTTATAGCCAAATAGCTGCTCAAGAATGGACAGAGCCAGCACTCTTGCCAGCTGCGGAGGCACAGAGTTGCCGATCTGTTGCATCTGATCCTTATGGCTGCCGCTCAACTGATAGGCATCAGGCAAAGTCTGCAACCGCTTGATCTCGGAGATTGAAAATGGCCGGTTTTCCCAATGGAACGGCCCGGTGAATTTTCCCCCTCGCGCCTTGATGGTCCTGATCGGCATATCGGGATCCGCCTTGTATAAAAAATCAGAGAACTTCGAGCGCCAAGCAAAAACAGGGTTTGGATGCCCCATCTTCTCGGTAAAGTAGCTGTAGTTCAGGCCGGGCGGGATCTCTTTCAGCAGATGCCCATACTTACCATTGGCGAACGGGTGGACCACCTCGTTGGTCGTACAATCCAATATCGCTTCTCCAGCAGTGAAAAAGGGCTGGCATCCCGGCGAATCGGGGCCATGCGTTGGCCGCGGGAACAGGTACTCGCCTTCCTGCAAGCCAACGATAATTACACGCTCCCGGAACTGGGGAACGCCATAATCCGCGCAGCTAAGGATCCGGGGGAATATTTGGTAGCCCGCATCGGCAAATGCTTTCTGAATGTTATCCCATGCGACCCCGTTCTGGGCTGAGGTCAGCCCGGAAACGTTCTCGAACAGGAAGCCTTTGGGCTTCACAATCTCCAGCATTCGGACATACTGTTTGAACAGCGTTCCCCTTTCATCCGTGGTTCCTAGCACGCCCGCCGCGCGTCGAGCTGCCGCAGAGAAGGTCTGGCACGGGGGGCTGCCTATGATGAAATCGATGTTGCTAAGGTCCGTTGGGCTATAATTCCGGATGTCCTTGCAGGCCACTTGAAGGTTAGGGAACCTTCGGCTTGGACCCGAGTTCTTGGCAAGGGTTTGAGCAAATGTCTCATTGGACTCCACGGCCTGGATAATGCTGAAGCCGGCATCCTCAAACCCAATGTCAAGCCCGCCAGCTCCGGAGAACAGGCTAAGGGTGTTTACCCTGATATTACTGTGATCCGTCCATGCTTTGATCTCGCGGCCAAAACGGTCGGGCCAATAGCTTGTCGGATCAGTCGATATTTCCGCGTAAGCGCTTTGGAGCGTGCTGCTGTAGCCACCATAACCTATTTTATCAACAGACTGAGCTAGCGCGTCCAAGGGAACACCCGAAAACGACAGGTTGAGAGCTTTCCATCGCCCATTCTGCCGCACACTGTATCGGTTTTTCTCCTAAAAAAATAGGGACAACTACATGAAAAATGGTGCACCTCCAGCAATCGAGCGAGCTCGGGTCCCAGAATAGCCTCTGATTACCTAGCCAAGTTGGCCAACCACCGATGCACAGCTCGTTGGTCACGGACAATGCCAGCTACAAGCCTTGCTGAGGCATCGGGATCCTTGTTTATATCGTGTTCCCAGATTCGCACTACTTTCCAGCCCATGTCAGACAGCGTTCTATTGACCTCCTGAGCCCGCTGAACGTTACGGTTTATTTTCTTCCGCCAGTAGCCTACGTTCGAGGTTGGCTCCGAATAGCAAAGGGGGCATCTGTGCCAGAAGCATCCATCCACAAACACCGCGACCCTTGCCGGGCCAAACACAATGTCGGGCTTTCCCGGCAAAGAACTCGAATGCAGCCGATAGCCTCGGCACCCTATGCTCCAAAGGGCTTTCCGAAGAAGGATCTCCGGGCCCGTTTCCTTGGAGCGGATTCTCGACATGATGCGGCTTCTGCCCTCTTGCGAGCAACGGTCAGCCATGCCGGTCGCCAGCAGATTGCAATTGAATAATCTTTTGGCCGTCGCCTCCCATGTGCAACGGCTTCTCTGCGGCGGAGATATATGACTTATGCTTGGAATCGCATCTTCAACCACCAATTCTGGCCCAAGAAAAATAATTGGCATTAGTCCCTCATCGGAGAATGCAAAGATTCCTATAACCCTAGCATTAATCAATTCATTGCTGCCGGGAGACGACCCTGCTCATCGCCTTCGCTCTTGGCACGGATGTGGCGAATGGAGAGCAGTTCGATAGATTCCCAGAGTACCATAGAGAATTCTCAGAGCACCATAGAGAATTTCCAAAGCGTCCATGAGGACTCATCAACAACCAAAGAGGATTCTTCAAGCATTCTGGACACTTCTTCGCGCAAAATTAGTGTCTCGGAAATAGGCGAGTTCATTCATCACGACTCGTGCGAGCGCCGGTTCTTTCTCGTGACGCACGTAAACGAGGTTCGCGCGAATATTCCCTTTTTTGAAAGGATGTTCAACCCACTTGATTTTATTTTGCAACGGCGAGGGAGCGACTTCGAGAATCAATGGGAAAGCGACCTGCAAAAAAAAGGCTTCAATGATCTCACTGGCATCGGCTCTCGCGATCCCAGCACAAAAGTTCCGAAAACAACCTGGGATGAGTTTGCTCGGAAGATCGAAGGCCTCTCCTCCGGCCAGTGCGCATACGGGAGGGAGGTGCTTGTTGAGGCTCGGATTGGCGCTTTCGAGATCACTGGCAGCATTGATTTTGCGCTGGTGAAGTGGCGAGATAATGAGCCCGAGATTATTCTCGTCGAATGCAAGGCAAGCAGGAAAGATCTGACCTACCATCGGATGCAGGTCATTCTATACCGGCTTCTTCTCCTGAAGATGCTTGAAAGCGGCAGCGTTGTAATTGGAGGCAAAGAGGTTGACGGTTCGAACATCCGTTGCCTTGTCGTAAGGATCGATGAGGATACCAATACCAGGCAACCGCTTCATTTACTTGAGCCGATTGACGACACGTCACGCGAAGAGGAGGACTTGAGGAGGCTTCTGGAGAGGGGGGGGAAACTGGACAGGATCGCCAGAAAGCCTTACAACGAGATTTGGAGCTTGGATTACCAGCTTGAGCAGAAATGCGATGGCTGCGCCCATAGTGTCCAATGCCTGCCGGAAAGCTCACGGAAACGGCGACTTGAGCTCCTATCAATCGATTCGTCGGCTATCCGTGTCCTCCGCAAGTATGAGGTCCATACGATTGACGACTTGGCGAAGCTGGATCTTGGAGGCGATATTGCAGCATCGATACGAGCTGATCCAGCCTTTACTCCCAACCTTCGCCGCCTTCAAGAGAAAGCGCGGGTGCGTCGTAAAAACCTCTACCCGGCAAGTTCTGAGGATTTTGGGGAAAAGGTCTATCAGGTCCACAAGTACAAGGCGCATCCTATCCAGAGTCAATTGCCTGACTACCCTGCCTCTAGCTACGGCCCAAATTTCATCAGGGTTTACCTGTCGGTTGAGTACGACTACGCAGAGAACCGCATTGCGGGGCTATCTGCCCATGTGACCAACAGCGATTGGCAGCTTGACACCCCTATGCGTGATCCGACCAAGCCATGGGACCCAGAACCTAAAGTACAGGAGTGTCAGCGGGATCCGGTTGCGGGAGTAGTTACTCGTGAGCTTGACAGGGCGTCAAGTAGGGATATTCTCCAGCCCTTGCCAGCCGCCTGGACGGGTGACATGGCACAGGACAATGCCAGAGAAAGAGACTTGCTGCATAAATTTTTGATCGATTTGCTGGATGAGTTAGGCGATATCGCGAAACAGGACGAAGCGATAATACATTTCTATTTTTGGTCTCCCCGGGACATGAAGCGGCTTGTCGATAGCTGCTCCAGAATTAGCTCAGGGCTCCTGCACGCATTGAACCATCTGCTTGGTTGCCGCGAAGGTGCCGAAGCTGAACAACTTATCTTTTCCAGCCTCTCGCAAGAAATTGACAACAAATATGCTTTGGCCTGGACAGGCCGAGGCCTATCGGTGGCACTCTCGCTCCCCTGGTTTGGCGATAGGTACCACTGGCGCCGCATGGTTCGAAGGAAGCCCCTTGACCTTGATATTGTCTTTACCCAAGACATTTTCGATTTCAAGACGGACCTGGATATCAATTCGAAGACCCTCGAGTGGGCAAAGCCAAAGAAGGGAGATAAACACCGGTTTGAAATCCGCAGCCGGTTTGAGGATTACCTCACGCTTCCCTACTGGCACGCATACTGGCCTGACACGCCGTTTCAGGATCCCGACGATCCCCAGCTTGACAAGAAGAAGAGCCGGATTTTGCGGAATTACATCAGGGCTGCCCGGGGCCCCCGCAACTTAAGAGAATATCTTACAGCTCGCGTTCAGGGAATGCGCTGGCTTGAAGAGAGGCTCACGGAAAAGAATCGATACATTCGAAAGCGAGTCCTCAATATCGAAGAACTGCGCCATTTCGACCTGAAAATCAATGACCCATTGCGCGCGGGAATAGACTTCCTGCAGCTGGACTACCATGTGGGCCTTACGGCATGGATCGCACGGCATTTGGCCCCACCTATTGAACGCGTCTCTGCAGGAGGTACAATTCCTGTCGCTAATGTTATGGTGAACGACTCGGGGGATCTTGTATGCAACATAGACATGGCAGGATTCGACCTCGACGCACCCTCCCTGCGAAGGAGATGCTCCTTGACGGACGAGAGCTTTGTCCGCTTGACCCCGTGCGATGCCGATCCGGGGAAAGCACAAACAATTTGGCAGCTCGTGGAACAGGGAAGTACCTGCATCATTGATCATATTGATTGGTCGAACGGGATCGTCACACTCAAGCCTCCTGGCTGGGCTGCGCCTGGCCCATTCACTCTGCCAAGCAGGAGCTACCGCCGCGCTCCTCAAGGCAAAGAAGAACTAGCACTCAGATTTGCCACAATTGACGAAAGCATCACAGATTTCGTCGCGCCCAGGGTCCAGAGGAAGCTTCGCGGCGCCTTTGGCAATCATGTGGGGCGATGGTTCGATTGCATTAATCCCTCGATCCCAGAAATGGATCAGCACCCCGACGCCAATAGAACAGATAAAATAATGGACCTAGTCAGAAGCCTTGAGGTGCGAGACGGCGAACGTCTCGAAGAGGAGCAAGTCCGTGCAATTCGCGAAGGTCTTGAGGCACGCATTCAGCTGATGCAAGGCCCACCAGGAACTGGAAAAACAACCACAACCGCTGTATCTATACTTGCGAGGCTGCAGTTGCGATGCCAGCCCGGCCAAATTGTGATTGTTGCCGCCAACACGCACACTGCGGTTAAGACGCTTCTGGAGGCAATTGTAAAATTGACCGGTGAATTCAAGCGCAAGGCGAAAGAAGTAGGGCTTGAGCCGGTTCCAATTCGCATAGCAAAAATGCACTCCACCAAGCAGCAGGCGCGCGCTCACCCCTTGGATTGGCCAATAGAGAACCTGAATGCGGAAGCGTGTGTGACTGCCATCTCCAATCTCGCGAAAGGTTCGGTGGCAATTATCGGCGGCACAACAGGATCCATTCTGAAGATGGCCGAAGAGATATGGAGCAAGAGCGAGAAGTATCACGCCCTCTTACCTGTCCGGGTGGTGGTCGTTGACGAGGCAAGTATGATCGTCTTCCCGCATTTCCTTGCCGTGGCGATGCTGGGAAGCCCGGATGGCCAGATAATGCTGGCTGGAGACCACCGCCAGCTGGCTCCGATTGTAAAACACGAGTGGGTGGATGAGAATAGGCCTCCAGCGGTCCAGTTCAAGCCATTCCTGAGTGCCTTCCAATCTGTCCTCAATATCAAAATGGGACATCCTGCACTCAATAATCAAATGCTTGTTGACTCCAAACTTACCCTGTCATACCGACTGCCGCCGGAAATTGCTGATCTGATCCATCCCATTTACGATCAGGATGGAATTAACCTTAGGACACGGAAGAAGAGAGGCACCAAACCAGTATCCGAATCTAAAAATCCATGGGAGAGGATTTGGCAAAGGGAAACAGGCCTATTTCTTGTTGTCCATACTGAAGCGGAATCCCGCACATACAATCATGTCGAGGCGGAAATTGTCCAAGCGCTGGTCAATGCCGGAGGGCACCAGAAGCCCAACTCGATTGCGCTGATCACGCCATATAGGGCTCAGCGGAGTCAACTGGAAGAATCGTTGGGCACAAATAAGGCGATCTACGTCATTGATACTGTTGAGAGGCTACAGGGCGGGGAGACAGAGAATGTGATTGTATCGGCTACGGCGAGCGATCCCTCTGCAATAAGCTCGAATGTTGAGTTCCTAATGAACTTGAACAGGACGAACGTTGCCTTCTCTCGCTCACTCAAGCGGCTTATTGTCGTATGCTCAAAAGAGCTTCTAGATTTCATTCCGTCCGAGATGGAACGCTACGATTCTGCAAAGCTTTGGAAATCGCTGCGCGATTTCTGCACGGATCCTGTGGGAACTGCGGACCTCGGCGACTACAAGGCGAATATTTTTGAGTATTCCCATCCCTCCAAAATCTTGTCAAGACGAGCATCCGGACGCTCAATGCCCGATGATTCTCAAGGCCAGTCCTAATTCTAATTATTTAATTTCATCCGATGCAATTCCGTATTCTTTTCTGCATTCCAACACAGTGCTTTCTACCAGTCTTAGCAATTCTAGATCTTGGTTCAATAGCTCCTTGACATCCCAAATTATCGTATCTTTATATTTGTTGATTGCCGGCATTAGAGATTCATTATATACCAACCCCTTTACATTGAAGTAATAACTTAGAATCTCAGATGGGAATCTAGTATCGTTTTTTAAGATCGGATTAAAAAGTTCATAGATAATCAGCGACACAATCAGATCTTTCAAGTTTGTTAAGAATATTACAATCGGCTGATACTCATCGTCACGGAATTCAAGATATTCACTCTCCCCCATTAAATTGCCAAAATCATCATAATGATTGTGAATTCCTATATCTCGCCGCTTATCGAAAATCGCATAAATTTGCCTTTCATGTTTAAGGATGGTTGACTGGACGTTTGCTAATTGCGCTGCACATTCATCAAATCGCTCCTGGCGCTTCTCTAAACCATCGATAACCGGATAGACTTCTTCGCGCCTTCTTATCGCGGACAGGTTGTCTTTCCGAGATTCGTGCAGCGGTCCAAAGAGCTTTCCCATTTTATAGAAATCCAGATAGCGGGAAGATTTATCGTCCGTGCAATAAATTGACCATTGGTTATTATAACAAATCGAATTCTTTTTGAGCAATTCAATCTCTTCCTTCAATTCCAAAGTAAGTGGGATTAATATGCTTTTTATTAATTCGACTATTTGTTGTCTTGAAAACGAGAATTCTTGGAGTTGTAGCACTTGTGAGGATATTTTAATCTCCTCCTTAGATGCCTTAACCGATTGCAACGCTGCCCAAGCCATAACGAATGTTCCTGCCCCAACAAAAAAATTCATGATCAAAGAAAGATCAGCCAAGGACGGAAAAGGCGTCGTCACGGGCATTGGCCAGACAATTATCGGAATCACTATGATCAATACTAGAAGAGATACCCCAAAAGCTGGTTTATAGTAGTTTTTTTGTTGCATTTTGACGCCAATTTTGTAATTTTTTGAGTGTTGAATTGATACAATTTCTTTCAGTATCGGTTATGGAGGGCGTATCACGATAATGATTATGGAATAATGTTACACGACAATATCATTAGCCACCCAGTCATTCCAGCTAATATGGATGACAAAAAAGAGATACAAAAGGAGGTACAGAGACCCTATAGATCGCTGAAAATATCACGCCTTGACCATATCAGGACCCTCGGTGCTATCAAATCCAATGGAGCCATTGATGCCACGGTCACGAAGCTTGCCCAGCGAGCCCTCGGCATCCCGGCAGAAAAACAAGTCAAGCAATCTATTGTCATCGCTATCCTCTCCGTCTATATTGGGATGACGCTCGAGTAGTGATCATTGAAGTCAGGACAAGACATCCCGGTGGAAGGTTCGGAGGGGAAAAGTGGAATCGAGGGAAGGTAAAATCTATTCGAACGGGGTTGAGTTGGCTGAAGCTCTTGGCATCTCCTACGACGATTTTGTCAAGGCAATTGGAGCGATTGCTCGTGATGAGGAAGTCTTGGCTTTGGTGAATTCACTTGCCAACCAAGCGTGCAACCTTGCGAATATAGCGGGGATTAGCCGGGAAGTCGCCGTCGCGATTCTCGCCGTGTATATCTCGGCCCACATCGGTCATTGACGGAGGCTCGCCCCCTTCGTCTGTCTTTTACTGTGGAAGGCGGTTCTGAGCTAGCCCAACCGGCACGTCTCACGCATAGAAGTCAAGAGTAGCTTGGCCTTCCTCCGGCTCCTACCAACGCATTGGGATGCGCACTAGAGGATCGTCGGTGTCGAGTACGACGAGATCTTCCCCAAAGAGCGAGGGCAAGAAGTGTGACGCACCGTCCTCGACCATGACATTCAAGAGCTTATATGCAATCGGCGGTCGTGCTGGTCTTGGCGTTGGGGACTGATCGCTATTTCCGGCCTGGCATCCTCTTCTTCCGATCAACAATCGGAAAGATATCTATCACCTTGCCTTTGCAGTCCCGCTTACAAGAGATCGATCCAAATTTTATATAAATCGATTCAGAACCCAAATTATTGGCTGTTCAATGTACTTTGGTGACAAATTCTTTGGTGGCAACCCATTGATATCCAACAGCCCAGTAGATGAGATGAAAAATCTATTAAAAGTTTTACAATTTTTATGACAGTGATTAAATAAACCATTAAATAATGAAGTAGCATATTTTTCTGTTGAATATTGAAAATTTTCGTAATTTATTGGGGCAATTGTATCATCTCCTCCGATAAAATTGGATCTCACACCATAATCGTTTCCAATATTATTAATACCCATTTCATACTTGATCAAGAGATCCGATTTCATAAAAAGAAATGCAATTGGTGTTTCTAATTTTCTCCGCCCTCTATCTACTCCTTTATTTTCCATAATTTCGTCTATTGCCATGATGAAATTCGATTGTATGATTTCACAGTGGGTTTTATCTCCACTTATTAATGTTTTAATTATATCTTCGCAATCAATTGCAAAGAGTATTGCATCACTTGCAATAATATTTCTAAAATATTTTGATTTATGCAGCCACTGTGCTTTTTCTAAAGAGATTAAGTGCTCTCCAGCATAATCATTTATTTCAATTTCCATTTTCCTTTTATAAAGAGATTCACCAGAGGTTACTACAACTCTAAAAGGGAAGGTATCTAGAGGGTTTGTGGGATCCAACCATTTTCTTTCAATTAGTTTATGATAATTCTCATTCACATATTCTAGCGTTTCCGAACCATGAGGATAAAAAGAATATGAGTCAAAGGTCTCTTTCGATTTTAAAAATTTATTAAATAAAACAGTAAGATACACGGTTTTTCCACTGTGTGGATTGCCAATCAAAGATACTACAAATAGTGGCGGATGTCGTTCTGTTAATTTAGTAGACATTATTACCACAACCAGAGATAACGTCGCCAACATAAATGTTGATGCAATTAAATAACTAGAGGAAGCCTGGGTCGAACTTGAAAATAGTTCCCCAGTAATCAATAGACCTACAAGAGATACTAAAGTTACAGAAATAACAATAACTCGCAGGTATCCAAAATACAGAAGATTTCGTAACGTAATAATTTTTTTAGATACCATTAATATTCACCAACCTTATAAATAATACAAATATATATAGAATATAATAGCATGACCCCCACACAAAATAGTATAAACAGATCTAAACTTGATAATATACTAGAATAATTTTGGAGATTCTCTTGGCTATTGGTGAAAATCATTCTTATATTATCATAATTCGATGAACTATAAAGAGCATCAATTATCTTATTTATGACCATGTCATTTAAAGACATCAATGTTATAGAGAATGCAAATACTGTTGCAAATAGTATCAGTCCAATTGTTAAACAATGACCATGTGTATCAGCAAATTCTCTTTCAGATAGTTTAAGTTCATTCTGAATAGTAATACACATGGATATTAATGCAAAGGACATAATCGACGGTTGTAAGTAGGCAAAGCTTAACACACAGCCATTTAAAAAAAATTTAATTAAGATAAACAATAAAACGGGGAAAAACAGGAATAAGATTCTTGTTATAAACCAATTGAATTTATTCATTTAGCAATCCTAATGAATATCTTCACCTTTCTTTATTAACAAACCGGTTTACTATTAGAAATGGTTCCTGATATCCCTCCTATCCGTTTACAATAAGATACTATCCCCGAAAGTGAGGGCCAAGTGATACCTGCTGCCACCGTGCTGACGGGTGCAACCCTACGAATTATCCTGTAGACGAAGTGATGCCGAAGGCATCCTTACTTGGCTAAATAGCTCCACAGGCGTGATCACGGGGGGCGCGCCCGGCGCCTCGACCTAGGCGACCAACCCATTCCATGTCCCGACGAGTGAACCTGAGTAATCAACAGCTTACTGCTTGCCTGCGGCAAGCGTTGTCGAAACTTGGGGCGTGGTCGCAATCGGCGAGATGGTAATGATGGGTCGAACTGTTTGAGTTGGCCCGACCTAGACAAGGAGACCTGGCGGGTCATCGTTCTCGAACATGGACCGATCGCTCCGGCCGAAGATGTTCTTATCAAAGAATCTGCGGCCATATCGCCGGTTAGCCCGCTCTGGATCTGCGCCTGCGCGAGACCTTCATCTTCACGCCGCCTCAGTCGTCCTGTTACATGAGGATTTGCCTGCGCAAAATGACTGGAGGACCCTTGAAATGTCGGGGTTAAATCATTGCCATTCCGATTCTAGGCCGAGGAATTGGCCATCTTATCGGCTAGGCGCGAGCTCGCGATCTTGCGCGCGGCGTTGTCAGAAGTATAGCAAGTAGTATCTGAAAAAAAATTCTAATGAGAATTGAAAGTCAAAAAGAGCCCCAATTCGTTTGGGAACCCCTACATTCTCTCCTTTAAGCCGTTGGAGGGAATCGAACCCCCGACCTGTTGATTACGAATCAACCGCTATACCGCTAAGCCACAACGGCGAGTGCGACCTTACTACATCTTACCCGGGGATAGATAAACGTTGGCGGTCGGAGG
>Ga0074193_1001899_pt1 | contig 21908 bp, 18 predicted proteins | sample EPASupsiteHSE605_FD_64523 | JGI IMG/M metagenome (GOLD analysis project Ga0074193, IMG submission 64523) | Bioremediated contaminated groundwater from EPA Superfund site, New Mexico - Sample HSE6-05 | ecosystem: Environmental > Aquatic > Deep subsurface > Groundwater > Contaminated ... | reverse complement strand
CCATGCCCTGTTCGACACTCACAGCCTTGCCTGGCATCATAAGAATTTCTGCAAGCTTGTCAATTTCATCGGCGCTGAGAGCAGGGATCTCACCAAGGTCGGCAGCATTAGCAGTTCCGGCTTCGATCTCAGCCATGATTTTCTCTTTGGTAAGGAAGACACGTTTTCCGTCTCCCATTCTCAAAGCGTATTCAGTTGCCATTTTTATCCTCTTTCAAATGAATTTAGTTTAGACTGTAACTTAGTTTATACTGAACAGATTTTATTGATTATTGGGTTCAGAGTAGCAGTTCCTTTGCTTTTGCGACAGCTTCACTTGCATTTTCAGCGTAGCAGTCGGCACCGATTTTGTCAGCCCAGGCCTGAGTTGCAGGAGCTCCGCCTACCATGACTTTTACTTTGTCCCTAAGCCCTTCTTCCTTGAGTAGATCTATTATGGCCCTCTGTCCTTGAAGGGTTGTGGTCATAAGGGCGGAAATTCCAATCATATTGGCATTGACTTCCTTTGCCTTTTCGATGAAGTTCATGACCGGAACATCACGGCCAATGTCATAGACTTCAAAGCCAGAGGACTGGAGCATTGTTGACACTATGGACTTGCCGATATCATGGACATCGCCCTCGACAGTACCGTTTACGATAACACCGAGTTTCTTGTTCTCCGTCCCTTCTGGAAGCTCAGCTTCAAGCACTTTAACCCCTGCTGTCATTGCATCAGCAGCTATCATTACATGTGGCAGGAAAAGTTTCCCTCTCTCAAAAAGAATTCCTACCTGGTTCATGCCTGCAGAAAGACCTTTGTCAATGATCTCAGCAGGTTCCAGAACCTCTTTCGCTTTCGCCACAGCTGCGAGCACTGCGTCTTTTTTGCAGGAGATAACTGCATCAGAAAGCTCCTGAATAAGTTCCTCTTTAGTTGCCATTTTTGTACCTCCATGAATGCCAGAAATTCACTTAGTGTTTGAGGAATAAACTGAATCTAGTATCCTAACCGGATATACTTTTATAGACCCTGAATTATTTAGCCCAACCTGTAGAGTTTTTTCAAAAAAGGTGAGAACTTGAGTACTACCCGTGCATTTGAAAAGCCAGTGCGCTCTGACGGTTCTAATGGACAGAACTCAAGTTATGAGTTTTTTTAATGGTATTGAAAATTTCAATGAGCTTTTTTGTAGAATTAAATTTCAAGTGAGGTCAATTTTTCGGGTTTTGTTGATTACGTAATCACATGTTTACTAGTTCTCTGCCTTTCAGCTTCGGACCGAGCTTAAGTATCAGATGTCTGCATTTTCAAAGATAGTTGTATGTTTTCTGGCTCAACAGAATTTCAAGAATGAGTTCCCTGATTATGAAAGTGATATTTATGGCATCGAAAAGAGCTTTCCAGATGAAGAAGGAAATAAATATTTAAAACCTTGCTGACAAAAAAATAAGAAATAAACCGGGATAAGTAAGCAAACAGTTATAAAAGATTTAAAAAACCCGATTTTGATCGGTTGCTTGTGAAGAATATATAAGCAATTAATTAAATTTGTTATTTAACAAATTACGTATAGATATTTAAGCTAAGGTTAACAAATATCTATGCATTGAGCACATTGCAGAAAAGTTATGTATAATCCTCAAAGTTTTCTATTTTTGCCATCTTGAGAGATTAAATATATTTTTATTAAGTATTCGAGAGCTTATAACTGAAAAAGTTTTTCACTTCATGACGTTCTTGAGTGTTCTTCTTTTGCTTCTTTGTTTTTGATAGATTACAATGTCTCTTGTCCTACGTTGTCAAATCGGAATTTTTAGCCGTCACGGCAGGTTCATTTGAAGGCTTGATTCTCCTACCAGGTTATTAACTTCTTCTTTAAGCTTATTGTTCTGGTTAGTATACTTTTTTATCTTTTCTTCTATTGCTGTAATTTGTTTTTTTGCAATTTTTATTTTCTTCTCATTTGACTGTATAGTTCTTAATTTCTCGTTTATTTCAGTTTGCGTTTCTGTGTCCATTAGTGATGCCTCTTAAATTTCTTAATTTATTAATATAAACTCATTACATAAATAAATTTTTGTTTAAGTTTTGCATATTTAATGTTTTGTCAGTATTCCAATTAGCTGCCAAAACTGTTTATAGTTCTAGTAGCCAACTATGTCGTTGGTACTTTTTAATTCTCTTGTATTTTATGCAAGATTTCCACAATAGTTTCAGATAGACTCAGGGAATAGTTTAACTACTTAGCCTGTCAAAAAAGTTATTTGATATCGATTTTAATGAAAACAAGGAGTTTAATAACTAACTGATAAATAGAGTGTATAGAGAATACCGAGATACCTGTTTATGATTAGTTTATATATCTTATTGACCCAATGCCAGTTGGTCAAGGTTCATACAGAACGAAAACTAGCTGTGTTCAAGAAATCAAACATATATATGTTAGACCTTAAAGTTCTCAGAGGAGTTTGATAAACTGAAGTTCATCAAATTTCTCAATGTAAACTTTTCAAAATACCAAACAATGCAAATGCTACCCAGATATAATAATAGCCAGCAGAAGTGCAGAGCGATGCTATATTGTATATATCAGATTCTATCTGTAAAACGGATTTAAAGATACATATTGATATTAAACTGTTGAAAAAGTAATAGAAGATATTCAGAAAAAGTAATAGAAAATATTCAGAACCTGCAGTTTCTTAATGTAAGAGTAGTTACCTGCAATATAATGATCTGGAGCATTGATTCAGCTGATCTTTTAATTACTCTTTATTGGTCATTGGTTAACAGAGTACGATAAATTACTTTTGTAGTTCCTTTTTAAGACACTCAGGGCATCCCTGCCCGATTTTAGTCCATTTTCTACCAATATACATATAAACAGCTTGCTTATAGTATTCTCCGCAGATTTCACATGGGGCATAGTTCCCCCCTTTCTTTGCTTTTGATTTACCGATTTTCATTTTCAACTCCTCGTATCTATACACATTGATTAGTATCTAAATAACGTATACTGATGCATCGATCTCAAATTACATCAAAAACTAAACATTTGATTTTAGGTCCAGGAGAGATTAACGATCTTCAATTATGTGCCTGTTTTGGTCGATGAACCACTATAAAAAACAAACCAGTTCGCGTGAGCGAGCGAAAAGGACGGGACTGTGCTGATTTTCTATAAAATCATAAATCTCAAGATGTCTTGGGTAGAGATTGCAATATTGCTAAAGAAGCATCGTGCTCTCGGAGAGAAATTCATGAGGCAGAACCTTAACTCTGCCCCATAAAGGGAAGGAAAAATATGTTTTGTAAATCAGTCACAAAAATAACATTTAATATCTACGGGCTTCTCTGGGTGTCCTGTGTTTAGGAAGACATTCCCTGCAGTAAACCGGCCGTCCTTCGGTTGGTTTGAATGGAACTTCTGTCTCAATACCGCAATCCGAACAGATTGCCTTGTACATTTCTCTGGGAGCTCTGAAATCTCTGCTATTGCTGTCTCTTCCCCTGAAGGGTTTTCCTCTATCATTAAAAGCCATTTGTTTTACCTTTGTTCTGGTTGTTAGTTATAGTTTTAGAACTTATGTGCTGAACTGAAAAATCAACAACATTAACCCTCAACAGTTTAAAATATTAACTTGAAAAACAATGTTATTGTGATTGATTTTGTTCCTCAAGTACGTAAGTCCTGTAAATTATAGTAAGCGTAAGTTGTATATATACATGCACACTTGTATATATACATTTGACTTTTAATTATTATTTCCCGTATGTTTTATCCCAAAATTAGCCGTTTTTTAATTTTTTACTTGTGCCTCTGAAATATGATAATTCGAGTTACCTTTCACGGATAAATACTCTACTGGAATTATCCTAATGACATTTTCAGCAAATTTTAGCATTATGTCTCCGCTTTTCTGAAACTCGTGTGCTACCTTTGCTTCCTTCACATCCAGCTTTTCTGTCTTTAATAAATCGATTACAAGATCAAAAAAATTGATTACAAGATCAACATATGGAAATTAGTTGCTGTTTACATATAAAAAAGCTGAAGTATAAATACTCAAATTCCTCTATTTTGCCTTTTGAGAGCTTAAACGATATTTCTTTTTAAGTGTTTGAGGGCTTATAGCTGAAAAAGCCTGCATCTTCATGCCACTCTTGAGTGCTCATTCTCTTTTTATGGTCTTCAGTAAACAATCCATATCCAGCTCCAGACTCATCCTCTTATTAGATCAATAGGGCTTTCCCCTGTTTTCTTCAAACCACCTGCAGTATTCTTCAGGGCACTGTTTCTCAGGACACCCGCAAATATATTCCATAATATCTTTCATTTTTGCACTGGCAACTGACACCGATGTATCGGCAGCTCCGTAATAAATACGGAGTTCATCGCCTATCTGAACCCATCCGCAGGGAAAAACAACGTCATTGACATCTCCACTGCGTTCGTATGGCTCACGAGGCCCGAAGATCCAGCCTTCAGACCTGCGGAGCACTTTCGTGGGATCTTCGAGATCAAGAAGAGCAAGCCCGAGTCTGTAACTTATTTTGGAAGTTGTCTGGCGTACTCCATGGTACATAACTAACCAGCCTTCAGGTGTACGGAGCGGTTGAGGACATAAACCGATTTTGTAAGCATCCCACCATCCACCTTCCCTGGCATACAGGAGAACTTCCGGTTTTTCCCAGGATTTCATATCATAAGAAAAGGAGATCCAGATATTAGCCTTCAAAGTATGAGTAGTAGGTGCAGGTCTGTGTAACATTGCCCATTTGCCATTAAACCTTACAGGAAAAACAGCAGCATCTTTATTATCAGGTGGCATCAAAGGTCCTGCTCGGTCAAAATTACGAAAATCCTCGGTAAAGGCGAGGGCTGGCAAGGGACCACTATCCGAAAAAGCTACATACACTATTGCCCATTTTCCCAGTTCATCTATGTAAGTTATGCGCGGATCTTCAACGCCATATATCTCTTCAGGATGATTTACAGGATCCGGAAAAAAGGTTGGCTTACTGTCAATTTCCCAGCCATCAATTCCGTTTTCACTCCTTGCTGCTGTAAAGTGAGAAAATCCCCTGTGGTCCTCAACCCTGACCAGTAACAGTATTTTACCATCAACTATGGCAGCTGCAGGGTTAAATACCGAATTAGCTCGATAAGGCCAATCTTCAACCGTAAGTATTGGATTTTTTCTAGACCGTACAAATAACTCCCCATAGTCTTTCCAGGCCATATTATCTCCCTCCAGCTTATATTGTTCTCTCATTTATATTCATAGACGAAAAACTCATTATATCCAGTTCCGGGGATATAACGTTTAAGAGTGCTGGAGATGTTGTGCTTAAGAGTGGCCTTATCTCAAGCACATCTTCTACATATGCTCTAAGAATTTCTGCAACACTCCAGGCCTGAGCTATGCATCCACCTGGAGAGTGTGGATAATCGCCATTAAAAATTTCGGAAACGGTGCCAAGGCCTGCGGATTCAAGATGAGTATTAAAACCCTCCAGGAGAGCCTTCATATCTTCCAGGCTCTTTTCGGAATAGTTGTGGACTTTCCGGTAAGCTCTCACATAAGTACCAAGGAGCCAGGGCCAGGCTGTCCCGTTATGATAGGCTGTATCTCGGGTGAGCGCATCCCCGTGATACTGTCCTTTATATAATGGATGATCACATGAAAGACTTCTAAGCCCAAAGGGTGTCAAAAGGTCTTTTTCAACTCTGTCCACAATCGCTTTTTCTTTATCAGGAGGAAGCATGGTGTTAGGAAGAGCTACTGCAAAGATTTGATTGGGACGGATTGCAGGATCTTTAACCTCGTTTCCGGCTTCATCCTTATATATAAGGTCAAAGAGACAATTAGTTTCCGAGTTCCAGAAAGTGTTCTCAAAATTTGAGGCAACACCATCTGCAAGCATTTCATATAAAAAAACTTCTTTTCCAAGAAGAGTACCCAGGCTGGAAGCAATTTTCAAGGCATTGTACCAGAGGGCATTGATTTCACAGGCTTTACCTGCTCTTGGAGTTACGGCCCACTCTCCAATTTTGGCATCCATCCAGGTTAGTTGAGGTCCCTGTTGAATAAGATGATCAGAGTCCATGCCGATTCCGAAGTCTGTACCTTTACGGTAGTTATCTATAATAGCCTCTATAGTGTCCCAGATATCCGCAAGGAAAAGAAAGTTGCTCGTATATGCAAAGTAACGGCTAACAGCATGTATAAACCAGAGAGAAGCGTCTACCGTATTATAGACTGGTTCTCCTCCGAAAGCCGGGAAAGTATTGGGGATTAAGCCTTTCCTGCAATATCGAGCAAAATTCATGAGAACGGACCTGGCCTCTTCATGTCGATAAGGAATTAAAAACAGTCCGGTCAGAGATATCATGGTATCCCTTCCCCAGTCAGAGTACCAGTGATATCCTGCAATTACAGTGTTTTCACCTGAAAAAGTATTCTTCACCGTAAAAGTGTCCGTTGCCCTGAGAAGTTTAAGGGCAAAAGGATCTTTAAGCCTGGAATTGAGAACAAGGAGATTCTGTCGGTTTACTGTCCGTCTATAAAGTTCGTCAACTTTTCTTAGGTTAAGCGAGGAGATATCTTCTGTTGAAGCTGCAATAAAGAAACGAGAAGTTCCCGATTTTAGTTTGCTTTCGAAATAGCCGGGATTAAAATTATCTTCCTGGGAGTTAAGCCCTCTTTGCTTTTCAGCGTCATACTCCAGGTTATAGTACCACCTGGGATCGGAATGATACTCAAGATTGGATGAAAGATAAAAGGTGAAACCGTTAGAACTCTCCAGTTTTACTCCTGAAGAATCAGTTTTCTGAGAAAAAGAAAGGTATCCTGAGCGAGCAGTGTAATGGAAGTCTCTTGAGTTTACCAATGGAAAAATTTTTAGTAAAGCTTCTTCTTTTTTGGATTCTATATCATAGAGAACACATGTCATGTTACTATTATGAACCAAAAAAATTTTTTTCTTCACGGTAAAATCGCCGGGCTGGTAGACCCAGAGAGGAAATGGATTTTGAGTGTACTCGGAAAGGTAATTGAAGCCTGTGGGAGAGATAGTACCTGGATATTTATGGACTGCAAGTTTATAAATATCTTCATCAGTAGAGATCTCCTCATCAAGGGAAGAAAGGAGTACAAACCTTCCCGGAGAGTTTTCCGGAGCAGCAACAAGTAGCCCGTGGTAAGTCCTTGTGCTTACTCCAATAACTGTAGAAGAAGCATATCCTCCAAGTCCGTTTCCTATAATCCATTCTCTTTTTGTTCCTTCTTCATATGTTGAAAGACAGTCTGCCCCAAGCCTGATCCCACTCATGTATATTTAATTAGGATTGATTTATTAAATAGCTATACGTTTGGAAAAAAACAAGCTTATCCAGAGCTGTTGCATCTTTTTTTATATGTTTTTTAGATCTCTGAGTTTTATACATCTTTAAATTTATTTTTATATATTTATAAAAGTATAATTAATAGATTTTATATTACGTTAAGATCTGATGTTTAAGATCTGAGATATTTAGGATCTGTGATATGTTTGACATTACACCTTCATGAAGCAACCATAACAATTATGATTTTGTGAAAGCCGCCTTGAGATGCTCGTTCGCCATACCAATTGCACTACAAGTAGCAGGTGTACCAGCAAGTGCATTTAACATCACGAAATCGTGTATAGTTCCTAAATATCTAACGGCTGTAACATTGACGCCAGCCTGCATCAGTTTGTGGGCATAGGCTTCACCCTCGTCGCGCAGCACATCATTTTCATCGGTTATGATAAGAGCTGGTGGCTGTCCCTTGAGCTGGTCAAGCGATGCCTGTAAAGGAGAAGCTGTGGGCTTCTTGCGTGTTTCTTTGTCAGGCAAATAATTGTCCCAGAACCACTTCATAGCTTCACGAGTAAGCCAGATACCATTTGCATACTGCTGATAAGAATGGGTATCAAAATTAGCATCCGTCACAGGGTAAAATAGCACCTGATAATCAATTTTTGGACCGCCCCTTTCCTTTGCCAGAAGTGAAACAGCTACCGCCATATTTCCGCCTACACTGTCACCAACAATTGCAAGCCTTGAACTATCCAGTTTGAGCTTCTCCCCATTTTCTGAAATATATTTTGTTGCTGCGTACGCCTCTTCTATTGGTGTCGGATATTTTGCTTCCGGAGACAGCGTGAAGTTAACGAACACAACTGCAGCGTTAGCTCCATTTGCAATTTCTCGAACTAGTCGGTCATGTGTATTTTTGTCTCCGAGTACCCAGCCCCCACCATGAAAATACATGACGACTGGCAGGATTTCCTTATTTCCTTTTGGCCTGATTATTCTGATTGAAACCTGCCCCTCAGGACCGACTGGAATGTCAAGGTCATCAATTTCAGCAGGTAGTTTTGCTACCTGATCAGCCTGCAAATCCAAAAGGACTTTACGGGCGTCTTTTGGTGATAGCTGGTAGATTGGTGTCCCACCCTGCTTGTTTACCTTTTCTATAAATGCTTTGGTTGCTGGTTCGAGCAAGTCGATTGGTTGACTCACGGATAAGATCCTCCTGGCTTGATTAAATCGTACTTAATACTATTGCCGGCAAATAAGGCAAAACAATATCCTTGATTGTCCACCGCTACATGAGTAATTGTTTTAAAATTCACAATAAAACTCACAAATGTAATTTTGTTTGAGTATACATTTGTTCAGAGCAAACCGGAAAACAACTGATAATCTATGTATATTTTGATTACTGATAAATATATAAAATAGATAGAATATATTTTCCTTATGACAAATAATTTTAAAAAGTAAGGGTAGTAAATATCAAAAAATATTTGCCTTTCGCTCTCAGGATTTTTAATTGAGGCTTCAAAAATTCTATCCCGGAGCAAAACTTTATTAGTTACCGGGAAAATAATTTTTATTAATATTTTGTGTTTTCAATAACAGGTTTAGAAAGATCTGTTTAGGATATCTAGAAGGAGTTTCCAGGGGAAGTAAAAAGCATGACAGAAAACAGGACATACACTTATCTGAATCCGAAAGTAGCCCTTATGGGGGCCGGTTGCGTAAAAGAAATAGGCAAGCATGCAAAAGATCTTGGGGCTACAAAAGCCCTTATAGTTTCAGGCAAAAGCAAGCATGGAGAACGACTTGCATTGGATATTTACAAGATTCTTGAAGACGCAGGCCTGGAGGGCACAATCTTCCCAGGGGCAGACCCGAATCCGACTGATACTTCAGTTATGGAAGGAGCGGATATTTACAGAAAAGAGGACTGTAACATAATAATTGCTGTCGGAGGAGGAAGCCCTATGGATTGTGCAAAGGCAATTGGCATTGTAGTATATAATGGTGGACTGATCAATGAATATGAAGGCGTAGGAAAAGTTACGAAAGGAATTCCTCCACTTATCACAGTAAATACAACTGCCGGTACTGCAAGTGAGATGACAAGTTTTACGATTATTACGGATACTAAGCGGCATATCAAAATGGCAATCGTAGACCCGCGTATTACCCCTGATATTGCAGTTAACGACCCTGAACTCATGGTAAGCATGCCGCCTGCACTTACGGCTGCAACCGGTATGGATGCTTTAACCCATGCAGTTGAAGCTTACGTTTCTACCATGGCTACGCCTACAACGGATGCAGCTGCTATCAAGTCCATAGAACTTATCTCAAAGTACTTACGTGAAGCCGTTTCCCATGGAGAAGACATAAGAACAAGGGACATGATGGCGCATGCCGAATACCTTGCAGGTATCGCTTTCAATAACGCAAGCCTCGGATATGTACATTCCATGGCGCACCAGCTAGGAGGGTTCTACAACCTTCCGCACGGAGTCTGCAACGCGATTCTTCTTCCGTATGTGGAGGCATACAATAAGCAGGTCGTCCCTGAACGCTTTGCCGATATTGCCAGGGCAATGGGAGAAAAAGTGGAAGGGTTAAGCAATGAAGAGGCGGCAGACAGGGCTATAGAAGCCATCAGAAAACTTGCATCGGATATCGGAATTCCTTCCGGCTTAAAAGAGCTTGGCGCAAAGGAAGAAGATCTGGAACTCCTGGCTGAACATGCGATGCAGGATGTTTGCCGCCTGACAAACCCCAGAGAGCTCTCAAAAGAAGATATTATTAAGATTTACAGAAAAGCCCTGTAAAAAATACATGAAAAGAGCAATTCTGGAGAGAAAAACTCTGGAAAAAATCAAGCCTGAAGAAGAAAATTCCGAATAAAACAGTTTTGAAAAGTTTAAACCTGGAGAGGCCAATTCCCGATAAAACAATTCTTAAAAGCTTAGACCTGAAAAGAGCAATTCCGGATAAAGTAGTCCTGGAAAGTTCAAGCCTGGAAAGTTCAAGCCTGAAAAGAACAATTCCGGATAAAGTAGTTCTGGAAAGTTCAAGCCTGAAAAGAACAATTCCGGATAAAGCAGTTCTGGAAAGTTCAAGCCTGAAAAGAACAATTCCGGATAAAGCAGTTCTGGAAAGTTCAAGTCTGGAAAGCTTAAACCTGGAAAGAAAGCGTAAAATTGATATTACGTTTTTAATTATCTTGCTAAAAAACGAACTATTATTATCTTTCTTTATTTTTTTCTTTGTTTGAGGATAAGATTTGTAAATTGCTTCTTTAAGAGAAGGTATTGAGATTGCATAGATAAGAGAGGGTGATTTTCGATGGAACTGTTTGGCGGTCGTGAAGGCCATGAAGAAGAAAAAAAGCACATTTATCTGATGCATGAAAAGCTTGTTGCCATTGGAGACGATTATTGGATCGAGAATGAAGAAGGAAAACGAGAATTTTATATTGACGGTAAGGCATTTCGTCTCCGAAACACCCTGATATTAAAGGACGCACAGGGAAGAGATCTTTACAAAATCCAGGAGAGGTTACTCAAAATAAGGGACACAATGGATATCAAGCGAGCTGACAACGGACTGGCTGCAACAATTAAAAAAGCGTTGATTAATATTTTGAGGGACACCTGGAAGGTCGAAATTCCGGATGGCCCTGAAATGGAAATTAAGGGTGATATTCTGGATCATGAGTATCGGATTGATGTTGAAGGGGAGAAAATCGCAGAAATTTCGAAAAAATGGTTCCACATCAGGGACACCTATGGAGTGGAAATAGAGCCTGGGCATGACAATGCACTCATCCTGGCGATTACAGCTACGCTCGATCAAATGGCACACGAGGACTGAGTTCTAGTCTGAAAAGAGTCCGAAAAAAGTTGTTAGGTTAAGGCAGGTATCTTTGATAGATGTTGCTTTTAGAGAAGTAGCAATCAGGGCATAAACTTCTATGATGACTACGAAAAGAGAAACTGGAGGGGTGAAAATATAAATTCAAATGATCACTCAGTACCCGCTAAAATTTTGCTTTACAGTACCGCTGCTGTTATTTTGACAATAGGGATGCGGGAGATTGCATCAATACTTACAGTGGTCTTTTTCTCTATGTTTACCGCGCTGATCTTTACTCCGATTGTCCGCTGGCTAAAAAAAAAAGGGGTTCCAGGTGTACTGAGTGTTATTCTGGTAATTTTATTATTTACTCTAATTATCCTGGTCCTTGGGGTAATAGTTGTTAAAGCAGCAATGCAGTTTGGAAGTCAAATACCGATTTATCAAGCTCAGTTGACTGAACTCATAAATAATCTTACAAAACTTGTCCCTTCATATAAAGGATTTTCCGTAGAGTCAATTCTCCGTAGTGCCTTGTCAGTAACGATTTCTCTCATGGCAAATACTGTTAATGTAATTGTGAACGCCGGAACAACGGCCGGAATTATTATTATTACAGCAGCATTTTTGCTAATAGATGCAGCCAGTGCTCCTGAAAAAGTAGACTTGGAAATTGGAAAGCAATCCGAACTCCGCTTGAGGATGAGTGAGTTTAGCAAGAAACTGGTAAAATTCATTGTTATAAGAGCAGAAATAAACCTTATAACAGGTACCGTAATCGCCCTCCTTCTATTTATCGGAGGCATCGAGTATGCTATTCTCTGGGGAGTCCTAATATTTCTGTTAAGTTATATTCCCTATATTGGTCTGGTTATTGCTTCTATTCCTCCCATAATGCTTGCGCTTCTCAAGTATGGGCCTCTGGGTGCTCTTGCAGTCATTCTAATTATTGTTGCTGTCGACGCGCTTGCAGAAAACGTTCTTTTCCCGTCACTTATGGGAAAAGGTCTGCAATTATCCCCTGCTTTCCTATTTCTTGCTCTTCTCTACTGGAATTTCGTATTTGGACTCGGAGGTGTGCTGCTTTCGATACCGCTTACAATAGTTCTGAAGATTATACTTGAAAGTTTTGAGGAAACAAAATGGCTTGCCAGACTGATGGGCCCGATTGAAGATGCTGAAGAAGGTTAAGGAAAATAGATTCTGTGAACTAACCTTCTATGAAGGCCAGAAAACTTAGAAGCCGGACAAATTTTGTAGCCTGGACAATTAAATCACTATCGAATCAGGAAATGTGAACAAGAAACGACAATGAGAAGAGTTAAAACAATAAATTAATGAAAAAATTGAAAATTTTCTGCAAGAATAAAAGGTAGAAATAAATCAAAATCCATGCTTGCCACCTGAACAGGGATTTCCAATACCTTAACGGGTAATTGATCTATCACCATGCTACCTTATATCCAAAAACCATGTCCTGACATTCTTGACACAGCCCCGAACTCTTGAATTCCTTGACAAATACTTCGTTTCGGAATTCTTTTTCGTCTACTTTTTCCGCACATAACGGACATATACACTTTTTAACTATCAAAACTTCTCGCCTAAGTCTTATTGATTTTAGAAAGCTCTTTTTTTCCATATTCATATATATCAACTCTACAATTCTGATACAGTATACTACAATTTTGATACATTATACTGTTTTCATAAAACCACCCAAAAACAAGAAGTAAATACAGGTGGCTCATTTCCCTCAGCTTAAATGCCAGATGCTTTTCAGCATACGTATCAACAAACAACTATGGCTGCAGTGCTTGCAGTAGTGTTCTATTTTTGTTTTGGTGTGTTATTCGCGAATTTTTATAATACAAAAGTAGTGTAGGATTTTCCTACCTTTTCAATGTTTATTTAAATAAATCTTATTCGCGTATATAACAATCTGCAGAATCAGATATAAGTTTATTGGTTTTTTACGTATTTATTTAGCAAGATTTAAAATTAATTTCTAAAGTTTTTGTTTAATTTAACACCTTTCATATGAGTTATTTTGAGAAACCGTATAATTTATATCTTTGATTATTGCTGTTGTTGTTTTATCCTAAAATTATTTCGCTTTTTAATTTATTATTACAGTTGGATATCGTATACAGATGGCTCATTAATTTGCCAACTTCTAATTTGTTTTATTTTACATATCATTGCACAACACAAAATGAAATTGAAATTTACTCAACATTTGACTTTTTACGTCCCCTGCTGTTGTATTATGTATATTGGACTTCCAAATTGTTTTGAGTCTACTAAGTCATTTCAGGAGTCTACTAAGTCATTTCAGGATGCAACAATTCAGGATAAGCTCGATGCTTATTAAAATAACCTTGATAACAAGCATTAAACAAACGATATTAAAAAAGAAAAATGGAAAAGTTCTTAATATCTCATCCTTTCTTCGACGAAACTAGTTTTCCCTGAGCATTCCACAAATACGCCGTATCTCCATACTCTTTATGTTTGGGGTCGTGATTATTCCATATGAAAATATTTTTGCCCCAATACAGCGTGCTTCCAGAACTTTTACCAATTCCGCTTCTGAGAGTTACCGTAGCTTTAGATTTTAATGTGTATGAACTAAAGATATAGGTGTGTTTTGCACCCTCGTCTTTGATTTTCCAACCTTTCAAGTTTACTGATGTTTTTCCGCTGTTTGTAATTTTAACATATTCCTGGTTAGGCTTTTCACCAGTAGCGCCAACATATAGAGCACTTACATAAGCTGAACTTGACGAGCCGCTTATCTTTTCAGTGGCACCAAACGCAAAAGGAACGGTACCCAAAAGCAAACACATAACGACAATAGCTACCGCTAAACGATTTTTCAATATTTACTACACTCCATACAATTTTATTATTTTACAAAGTAAAATAACTCCATAAAAGATTTATATATTTTGTTTTTATGATAAAAGAAAAAATTTATATCATTGATTAAAAAATTTTTCTTTTTTACGAAATTTATATGTAATCTTTTAATCCAACTCTAATTTTCTTATGTTGTACTGCACTTTTAAAAAGAAAGAAAACTAAAAAATCAAAAAATCTGCCATTTGTTGACATCTGATGTTTCTGGTCTGCTAGCAGGAACAAACTATCGCATGTTCGGAAGTATTAAAAGATAACGATTATTTTTTGCTCTTTAACATACTTGTTCGTCCAGTGATTAACACCGGATTTCACGATCCAAAGCCAATTTTTATCTTCATATCAATAAAAGTTTAAAAGCCATTTTCATGATAAGAAACTTGTTGTTTATTCGGAATTTGAAAACTCAGAGATTCTTTTATTGAGTTCCGGATAAGCTCGTAAGTAAGCTTCAACACTACTTATATCGATTCTGTGCCGTACTTGCTCGTTAGGTTTTTCTCTTAAGTCTGTTAATGTAAGAGTAGAACCAACTGAAGAAATAGCCATTAATCAAACCATAGTTTAGGAGAGTTTCTTATATTTAGACTCATATGTTAATTAATGTAAAAACATTTGGGGCACATATGGACACGGACGATAATTCGGTACCAGCCAATATTTTACTTTACAGTACAGCTGCGGTTATCCTGACTATTGGGATGCGGGAAATTGGAAGCATACTCGTGCCTATTTTTTTCTCAATATTCGCCTTTCTAATCTTTTCTCCCCTTGTTCACTGGCTCCAGAGAAAAAAAGTTCCTGGTACAGTTAGTGTTGGTCTGGTAATTCTTTTCCTTATCATATTTGCCATTGCTGCAGTGCTCCTTGTTACGGGATCCTTACTTCAGCTCAGTACCCAGATCCCGGGGTATCAAACTCAATTAACAAGTATTTTTGAAAATATTGAACGGTATTTACCTTCGTCAGGTCAATATTCTTCCATTGAGGGAATTTTACGCGACGTAGGGGCATTCCTGCTGGGCGTGACTGCGGGAATACTTACAGGAGCCTTAAATGCCGGAACAACAATTGCGCTAATTGTCATCACGACGGCATTTTTACTTCTGGATGCTGCAGGTGCGCCAAAAAAGATGGAAAGAGAAATTGAAGATCAACCAGTCCTTCTTTTGCGGGTTCGCGAATTTGGCAGAAGTCTGGTAGATTTTATCCTCATAAGGACCGAAACCAACTTGATTGGCGGCATCGGAACGGCGATACTGCTCCTTATCGGAAGAATCGATTTTGCAATTCTCTGGGGTTTTCTGACCTTCCTGCTAGGTTATATTCCTTATCTGGGCTTTTTCCTCGCAGCTGTTCCACCTGTACTGCTTGCATTATTTAAATACGGGGCCATAGGAGCCATTGCAGTGCTTGCCGGGATATGGCTGATAAACGTGCTTATAGAGAATGTTCTTTTTCCATCCCTTGCAGGAAAGAGCCTTAAATTATCTCCTTCCATAGTGTTTCTGTCTCTGTTTTACTGGGGTTATGTCCTTGGCGGCTCAGGTGCACTTATAGCCATACCTCTTACAATGGTTGTGAAGATGATCCTTGAAAGTTCCGATAATACACGCTGGATGGCAAAACTGATGGAATCAGGCGGAAATAAAGAATAAAATACTTATTTTAAAGAATAGAATAACTTATGAAAAAGTAAGATAACTTATTTTAAAGAATAGAATAACTTATGAAAAAGTAAGATAACTTATTTTAAAGAGTAGAATAAGTTATGAAAAAATAAGATAACTTATCTTAAAGAGTAAAGTAACTTATCTTAAAGTGTAGAATAACCGATTTAAAAACCTTAATCAAAATATCCGGTAATATATCTCCTTTTTTATCCTTCGAAATTCGTATTCAGGTTCGTATTCTTATTCCCCAGATAACCGCTCCAATTCCCCCGATAATAAGGAAAAATCCGAATATCCAGGGTAGGATCAGAACTCCTGTCAGAGAGTTAGTCAACAAAAGTAAACCAAGGATAATGGAAACGGCACCAAGAATCCACATACCTCCTCCCCCTTTAAGTGTTGAAGCAAGTATTACAGCACCGTTGACAATAGCTAATGCTCCTATGAAGATAACGAGAAGCTTAAGAACTACGTAAGGACTGAAGATAGGGTACATCAGTATAATAACTCCTGCAATAATGCTCAAAATACCTGAAAGCAGCTTCCATTTTCCGTCCTTCGTAAAGATCAGCGCTCCTATAACAGCAATAATTCCTTCCGCTAGCCAGAAAATAGCCAGGAGTCGTATTAACAGAATAGTGGTTGTTATAGGCTCGTATAAAAGAAATATACCTATAGCAATAGCAATAATTCCTTCAAGAAGTACAGACCACCAGGGTATCTGCGATACTTTTAACTCCATTTTGGAATCAGTACCAATTGGTTGCTCCATATATCCCATCTCCCTATATTCGGACCTTATCACTAATGCTTGCCATATACAGGTATAAACTCATCTGAAGAGACTTAGGCCTATCCGAAAATTGTTCTTATGTGAAACTTTCACAGCGGGCAATATACACAGCCAGAAAGGATACTCACAAATCATGATCCATTTTAACCTTTCAACTTGCATCACTGACTTTTCGGGCAGGTTCTAAATCCGATTCTACCTTTTGCCGGTTTAATCCTGATATTAATTTTATACATGCTCGTTTATATATACTCTCATTTTTATATATTTATTGTATTAGTACTTCTGTGACAGTTTTTTGACCGCAGAGATTTTGATAGAGGGAACGAAGCCTATAGAAAGCGTACGAGATCCAGATCTCACTCATATGACAACTAGCTGTTTGTGAAGCTCAGCACAACAGAGACATAACAGCAGGGCTGGAAATAGAAAGAACACAAATCAAGAACCACTTTTCCAGGTGTAATCGGATGCACGTTTGACCAGTCTGAATCAGCCTGGCCGGAACCACTGCGCGACAGATTCTAACTTCATATTATATATCTTCACTATGTCTGCACTTCTTGGCCAAAAACATATATCCTTAAGAAGAGGTTGGGCACCACACAGGCAAAGCAGGTAAAGTAAAGAACTTCTAAGAAAACGGGTGCATAATGCCCTGATATCAAGAGATAGATGATGAAAAAATCGACCACATAACAGTAAGAGCATAACCTGAAATAAAAGGAATTTTCATGACATCAGAAATTGAATATTTTGTCATAACTTTTGCAGTGCTGCTCTTTCTCTTTGCCCTTGTCTCCCGAAAGATCTCAGGCACTATAGTCACAGCCCCTATGATCTTTGTGGCAGCAGGACTGCTGCTTAGCCCAGAAGGGCTTGACTTTGTGAGTATCTCTTCAAACAGCACTCTAATTCTTAATATAGCCGAGCTTGCACTTATCCTGACTTTATTCTCGGATGCTTCAAAAATTGAGCTACAGACACTATTGAGTGAAGAGAAACTTCCATGCCGGCTTCTAATAATTGGTACGCCGCTAACAATTGCCTTCGGGGCTATTGTTGCTGCTCTTCTTTTAAAGGATATAACACTTGCAGAAGCAGGTCTTATAGGAGCCATGCTTTCTCCTACCGATGCAGGCCTTGGTCAGGCGATAGTTAACAATACAAAAATACCTGCAAAAATCAGACAGGCACTCAACGTAGAGAGTGGACTCAATGACGGGGGTGCAATTCCTTTCTTTCTCTTTTTTCTGATACTAACAGGTGGAGAGGCACTAGAACAGCCAGTAGGTACCCTGATTGTCCTGGCGTTTGAACAGATAGGTATAGGGATGCTTGTGGGTGCAGCTATAGGGCTTGCAGGGGGATGGCTTTCTAGCAAAGCTGTAAGAGTCAGGTGGATGACAGGGCTTTACCGCAAAATTGGATTTATGTCCCTGGCTGTCATCTCCTGGCTTGTATCAGACTTAATTGGCGGCAGTGGGTTCATTGCCGCTTTTACAGGTGGTCTCATCACTCAAGCTGCAGGTAAAATAAAAGCTACAGAAGAAGAGATCATCCTTACGGAAGCCGAAGGGAACATACTGAGTTGTACAGTCTTTTTCATATTCGGAATTACAGTATCTGCAAGAATTTTTACAATTAGCTGGCCAATATTTACCTATGCAGTACTGAGCCTTACGCTTATCCGTATGCTACCTGTGGCAATCTCGCTTATAGGCATAAAGCTGCATTCCGAAACCGTACTTTTTCTAGGCTGGTTTGGGCCCAGAGGCCTTGCATCCGTTGTTTTGTTATTGACTGCTATGGAAGAAACTGAAGGAATTGGAGGAAATGAAACTTTAAGTATTGCGGTGATCACGACTGTTTTTCTAAGCGTTTTTGTCCAGGGAGCTACAGCAGGTCCTGGAAGTGAGTGGTATGCCCGCATAGTAGCGAAACTGCCTGCTGATGCACCTGAAAAGTAGGAGAATCTTCTACAAGCTCCGACAATGTAGATGTCAAGAATTCATCAAATAATTCTGAGGATAGGTAAAGGATACCGAATAGGTACATTGTCCGGAGGCATGATCCAATCAAACATTGTCTGGAGGCATGATCCAATCAAACATTACCCAGTGGTATTACCCAGTGGTATTATCCAAGGGTATGGACCATTATTGTCTTGTCTCACTAGCCCGCTGGCTCAAGCAAAAATAGATCTCTAATGGACTAAAATATAATTATAAAGATTTCTTTAGTCTATGGTATGAACAATTATGAACTGGGAGAAATGTGAGTGGTCGAAATTGAACAGATGCTACCGTTTGGCAGAATTCTCCTGAGGCTGGCCGTTATTCTGGTACTGACAATAGGAGCCATAATAGTGAGCCGATTTGTTCTTAAGCGCTTACTTTGGCCGGCAATCAAAAAGACAAAAACAATAGTTGATGACAGAATTCTTCGTCTTTTAGAAAATCTTCTGTTACTTTATATTATTCTGCAGGGCATGCAGGCGATAGTAAGGCTGTTCAGTGAGTCTGTAGGTATCTATTCAAAACTAACGGATGATCTTTTTTTCCTTCTTTACTGGAGTATAGGAGTCTATATAATTATTCGCCTCATATCTATCACTTCAAACTGGTACTTATCCAAGGTACCCATTCGGGATCGGGAAAAAATCGACCAGCGAGTTGTTCGCTCCATACAGTACATGTTCCTGCTGGTTTTTAGTTTTCTAGCCATAGTTATACTCCTGAGACATTTCGGGATCACGGGAAATGCACTTACCGCATCACTTACAGCCCTCGGTCTTGGTGGAGTAATCATCGGGCTTGCAGCGCAGACAACTCTTACTGATATCATTACCGGGATTGTGCTTTTAATTGACCGCCCTTTTAGAATCGGAGACCGTATTCGGATAGAAAAACTCGATACGTGGGGAGATGTGGTAGAAATTGGGTGGAGGTCAACACGTGTTCTTACAAGAGACAATAGACTTGTAATAGTCCCTAATTCTGTGATCGGAATGGATTTGATCACTAATTATTCTATACCTGATAAGATATACAGTGTCGAAACCGATGTAGTTGTATCATATGGCCCGGATATAGAGTACGTACGAAACCTGATTGTTGAAGCAATGAAGCACGAAGACTGGATCATGCATGAAAATCCTATACAGGTCCTCTTACTTGAGTTCACAGGGTCAGGAATGAAACTCAAAGCCAGATGCTGGATAGAGGATTACGTGGAGACAAGAGTTTCAGAGGACCGACTAAACACGGCAATTTATAAAGCTTTGATAAATGCAAATATAGCAATGCCTTCTTCTGATATTATTATTCATTTTGCTGACAGGGAAATGTGTTAACAGTTCCCAAAAAAGACGAGAATTAAAAAAGAAAATAAGATTAGCAAAAAGATAAGATTAGCAAAAAGATAAGATTAGCAAAAAGAATATCTTCAATTTTAAAGAGTAATTCTCCTCAGCAGACTCGATAAAATAAGTCAACGTGCATAGAATAATATATAAAAGAATAATTATATAAAGTGATTTATTGAACCTCGAGGTTGGGGAAATCTCGAAGGTTCTATTGGGGAGTTGACAGTATAAAAATTGACATGTAGATTCCTGCAAGAGGTTTTGGTAAAGAGATATTCGACATATCTCAGCATCCGGGTTGAAATCGAGAATTCAAAAAACAATTTTAATCGATTTGCCTACCTCTGGACAGTCCAGTGTCATGTAGACAACAAAATGTCATACAAAATCGATTGCCATTACTCGAAATAATTGAGTTCTTGAGAATTGATGCGGCACTGGTCTGTGAAAGGATATCAATACATGTGAAATATGCAAGATCACACTGTACGAAGAAAATCATACAAGTGGCTTTCCTGCAACAAACTGGCTGCTCCCTGACCCTGCTACAAAAAGCTTGAGGGATTTAAGTAAGGTTTTCTCCCGACTATTGTGCTTCTGCATGTTAAGACAGCATAAAACATGTAATCCGGGATGAAGACAGGACTAACCCAGCTTTTTCAATACTTAAAAAACAATAATTGCGATTATGATTTCACCTCTGTTAATGAACTGACGTGAAAACATAATAACCAGCAAATATGTCGCATAAAAGGAGGTTTGAACTATAGCAACATTAACAGTTCTGAAGTTTGAAACCGCTGACGGTGCTGAACAAGCTCTTGAGGTGGTAGAAAATTTAAGCAAAGAGCAACTGATCAATCTGCATGATGCAGCCATAGTCACCTGGCCTGAGGGAAAAAAGAAACCGAAAACAAAACATTTGAGCGATTTAAAAGGTGCCGGAGCGTTAAGTGGAGCTTTTTGGGGTTTACTTTTTGGCCTGATCTTTTTTATTCCTATATTTGGTATGGTAGTAGGGGCAGCAATGGGTGCACTGATGGGTTCCATGTCTCATGTGGGTATTGATGAAAATTTTATAAAGTCAGTGCGCAGCAAAGTGACTGAAGGCACTTCAGCTCTCTTTTTGATGACCAGTGATGCCATAGAAGATAGAGTCGCAGATGCAATGAAACAGTTCAAGTTTGAAATCATTGCTACCAATCTGTCCAAAGAAGAAGAGAGAAAGCTGCATGAGACATTCGCCGAAGAAGAAGCAGCTCCGGCACGCTAAAATTTGATCGAAAAATGCTAATCTGGGAAACACGTGTTTCTAGAACTTAGTTTAAGCCAAGAACAAAAATTCAAGAAGAAAATAAGGGAATAAAATGAGTGGGGGTGCAGAGTAAATTCAGTTCCTCTCTACACCCTTATTTTTATAAGTTTTTTAGAAAATCAAAAATTGATAGGGAGACAAATGCCGCTTAAAGAATACAAACCAGGAACCACTTTTCCAGGTGTAATCGGGCGCACATTTGACCAGTCTGAACCATCATGCCATGACCCGGATGTCAGACTCTGGGAAGAATGCTCGTATGAAGAAAAGAAGCTCTATGCCCGCATGACGGAAGTCTTTGCCGGATTTCTGGAACACACCGATTACCATATAGGCAGGTTGCTGCAGTTTCTAAAAGACATTGGCGAATTTGAAAACGCCTTGATTATGGTTATTTCCGACAATGGTGCCAGTTCCGAAGGTGGTTCTACCGGACCGGTCAACGAGAATTTATTATTCAACAATGTGCCTGAGGGACAGCACCAACTGCGCTTCGAGTTTGAGGTGACAGGTAAGCCAGATGTTGCTAATGGTAAGGGTGCACCTGGAAAGGCTCAGCTCTATATAAACGGGAAATTAGTCGGCCAGGCTGAGATCCCTGTAACGACGCCGCTTATACTCGGGCTAACCAGTGGGGTTACCTGTGGCTCAGCTC
>Ga0074193_1001897_pt1 | contig 21912 bp, 21 predicted proteins | sample EPASupsiteHSE605_FD_64523 | JGI IMG/M metagenome (GOLD analysis project Ga0074193, IMG submission 64523) | Bioremediated contaminated groundwater from EPA Superfund site, New Mexico - Sample HSE6-05 | ecosystem: Environmental > Aquatic > Deep subsurface > Groundwater > Contaminated ... | reverse complement strand
CCGTGGTTGTTAATGTTCGCCTGAGAATAACCCCAGGGTACCATGCCGATTGCCTCGCGCAGTATCCGGCCTGTAAAATACTCTACAGCAAAACAGAGCATCATCCAGACAGTTCCGCGCATCCACACCGGCCATATACGAATTTTGTCATGCACAGGCTCAAACAATATGGTACTTCCGTATATGGGAAACATCCATAAATAGGTTCTGGCGGTCAAGGAAACATCTCCATTTAATAGCGAACCTACACCTGTCCAGATAACTTCAAGACACCAGCCTATTAATCCATAAATGATAAAACGTTCCATATTAATAGTCTAATCTTATAGAAGAAATTTATTCACTATTTTCGCTATTGTAAATGATACGTTCTTCTGCATAGCAGGTCTAACGATGCAAAATTTGAGTGTGAGAAATAACCTAACCCCTTATCCCATCCCAGTAGCGAGTTACTTTATAGATTGAAGGGCTTGATGAGCAAGCGTGCTGCTATGAATATATTAAATACAAAAATCGTTTCTGGACATCATTTCTAGTATCTGGTCTAGATCCGTATACTCAAATATTTGTACATTAGGATAACTATGAGGCGTTTCCCTAAGCAAAAATGGCAGTGCTTCTTTTTCATGAACAAAATATACAGATGGTTTTTTCAAGGCAAGGGCGTAACCAGCTTCTACTAATACACTTGATACAGTGCTTTCCGGATAAAACATAATGAAGCATCTGCTATTTTCTATGGCCTCAAAATCATTGCGATCTGCAAGCTCACTTTTAAAGGATATACTATTGCTTATATGTTCACCAGCATAATAAATGCTAACATTCTTTTCTTTTTCAAGATAATTTTTAAACTTTAGCATAGCATCACGATCTTTTTTATACTCTTCATCTATTTTAAATGCAGACATAGGAGATGATAAAAACACGTCATATTTGTATAGCATTTTTTGAACCCCTTTCCAATTTAGCCCTCTCCGCCGCACCTTTAAAAAAAAGCCAATTATTCATTTATTATATTCTCAATATCTTCATTTTTATCAGCTTCCAGAAAACATCAGGAACGGTTCTCCTGTATCTAACTACAGAGACAGGTATGGCATTTCCAAACACTGCACCTGTTCCCATATTCCTTAATCAACAGAAGCAATTTTAATCCTTTTAAGGGGTCCATTCCGTTTTATATACTGTACTATATAAAACAATGACGGTAAAAATAAGGCTAATCCAATAATTAAATCGTTACTCGATACGATTAAATCACTTAAATTATTTTCACTAGCTGGCAAATTTCATATACGTCACTGTGGGATTCATGGGAACAGCGGCACTATCTTTAACGCTTCTCAGGATTCTCCCGTAAGATAATACCACCATCCCATGTCTTCGTCTAACAAAACAATTAACCTGTCCCATCCTATTTTTCCCGTAAAATTCTTAGGTGTTTGGATGGTTTGGTTGACCTACGCGGGCAATAAATTCAGCATTTTTTATATCCTGTTTTTGTTCTTCTGCGCTTCTCCCTTTTTTGTTTTGCTGTTCTTGCTGCTGCATGTCACTAGCTTGTTGTCGCGCCATAAAATCACCTCCTGCCGTAGTATTTACTCGTGGTGATTGAGGTATACAACTAAAGAATGTTTTAATCTGGTGCCTCTACGTATAAAACAGGGGCAGGTATCGTGTTTACACTTACCTGCCCCCAATTCCTGCAATTCCTGTTTTCAGACTTTATCTAAATTTGTTAAGCTGTGCTGGATCTCTATTAACTGTTTGGCTGAAACTCCGCCATCTAAGGCTGAGAGCAAACTTAAATAAAAGTCATCAGCCTGCTGCGCTACATGCAAGATAAGTTCTCCAAACTCACCCTCTATGACATGTCCATATAGAGCCTGTATCCGTTTTTGTTCATTCTGTAAATACTCATCTGCTGATATGCTCAGCACACGATAAATCTCATCACTCATTAATTTACCTTCATTTTTTTCAAAAAATGATTTTGGATTTTTAAAATAAGCCATTGCTTTCGAAAACAACTCGTACTGAATATCTTTAAAAGCTGCTTCAAAATCAATTTGTGCTTTATCCTCAGATTCAAAAAGAGAAAAGGATAAATCCTGATTCATCTCACCAATCATTCCGACAAGAGTTATCTGATACTCTGCTACTATCTTTTCAGCAAAAAGGTCTAATCTTACAGTGGTTGCTCTCATTTCCTGTGCAAATTCAAACCCAATTTGTTCGAGTAATTCATCCAGCGCACTGCGCAAAACTTTCTTTAGGTTACGGCCATCATCCCGTAACACACTCGGATTGAATGATTCTTTAAAGAAATCATTAAAACGTAAAAATACTCGTTGTTTTACATAATAAATTAATGTTTCTGTTTGCTGATGCAGACGGTTTTTTAAATTTTCTGCTGTCTGCTGCGCAAGAATTTCGTTTATACCAGCTTTTTCTGCTTGAATATTGGCCCGCTTTTGCTGCTTAACCGCAGCGTCTTCTCTAGTACTCTCAATAAGCTTCGCTACTAAACGAGAAACACGGTTCAGTTCATTTTCGGATGCTCGAGTCGCCAAGTTAGCCAAATCATTTGTAATAAAATGATAAAAAGCCTCCTCAAAAGCTGGCATTCCTGAAACGGGAAGGGTTGTCTTTTCCTCTTTTTCTTTCAGTGCCTTTAAGCTTGATAATGGATATAAATGGGGATTTTTGACTCCATATTTTATTAGCTGCTCGTGGACATATAGAGTAACGGTTTCCTTTTCTTCCTCATTATCGGCCAAATCAATGGCATTTATCATAAAAAACATTTTATCTAATTGAAATGAATCTTTTACACGCCCCAGCTGAATGATAAACTCCCGATCGGCTTTTGAAAATGCATGATTATAGTAGGTTACAAATAAAATAGCATCCGAATTTTTGATAAAGTCAAAGGCCACTCCTGTGTGACGGGCATTAATTGAATCCGCCCCCGGGGTATCGACTAACGTAATTCCACTCCGGGTTAATGGACAATCATAATAAAGATCAATCCATTCGACAAAACAGGACTTTTCTTCCATCGCAACATAATCACTAAATTCGGTGATCGTTTTTTTGAGTACTGCACCTAGCTGTTCGCTAAAAGCAGCATACCCCCGAGTAAATGCTTGCAAAAAAGCATAATTTGTCTTCTCGGCTGCACCCGTCTGCTCCAAATGCCCATTGAGTTTTTCTACTTTTGCCATAGCATCGGCTAAGCTCTCCCCATGAAAATCAAATAGTTTTAAGGCATGATTTACATCTTCGAGCATGGCACGTTCCTCTTTAATTTTAACTTGAACAGTCCCATGTTGATGTGACTCATTGATCGGCTTAATTCTATTTATTGCCGCTGTCATTGGATTTGGTGAAACAGGTAACACTCTTTCCCCGATTAACGCATTCGCAAAAGAAGATTTACCGGCGCTAAATGCCCCAAATAATGCAACTGTAAAACCTTTATGATTAAGTCTTTCCGCTTTTTCCTTCAGTTCACCTGCAAGCTTCTTAAAGCCTGGCAATCCCTGAACAAGCTGCGCAGTCTTCTGCAATTTTTCAGCTGTCTGTTTCATCCGGTCTGATGATTCAGTAGGTAATGGATTTTTTTCTTTTGGGATCGGCTTGTTCAGCGGGAGACTCGCTTTTTTCTGTACCTCTTGGGCATGACCGGTTTCCCCATAAATGACCTCAAATTCCTCTTCTTCTAGATCATACAACTGGAAACAGTCATCTGTTGCCTCCTTTGTTTCGCTAAGCAGCGTTTCGAGCGTTTTTTGCTCAAGACTCTCAGCTAACTCATATTTTTTCACCTGCTCAAGTGCGGTGATATACCGCTTTAGGCTCGCTGATTGTTGGCTTAATCGTGCCTCAATGGCTGTATTTTTATCCTGCAAAGCATTTAGTATTTCAATTTTAAGCTCAGCTAAACCGCTTTTAGCCAAAAGTTTAATTTCGGTCGCTACATTATCCGTGTAATTTTTAAGATAAGTGTCTGATAAACGGGCCCCCGACTTTACAGCCGTTTCTAATATTTTCTTTGAAAAATCAACATGAAAGCTCTGGCTTTTGGCAAGCAGTTCTTTATTTGTTGCCTGCTTTTCCTTTAAAAACCTGAGCAGAAAATTACGTAGATGCCACTCTACCTGGGATTTCGTTTTTTCCAGTATCCCCTGGTAAAAGAGATTCAGTCTTTCCTCTCTCGCTGCTAAGGTTTTTTGTTTTGTAAACAGCCATCCAACCTTAAATCCCGGCTGACATGCTTCAAGATAGGACTGAGCGAGGGCCCTGGTTTCAAACGGCACTAAATAGGCATTTGCCATGGTTTTATTCACTTCGGAATCAAATTCCCTTTCTGCCTTTAGGGTCCCTTCGCCTAAGGCATCTTTCTCTTCACGCAGCCTGTCGTAATTATCTATTAAATCTTCCTGCTCCGCAGCAGATAATTCATTTAAGATATCCCTGAACGGCTCTAATTCAAGTTCATTCTTTTTCTTTATTATATCCAAATGGTCTTTGATGATTTTTTGCAGGGAATGAAAAATCGATTGCAGGAGTAAGCTATCTTTTTCCTGTAGCCGCTCGGCCAAAAAAGCCTGCAACCCAGAAAATTGATTATATTCATGGTCATCTTTTTTTAAAGAGGTATAGAAAATATCAGCCGGTTTTACTCCCCATGATGAGAAGGATTCAACCACACTTGTTTTAAATTCCGAAAAGGAAAGTTCCTGATTGGAATGCTTATCAACTTGGTTAATCACCAGATAAACCTCTTTGCCAGCCTCTGTTAAATCTTTTGTAAACATAAAATTCAATTCTGATTGAACATGATTATAATCCATTACATAAAAAACCAAATCAGCAAGGTGAATGGCGGATTCAGTGGCAATACGATGGGCGTCATCTGCAGAATCAATACCGGGAGTATCCATAATAACGGTTTGACTTGGCAGCTTAGAATCAGAATGGCTAATTTCAATTGCCTGGATTTGATCCCCATCCTTGCAATACTTTTTTACCATTTCATAATCATATGGAGCAAGATATAACCGAGGTTTGCCCTTTTTAAAAAATACCTTTATATACTCTTCTCCCGCTTTGACTTTTACAAGATTAGCACTGGTTGGAATTGGGCTTGACGGCAGTAAATTTTCCCCCACCAAGCGATTAATTATCGTTGATTTTCCTGCAGAAAAATGTCCGCAAAACGCAATGGCAAATTCCCCATTTACTAATTTACCTGCTAATTGCCTAACTTTTGCTGCATTTTCTTGATCCTTGTGTTCTACTAAATATTCATAAGCAGCTAAAAGCTTTCCCTTTAATGATCGAATTGTCATTTCACGATTCGCAGTTTGGATCATAAACAAATTCCCCTTATAACAAACTTTATAATTGTTTTATTTTACACTATATAGTGACTAATAGGCAACGTTATGTTCTCCACAAAGCAAAGTCTCAACCATGCATTACACAAAGGTTGAGACCATTTTGCACCGTTAGAATTGGTACGGTTCTATATATCATTTATAACGGCTAAATTTATTAATGTTTTCTGGGAGCTCTATTCCTACGAATAATCTCATTTTAAAATCTCCAAAACTTTTCGAGAACTCTATATTGCCATATTCTTTGCCCAACGACTCGCCATTGATCCTACGTTCTTTTTTAAATTTTTCTTCCAAATCAGTATTTCTTCATCAACGGTATCCTTATCTTATTAACAGCAGCTGCTTAAACCAGCCAAGTAAGTCAAAGGAACGTCCTCGTACCCTATCCGGTGGCGTTAAGTGATTAATTACCATTACTACATGGTAATCACCTCTTACAGTTCACCATCATACAATATATTAATACAAGAAAAGGAGGAATACTTATGGGCTTCGGTTTTGGAGGCGGTCGCAATGGCTTCGGCGGTTCTGGCTGCATTATTATTATCATTATCATCTTGTTACTGTTCTGTTGTGGTAATGACGATTGTTCGCCTAGTTGTTAATTTTCCCAAATTGATCCGCCGAGCTCCGCCAATCCAAATACACTACCCTCTTATAACCACGCTTAGCCAAGGCGTGGTTTTTAAAAAGGGACACAGGGACAGGTTGAGACCACTGTAAAAGTCAACATATAGCGAACTAATCCCTGCTTTTTGATATAATATACGTATAAGCGATATCAGAAAGCATCTTTCTGTATATTAAGTACTGATTTGTTATAAGCTTTAGGAGAATGAAGCTCTATCATCTCCAAGATACCACGATTTAATTTACATTTCACTTCCAATATCAGTTCTTTTTTATCGTTGTTTATTTGATATTCTCTGATAATGTCCGTACAAGTATTTCTTACCAAAAATACCTCACTAAACCGCTCAGAGACTTCTTTATCGAAATCCTTCTGCTTCTTGAAAAATGAACCCCGCCACGGTCGTATTATGAGAAGTTTTTTCATAAACATACAAAACTCCTGCAAGAAAGCGAAGGCTTCACCACGATGGATGAAGCCTTCGTTTCTTTACGTATCATTTCTGTATTTTATGACGGGACAACCTACCCTCTTGTCCCTCTCTTACTGAAGGGAACCTATTTAAGAACCATATCTTTTAGCAACTCCATGAAGTGTTTACTGCTAGCAGATAAATTGCGGTTTCGCAACCAGACAATTACAGTTTGTGTTGATACGGTGGGTTCAATAATTGTTTTGTAAGTCAACACTGAATCTAAAATTAGTCCCTCAGCAGACTTAGGCACTAGCGCCATGCCGATTCCCATTTTAGTCCATAGTATGTTGAGTAAAATTCCATCACTTATGCACACTATGTTCGGCTTAAATCCGGCTTCATCACACCATTTCATGAACATAGCTTTCCATCTCAATGGAACTATTAACGGCTGGTTAGCAAGTTCTATCAGCCGAACACTTTCAGGGTCTTTTCCACAATAACATCCATCACGTTTCATAGCAATAACTAGCGGCTCATCAGGCAAAGTAATTGATTCATAAATCTCCGAATCAAAGGGAGCCCGTATAATGCCAATATCAATTATCCTATTGTCCAATAGTTCTAAAATCCGATAACCATCGCCTTCCCATAGCTGGAAAGCGACTTTAGGATATAGGGTATGAAACTTCTTAATCAAATTGGGTAACAACGCAGCCCCCGACGTAGTTACCGTCCCTATCGAAAGTGTACCGCCTAAGCCGGAATTCAATCCAGTGATCTCTTTCATCGTACCATCGACTAGCCCTAATATTTGTTCTACCCGCTCCCGTAATAACTGCCCTGCTTCGGTAAGTCTTATTCTACGGCTGCCACGCTCAAACAATTGAACCCCTAGACTATCTTCCAGTTGTTTCATTTGTTTACTAAGCGGTGGTTGCGCTATATTAAGCCGTTTGGCGGCATTACTAATATTCCCTTCCTCAACAATAGCATAAAAGTGCTTCATATCCCGAATATCCATTTACTCACTTCCTACTATACTTTTTTGGTATACAACATATACATATTTAATAATTTTATTATACTTAGCATTATGCTATAATTGCAACAAATATTGAAAAGGCTAATACGATTTTAAAACAATACTAATTTTGCTGAAACATCGTTGATTCCGTTCCGGGACTGATTCTCCTGAAAGGGCGATGGTATCGGCGAAATAAGGCTATAAAAAGGAGTTTTTCAACTTGTTTTTTCCGATTAGTGGTAACGAACTATATTCTTTTATCATTGTTATGATGTTGATGATAATAACACCCGGTGTTAATCAAATATTGGTACTCCAATCAGGTTTGAGTTTTGGGCATAAAGCAGCTATTTATAACGTCATAGGAATAGCCAGTTCGATGTTTGTTCATACTTCTCTTTCCGGTTTAGGGATATCTCTCGTGATTATGAAGTCACCTAGTCTTCTTAGCCTGTTTAAGGTGCTGGGGATTGGGTATCTCGTGTACTTAGCAATTAGCAGCATTATTAACGCCTACCAACTTCGCCATGTACCTGCTGACATCAATAATGAAATCAACCCGGACACTGAGGCAGCTACTGAAAACATCCGCAAATCCTTTACTAAAGGCTTTACGACAAATATATTGAATATCCAGACTTCCTTCATATTTCTATCCATTTTCCCGCAATACATGAATCTCGATCATAGCTTGTTTATGCAATCCTTATTTCTTACGCTAGTTTTTGTTGGCTTATTGCTTGGATGGTATGCCATAATAGTAGCTCTGATTTTTAAAATACGTCATTATTTGCTTGAACCCAGAATTCAAATCAGAATAAAGGCCTTTACAGGTTTTCTCTTACTGATTATGGCGATGAAAATGCTTCTGAAGCAATAGTCAATTTGTTGGTTTTATTATTTCTCGCCATACAAGACTATCTTCATTTTGGATAGCAGTGAAACTTCATGTGACCTTTTCAATGACATGACAAAGAGCCATCAACATTTTGGTTGATGGCTCTTCTTGTACGAAAAAATTCTGCAACCCATCATCAAGTGACAAGATAACCTTATCTATTTTTTTATTTTCTATTAGGGTAATTTTATTTATAGATTCATAGAGCAATAAGGAATCCTTTGCCCTCATGGACCTTGTTTATTGAAAACTATATTTAAACACACTATTTCTCCATAAACTTAATGTTATTTTTCCCAGATTTTTTGACTTCATATAGCGCTTTATCTGCTAAATCGATTACATCCTTTATGTCGCTGCCATTTAACAAAAAGGCACAACCTATACTACACCCAATATTCGCATATCTACCATCTATAGAAATTGGTTTATTGATTTCTTGAATTATTCTTGTTGCAATACTGCTGGTAGTTTCCTGTTTCATTTCTTTTTCTACAAATAACATTGCAATAAATTCGTCTCCTCCAAGTCGTGCAACGAACTCACCTGCTCTGATATTTTCTTGCAATCTACGAGCTACTTCCTTTAGTACTAAATCCCCTGCTAAATGTCCCATTGTATCATTAACATTTTTGAATTCATCCAAATCCATATACAGAACGGCGATTACATTTCCTTGCCGCTCTGCTCTTTTTGAAGCCTTCGCAACAAAGTTATCTAGGCCAATTCTGTTAGGCAGCCCTGTAAGGCGGTCATGATGAGCAATGACCTCCATTTTATCCAACTCATTTTCAGCAATTGATAAACTAGTAACTAACTCATTCAGTGACTCTGTTAGAATTTCAACTTCTCTTATTCCTTTATATCTTGGAATCTCAACTTTTCCTCCAAATCTAAGTCGATCTGCCACCTTAGCAAATTCCCTCAATGGCTTTGTAATAGAACCAGCTATCCCCCAACCAATAATAGCAAATAGTGCTGAAAACACCCCACCAATGATCCAGATGAAAAGTTGCAGCTGATATATAATATGATATGCTATGTCCGCAGGCTGCCTTACCAAAACAATCCATCCGAGTCCCTTAAATTCCAAATATCCCTTTCCAGAAGCAAACCCAGTAATGTACTCCTTTCCATCTGGCCAGTACTCCGACTTCCACCCCATCTCTCCCATTTGTGCCTGTTTCACGCTTTCTAGTTCAAGCTTTTGTCCAATCATATTCTTAGGCCCTAATAGAACAGTATTGTCAATACGACTCACAATAAATATTTCCTCAGTGTTTCGATCTTTTAATGGTTGGAACATTGACTGCTCAAGTTGCGTAGCCCACGACCAGCTTAAATGAGCGGCTAAAACACCGATAATTTTATTATCATCATCTTTAATTGGAAGACTGATATCAACAAACTTCATAGGTTCTCCACTTGGATTTGGAATTAAGTTCGCTAGCAATACTGCATCATGTACATCGCCGATAAATTCTCCCTTAATTCCTTCTATATAAACGGGTCGTTTTGCAAGACTTTGTCCGACCAAAATTCCATCCGTTCCTGCTAATACGATACCATTTAAATCTGTTACTCCAATCCACGAAAATGCCGGATATATTTCCTTCATCTTACTTAGCAGATGTTCGATTTGTGCTCGTTCTCCCTGGTGCTTGATTACCGGCATCTCGCTCAGTACTCGAATTTCTCCAGCACGTCCCCACATATATTGATCTAATCGACTAGTCATTTGATAAGAAGTATCGGTTAGTGAAATGCCAACCTTGTTCTTAAAATCTTTACTTGATCGTAAACCAGTAAGAAAACTCAATGTTATTGTTAAAAGAGCAATTAGCATAATAACTAGTATTACTACCTTACTTCGAAGACTTAAAGACATTAATAAAATACCTCCTGCAGCGCAGCACTTTCTCTTTATAATAAATTCTTTCTTTTATCAATATCTCCTTCTAAACGACATCATTCCAATACTTAATTACCAAATCCGAAGCATCCTCCATGATTTTCTCTTAACTAATCCTTAATTAAAGAGCAAAGCATGAACTAGAGGATTTTAATGAATTATGTCGAAAATCTTTACCAACAACAAATACGAAGGAGGCCTACCAGATGAAGCGACAATGGATCATACTTATGATTACTTTGCTACTAATGATGGCGCCTATGACCCAAGGGTATTGTGAAGTTGCATATGGACCAACATTCTTCGACTCAGACAAGGAAGCACTAGAAGTGCTGCAAAGCCTAAAAGGATCATTCTGGGGATGGTCTAATTTCCCCAAACAAACAGTTGAGATCGACAAGTATGGACTGCGATTATTCTCGGAATATATGGGAACCAAGAAAGTCTGGAATGTATGGGATATGTATTATATGACCGTGCCAGACTTGAGAAGCGAAAACGCTACTCTCGTATTCAAGGATGTTTCCGCACTGCACATCGACAGAATCAATGTGGCGTCTGCATCCAATCAGTGGGTTGTAACAGCAGACTATTCTCCGGCAGCAACTTTTTGTGTGAAAGATGAAACAACTGCGCGGCGTTTTGCAGATGCTGTCGCTACTCTTGCTACTGCGTCTGGGGCTAAATGGGTGATTGATGGCGGATATACAATCCCCTCCAATGAAAAATGGTACCGCAATAAGCTAAAATGGAAGCAGAACACTGGGGCTATCATTAAAACCGTTCTCCCCGGAGGGCTTTTCAATAGAGCTGGAATTCATGATGAAGATATCCTGTTAACTTTCGGTGGACAGGAAGTAATAAATAGCTTAGCCCTGTGGAAACTACAACAAGCCCTCAGCACAATTCAGGACTTTGAGATCAAAGTTCCAGCCACTATCAATCGCGGGGGTGCCACATTGGAGAAAGAAATTACGTTTTATAACTACAACGCCAAAGCTGGTTCAATCCGTAAACTGATCGACCAGCCGGCTAGTTCTGTACCACAAGCGTCAGAAAAACCTAAGTTAGGCGCCAATGTTCGCTCTTTAACAGATGATGATATTAAAACTTTTAACCTGCCTTCTACTGCTGGAGTTTTGGTTATCGGTGTTGTTAACAATAGCACTGCGCAGATGATGAATTTGCTGGTAAATGACATCATCTTAGAGATAAACGGGATTATATTGAGAAACAGTGATCACCTAAGAGAAATCCTATCTGCATCCACGAATATAACAAAATTGAAGATAAGGCGTGGAGATGCTGCAATAGAACTGATTGCGCCACTTTCTATCTGACCGTCAACGCTCTGGACCATGGCGGGACAAGAGACAGGTTTTCTGTCCCGCCCCTTGCCTGATGTAATTTGCCAAATAACACTGGAATCCATTAAATTATCTTTGCCAATTTAGGGCCTTCACCTAAAAGCATCCATCAAAAAACCCGTTAGAACTGGTTCTCGAGTCTTAACGGGTACTTACATGCCATTTTTCGTCTCAGAGGTGATACTGTTTTTTTATTCGTGATATTCGTTAAGAATAGGTGTAAAGCTTTACTGAAAGTAATGAGATAAATTATTAAAGATTATATTGGGAGGGAGTATTGGTGATATATAAAAGACGACGAGCTGCATGGACTAGAAACAGGCTTATCTGGTTTATGCTCGTCCTCTGCATGATGCAGTCAGTTCTTGCTTTAGCAGGAGTTACAGGCGATCTTACGGCATCAGGACAGACTAGCATCCAAATCCGATATTTTAATGCACAAGAGACAGCACAATTAACCACTACCCTAGAAGAACGTTTGGCAGCACAGGAGGAAGTTCAGAGGGCAAGAAGTACTGGATGGAAAGACAACTCTGGAAATATTATATGGCCTAATAACGACGGTTTTACCGGCATACCGAAAGAGGTAACATTACAACCAGGAACAAGAATTGACAGATACGGATATGAAAATGGAAGTTACGTAGCGCCAGAAGGAACACCCTATGAGATGCGCTCCTTAGCTCCCGGAACTGAAAATAAGCCATATAATGTCTATGAGGTACTAAAACCCCTTGACGCTATGGGTGGGGAGATAATTTCTTGGTTTGACCAACCAGGTGGTGGCCTTCAGTTTAAATTTAGCAAAAGCATTCAACAATTACTTGAGGAAGAATATCTTCGAAGGGTGGAACCATCGATTGAATAAGATAGAATTGCAGCGAAAGTTAGACTCAGAAGGTATTAGGTCAGATGCTTACTCTCTAAATGGTGGTTTTCCCAATGAAGCTTTTTGCCTTGCCAAGGAAAATGGCAAATGGGAAATTTATTATAGTGAGCGAGGAAATAAGAGCGGCCTAAAGATATTTGATAAAGAAGAAGAGGCATGTCAATATTTTTATGATTGCCTGATTAAATCGCTTAAAAATATGAGACTACTATAACTTCTTTACTAAGTAGCCCCAGTGTTTAGACTCAGGGGTGACTCAGGGGGACGGCACTGCTGAGTCCATCAAGCCCTAGCAATTACACTTTGGCTTATCCCAGTTAGCCTTAAAATTCGTTGCGTAAATAATCCTTTAATTATATTCCGTATAGCTACTGGCATTAAAACTATCTACACTTTGCACCAAACCTGACCTCAAAGGAATTTGATGAATTTTGCCCATTTCCCCCCGACTCAAACGTACCGTCCCCGTGAGACACTTTCAAAATAATCTGTCCCCTTTGGTTCTCTTAACTGTTGTAAAACCTTTTGCCGTTTAACCTGACACAGTTTACTAGTGGTTACTTTCACCCAGTCGACCAGGAGGACGAAGGTGTTATCTGCTATTATAAAATTATAATATGCTTAAATATTCATAATTTATTGATAAACTTATATTGTGAATACTAGCTCTGCTTAGAATTCCACAAATAAATCCAAAGGTGGCTCATAATGAAACCGTTTATTTATAAGTTTAAAACTGACAGGTTTAATTATATATATGACATCAACTCTAATCGAGTTTTTCAAGTCAGCGAGACTACTTGGACTATTATCGATGATTATGATGATTGCACTATTGCTCAACTTTCCAGCATGTATCCCAAATTCGTAAAATCCGAGTTGGCAGAAAGCTATGGAGAAATAGTTGCCGCACGCAAAGATCTAAATGCTTTTCCCGTGCAGCGCCCCAGTAAGATGAGCTATGACGATAAACTATCCATTGAAGAAATGCTTGAAGCATTCCCGAATGAACAACTTATCCTCAATATTACTGAATCCTGTAATCTTCGCTGCAAATACTGCATATACAGTGGAGCTTATCAAGGCCAGCGCAAACATAATGCTAAAACTATGTCTTTTGCTTCCGCCCGAAAAGCACTTGACCGCTTTCTTAAAAGTTCTAAGGATGAAGTCCATATTTCCTTTTATGGCGGGGAGCCTTTACTTGCTTTTAATCTAATAAAGCAGATCATCGAATATGCTGAGCCCACTACTACCAAACAAATACACTGGTCGATGACAACCAATGCAACTCTTATGACTCCAGAAATTGCCGAATACCTGTTGCAAAAACAGTTTCTGCTTACCGTTAGTCTGGACGGTCCAAGGGAAATTCACGACCGGTATCGAGTTTACCCTAACGGCAAAGGTACTTTTACAAAAATTATTAAGAACCTTACATACCTCCACTCACTTGACGAGGAATATTTTAAGTCCAATGTTATCTTCTCCATTGTCTGTGCCCCACCCGTCCGGCTGCCTTTGATCAACGATTTTTTTGCCGGTCACCCATTGTTTAAAAACAATTACGTTTTTATCTCATATATGAACTGGACTATTGATAATTTTGCATATACTCCAACGCAGAAAGATTATCAAATCATCGCTCGAGACCGTCATAATTTACTGATACAATATGCCACTCAGGCTATTCCCAGCGACACCAAAAACAAAGTTCTTCTAGCCCTGTATGAAAAAGACCTTGTCAATTTTTATCACCGTTCAAAGGAAAAATTAGGTGATACTATTAGGCCTAACGGCTGTTGCATACCTAGTGCTAGAAGACTGTTTCTTTCCACTGATGACATCCTCTATGGGTGCGAAAAAATTGACAGTGCATATCCCATTGGCACCCTTGACAACTGGGTCGAACATGACAAGGTTAAAAAATTAGTCGATGACTATCTGGAAATTAGCAAGGATTGCTTAAATTGCTGGGCTTGTCGGCTATGTATCGCTTGCTTTGCAAATTTCATTGCTTACGGCAGACTTGACGCAGAACACCGTCTTAAACATTGCGAAGCAATGAAAATCCATCTGCACAAAATGCTTGTCTTTTACTACGAAATGTTGGAAGAAAACATTGCATCCTTCGACCATCTTAGCGAACGGTCATTCACCTAGAGTCAAAGAGATAAAAAGTACAATTAGAAAAATATGGGGAGGTATTAACATGAAAGAAATTAATCCGGAAAAAGCAAACTCTGGTAATGAGGCAAGGGCATGTAGATGTCAGTGCACGAAACCCAGCTTAAGCAGTTCAGCACAAAGCAGTAACGAAGCTGGGGGCGGCAGCGGCTGCGGTTGTGATGGGAAAGTTGCTTATGCCTCAGTAAAAAGTCCTAACAATCATCCAAAATGCAATTGTGGATCAGGCGAAGGTCAGGGCGGATATGTATCAATGTCGTCCTCATACCAAAGTCATCAACCCCTGTAATCACAAAGAATAGTATCCAAAGGAAATTCATTAATTGACTCTTCGGTAATAATTCAGAAAAAATTAGGTTGCAAGCAGAATGTCCTGGATCCTCACAATTAGAAGGAACCAGGACATTTTGCACTGTTAGAGATGATACGGTTCCCCCCGATTAATCTTAAACCCTCGATATACCTGCTCCACCAAAAGTAATCGTATCATCTGATGGGTAAATGTCATTTTCGAAAAAGACAATCGCTCATCAGCAGCTTTAATAAGATCTGGTGATAAACCGAAGGCACCGCCAATGGCGAAGGTAATATCGCTTTTGCCATGCAGGCCAAGGGTACTCATTTTTTCGGCAAGATCTTCTGACGAAGCTAGTTTACCAGCAACATCAAGAACAATTAGGTGAGTTCCTTCTTTGATGTGTTTTAGTATCCGTTCCCCTTCTTTGAGTAATACTTTGGTTTTCTCTGCATCGGAAGGGTTTTCAGGCATGCGTTCATCGTCTACTTCAATAATGGATAGGCGACAGAAGGGTGTCAAGCGTTTGACAAATTCAGCAATGCCCATTGTCAGATACTTTTCTTTGATTTTACCAACAGCAATAATCGTAATCTTCATCTTATTGCTGGCTCGGCATTTCTTCTAAGAGTACGCTGATTGTCTGCTGATTGTCACCGCGAATGATCAGAAAATCCACTTTACTGCCTATGGCTTGAGCATCCACAGCGCTTCTTAGATCTGCTACACTATTCACGTCTTTCTCTGCCACTTTTAGAATAATATCCCCTTCGCGCATACCAGCCTTAGCCGCTGGCGTATTCTTACCTACTTTAAGCAAGTAGATTCCTTTATCAATATTAAGCTCATAACCATATGTGGAAGCCGTATGTTTATCCATAATACCAATTCCCAGGTAGGCTCTGACGACACGCCCTTTTTCAATCAAAGATTGTAAAATAGGCCTGGCAGTATTAATTGGGATGGAAAAGCCAATGCCTTCCACACCTGCAATGGATATTTTAGCGCTGTTAATGCCAACAACTACCCCATCAGCATTCACCAATGCTCCACCAGAATTTCCTGGGTTGATAGCCGCATCTGTTTGGATCAATCTGAATTTCCGTTCTCCTATTTCAATAGAACGATTGAGCGCGCTAATAACACCTGTTGTAACACTGCCCCTAAATTCTAGGCCCAAAGGATTACCAATAGCAATTGCCGGTTCACCGACCAGCAGACTATCTGAATCACCAAGTACTGCTGCCTTTAAACCAGTCTCCTCTACTTTGACTACTGCCAAATCCGTAACTGGGTCAGCGCCCAATACTCGGCCGCTTAACACTCGCCCATCAGCTAAGGACACTAGAATTTCTTGGGCATTTTCCACCACATGATTATTGGTTGCAATATAACCATTACTATCAAAGACAACTCCCGATCCTGTACCTTGTTCGACAAGCACCTTACGGTTAAAGGGATCGCGAGCATAGGCTTTATTGGTAATACCCACTACTGCTGGTCCGACAGCTTGCGCCGCCCTAACGATAGGCGTATTGCGGGCAGCAGATACTTGGGCCTCCACGATCGGTGCTTGTAATAAGTTTTCCATCGACGCTGTTTTCTTTGGCGTAGGTTTTGCTAAAAACTGTCCACCGTATCCAAGAACTAAGCTGCCGCCAATGAGTGCGCCAATCACAGCAGTAATAAATAACGGTGCAAATTTTTTATACATCCTTCTCCCTCCTTAAAGGCTGCTGCTCACGATTCGATCAGGGTAGGTGCGGTGCAGCTGAATTTCCGAGTCAAGAGCACATCCCTGCTGGGTTAAAATAGTACTGACTGTATGCATCGCCAGCTCTGGATCATTGTTTTTTTGACTCATATGGGCTAAAAACACTTGCATAGTAGGTTTTCGTTCTAAGCGTGCCAAAGTCCACCCGGCATCAAAATTGGATAAATGACCGCGATTGCCCATAATACGGCGCTTTAAATTCCATGGGTATGGACCCTTTTCTAACATTTCTATGTCATGATTTGATTCTAATACCAAGATATCACTTAAGGCAATGGCATTTTTTACAGTTTCGGTAACAAAACCTAAATCTGTGACCACACTACACTTACGACTGCCATGAAAAAACCGAAATCCTACCGGATCTGCTGCATCATGGGAAATGCTAAAAGGCTCCACTTTTATCTGGCCAATATCTAGACTCTCGGTCAGCATCTTACAACACTGAGCTGGTATCAGCTCACGACAATACATGGCACTCCAAGTATTCATGCTAGCATAGACCGGTACATTATATTTCTTCGTCATTGTTGCAAGGCCACTCACATGATCCCGATGTTCATGAGTAATAAACACCCCATCTAAGGCTTCGATGCTTGTCCCCAGCTCAGCTAGGCTATTGTTAATGCGCCGCGTACTAATGCCTGCGTCTACCAGTATTTTTGTATGTTTAAAATCCAGAAAAATAGCATTCCCAGTGCTACCACTTGCTAAAACATGAACTTGCATTTTCTTGTCCCCTTTAAACTATTATCATTCTATACTTTAGGCCGGTTTTAAATGATAGAAACTGTACAATATTTGTTTTTCCTCTATTTGTATCTAAATAAAGGGATTCTAAGGTCTTGTGTCAAATAGACAGAATTGATTGACAATTTACTAGCAATCCACTTTCATATGATGAAAAGAGGTTTTCTATGCATGTATGATCAGGATAAATCTAAAGAGCAGCTTATTACGGAATTATCTGAACTGCGAAAACAACTTATAGCCCTAAAAGCCGTCCAAACACCATGCTTGCCGGCAATAAAAGACAGCTCTGGCCAAGAAGTGGAGTTTAAAAAATTGGTAGAAAACTCTCCTGACGGGATTCTGCGCATAAATCAAGCCATGGAAATTCTCTTTGCCAATTCTCTAGTTATCGAGAAAACAGGCATACCTGCAACTACTTACATTGGTAAAACTCCGGCACAATTAAATTTACAAGGCTACTCTTTTGTAGTATGGAAAAAGCATATTGAAAAAGTCTTCGCAACCAAACAGCCCTCCATGTTCGCAGCGGCCTTTACGAATTATAAAAATCAGCATTTTCATTATCATGCTCGCCTTGTTCCTGAATTTGACAAAGACGGTTCTGTTCAATCTGTATTGTGTACATTACGTAATCTTAATCAACTAAAAAAAGCACTCTCGGCTTTAGGTGCTAGCGAACAGCGAAACAAAATACTCTTGGCCGCCATTCCCGATTTGTTAATTTATCTCAGTAATGAGGGTGTATATTTAGATTTTCATGTTCCTGCTCCTAGCTGCTTGTATGCAGATTTGGAAAACTGTATAGGGAAATCCATATCTGAGGTAATGCCAAGTGAACCAGCAGCAAAATTAATGACTGCTATTCAGCATGCTGTAATAGGTAAGCAAATACAAACTGTACAATATCAGCAGACCATCAACAATATACTGCATTTTTTTGAAGCCCGCATCATCAGATACAATGCTGACAGTGTACTCTGCATCGTACGCAATATTTCAGAGCTTACTCGCTTACAACAAGAATTCTCCCGTTTTGAGCAATTACACTTAGTTGGGGAAATAGCTGCCAGTATTGGACATGAGGTCAGAAATCCCTTGACCACTGTGCGAGGTTATTTGCAATGGTTTGCTCTCAAACCGGAATTCACCAGTTACAAAGATACTTTTAGCACGATGATTGAAGAATTAGACCGGGCCAATGAGATTATTAGTGAATTTTTATCCTTGGCAAAGAATAAAGCTGTCAAGCTGGAACTGCAAAATCTCAATAATATTATTAATGCAATTGCTCCCTTAATCCAGTCCACTGCCACCATTTCCAATAAAGATCTCATACTAGATTTGCAATTGATTCCTGATTTGCTTCTTGATGTCCAAGAAATTCGGCAGCTTATTCTTAATATCGTCAATAATGGACTAGAAGCCATGTTGCCTGATAAAGTAATCACCATTAAAACCTTTATCGAAAACAACAAAGTAATGATGACCATTCAAGATATGGGCACAGGTATCCCGCCTGAGCATATGGATAAGCTAGGGACACCCTTCTTCACAACCAAAGAACAAGGGACCGGACTAGGACTAGCAGTCTGTTATAGTATTGCAGCCAGACATAATGCCGCTATTGATGTGGCAACAAGCCCCCAAGGCACTACCTTCATCATATCCTTTGCTCTATAATATCATGATTGGACTGGTAATTCTTTAATTACCAGTCCTTTTATATTTTCTGGCAATGCAGATAACAGGATCTCAATAATCTCCTGCAAGCGCTGATGGGATTTTGCCTCAAAGCGCAACGTAAATAAGGGTTCAGTAACAGAAGCGCGAATCATCCCCCATCCATCCTCAAACTCAATACGCACACCATCAATCCGATTGGGATTGTACTGGGCCAGTTTCCCGGCCGCAACAGCCAAGATAGCATCTTTATCAGTACCTTTATAGGGGACACGAATATCAGGGGTTAAGATATAATTAGGGATTTCATCCACAAGTTCAGCCAATGATCCATGACTAGCAACAAACTCACAGACTTTTAGCCCGGCAAACATACCATCATCATAACCAAGTTCGCGAAAGAAAAAGTGACCGCTAATTTCCCCTGCAAATAAGGCCTTTTCTCGTATAAAAGCCGCTTTACTGAAGGTATGGCCAGCCCGCGCCATCACTGCCTTCCCGCCAGCATGCATAATTTGTTCTGGTGTCACCATCGAACATTTCGCATCATAAATGATTGTTCCTGGCTGTTGCTCCAAATAATATCTGGCAATAATCACAATAATATCATCATTATCAATTGGACGCCCATTTTCATCAACAAAGGCAACCCGATCACCATCACCATCAAAGGCTACTCCCAGACTGGCGCCGCTTTGCCTGACGGCTTCGCCTAGTCCTTGCAAATTCTCCGCCAAGGATGGGTTTGGAGAACGATTAGGAAAGTTACCATCTGGCTGGCAGTACAGCTCGACAACATCATAACCCAGCTGTCTAAAAAGCGTTGGTGCAATCTCAGCAGTCGCACCATTGCCAGCATCCACTACTACTCGCAAGTTATTTTTTTGCCCTAATTGGGCTGTATATGCTATATAGTCATCAATAATCGGCAGTTCCTGAACGGTTCCCTGGCCAGCGATACTGACTCCGTCTTCCACCATTTGTTTTATTTCTAAAATATCTGTTTCACTAACAGGACTAGGTCCCAGTACTAATTTAAAGCCATTATAAGGCCCAGGATTATGGGAAGCTGTGACCATAACACCACCAGTTGCCCCAGTGGCTTTAAGAGCGTAGTAAAACACAGGGGTGGCCACTATGCCAATATCAATAACCGTGCATCCAGATTCCACCAGCGCCTTAATCATAATCCCTTTGAGTATCGGGGTTGATAACCGAATATCACCACCAACTACCACTGTTTGCCCTGCTAGCTTTACGCCAACTGCTTGGCCTATTTTATGTGCTATCTCATTTGTGAGTTCGCTGCCTGCCAGACCACGAATATCACATGCATGAAAAATTTTCATAGTATAGAATTATCCCCTTTCCTATAACGACAGCATTATGATTATTGTAGCATTTAAGATCTCATAGTACAATGTACAGTCACGCTTTACTATTTTTAAACATAAGCTATAACAGATAAGCGTTAGATACGTTAAGCCATCAGAAAAAATAGGAGGCATCTCAACATATGGCTAGTCCTGAAAAAATGTTTAAGCTGTTATTAGAAGAAATCCACCAAAGCGCAGTCCCATTAAGTACAGTGATACAAAATCAGGAAATCATGATTATTCAAAATAAGCAAATTATTGAGTTATTAGAACAAGTTCGTATTTCCTCCACCGAACAAGGCGATTAAACAATACAACTCTAAACAATCACCTTATCCATGATCTCTTCGCAAAATAGTAGGAAGAGAGATACTCTTCAGTATCTCTCTTCCTACTATTTTTAGGGCTTCATATGAATCATTGCCCACTCCTGCCAAGCTTGCTCAAAAGCTGTATCATCAAGTCCCAAGATTCTTGGTATCGCCTTATTGATACTCTGTCCTGCTTCTAAGGCATTAATAATTTCACGTAATTTATCTTCCCCATGGACCTCAGCAATATACCGTACCGCAGCCAAGGACTCCCGGTATACTAAGGACTGATTAGGCAATCTATCAAAATTCTGATCAAGTTCTGCCATCGTATATAGTTTCCCATCTAACTTGTTGGTTGCTGTATGCCATTCATAATCATTAACATGGTATTCCACATACTGAGCCAGCCCTTCTGTAAACCAGCGAGGATAATTACCATTTGTTAGATGATCAAATACCAAGTGCGTAAATTCATGAACCATAGGACCGGAATGAATAAACTCCTGAACTGATGCACCATTATTGAGCCATGCATGGGGTGACAGCAGTTGAATAACACCGCCCCAGTATACGCCCATGGCGCTTTCATTCCCAGACCAGCCAAAAGCTTGCCGCAGTTCATTTTTATTCGGTTGCACGAGCAGCAGAGTTTTGCGTTGAGGAGCATAGCCCAGTTTCTGCGTAACAGGAGCATATGCGGCTTCAGCAGCCTCGGCTATCATAGCCACAGTATCAGCATCAGTCTGCGTATATTTAATCCTAAAATGTTCTGTTTCATGTACTGCCATTTGGCGAGTTTCAAAATTAACTTTAATCTGCACTACCTGCCGCACCAGAGGATATATCCACATTTGCGTCCTTGCCGGCATGATTAAAATTAAGAGTACAAAAAGCACTAACCCACTGATTACTATCAACATACCTGTATCTTGTACGGTTATATTGCGCATATGGCACCCTTCTCTCTATGATAGAGTTATAAG
>Ga0074193_1001895_pt1 | contig 21914 bp, 14 predicted proteins | sample EPASupsiteHSE605_FD_64523 | JGI IMG/M metagenome (GOLD analysis project Ga0074193, IMG submission 64523) | Bioremediated contaminated groundwater from EPA Superfund site, New Mexico - Sample HSE6-05 | ecosystem: Environmental > Aquatic > Deep subsurface > Groundwater > Contaminated ... | reverse complement strand
ACAAAAAGCTCAGATTGGGAAGGGACCCGTACGGCTGCAAATGACTGTGAATCAGCAAGAGCCACTTTATCCCAGCGGATCATCCGCGGGGATAAGTTCCTGTTAGTTGATATTGTGCGAGTTACAGCCGTGCGGGGTCGCAGATGAAAACACTTGGAATCCCGCTCTGTGTCTAAGTTAGAAGGTGCCGGCCCGGTGGTCCGGCGGAGTTTGGCCGTTCGGCAAAGGTTTTTCATGCTTGCACGCAGGCTGCGCAAGTGCAGGCGGGGCTTTGTTTTGGGCGGGTTTTAGTTGACCATTTTTGGTGATACCCGCACAGCTGCAATTGACTATGAATCAGTGAGAGCCACTTTGTCCCCGCGGATCATCCGCGGGGACAAGTTCCTGTTGGTTGATATTGCGCGAGTTACAGCCGTGCGGGGTCGCAGATGAAAACACATGGAATCCCGCTCTGTGTCTAAGTTAGAAGGTGCCGGCCCGCTAAGTGACACACCCATCTTGAATGCAGCCATCCCGTTAAGGGCAAACTCAGCCGGAAGAAACAAACGCAGTGCAGTTTCTGAGGATGGAAGTTGCCCGTACGGGAATGGCTGCAAGGAGATGGACGATGCCCGTGAGGGAATGGCTGCATGAACAATCGGCATAAATTTTACCAAAATCGTTATCTTTGAAAATTGTAGGGAAAAATTTATGCTGCGTCACTATATCAAAATTGAGGGTAAGGAGTTCGCATTCAAGGAGATCTTTGTCGATTTCTTTGTTTCTCAGGTTCACTTTGCCAAAAAAATTGTGGGCAGTGAGGAGGATGCGAAGGATATAGTGCAGGAGATTTTTCTGAAGATATGGAATTCGAATCCGGAGTTCCCGAATGAAATTGCCTTTAAATCTTATCTTTATATTTCTACAAGGAATTCATGTATTGATTTTCTTCGTAAAAAGAGGAACACGCCGGCAGATATGGAGCTGGCAGTAAATATTGAGGAGGAGGTAAATGAGGCAATGCGCGAGGAGGCATTCAGGCTTCTTGACAAAGCGATTGAGACATTGCCGGCTCAGACCAGAAATATTCTCAGGCTTACTCTCTCGGGTAACTCAATTAATGAAATTGCTTCTACTCTTAAAATAACAGTCAATACTGTAAAGACTCTCAAGCAAAGGGCATACAAAACTTTGCGCGATAAGTTCGGGGAGATGTTTATTCTTTTGGTTTTTCCGTTTATTCACTAAAAAAAACTCTGCCAGAGTTTTTACGAACTTGCAGATTATCTTGATGTTATGGTTTTATTATATCATAAAATGCCTATTTGAAATTTGGTTATAGCCTGATATTCAAAGATATATTAAAAACTCTGGCAGAGTATACCTGAGAAACAGTCCCCTGCCTGAAAAATAATTTCACTTTCCTGTCACCCTTTTTTCTTCTTTTTGCGTTTATATGTCAGAAAGAAATGAATATTATATATGGAAGAGAGGTATAAAAAGGCGATGGAAGAGGCGAAGGAGCTGGCAGAGAGAATGATGGAGGGGATGTCTGCGGATGACTCCAAACTCTACAATGAGAGAAGGGAATTTACATCAAGATTTAATCCTGAACGCAGCTGGCTTCAGTTCTGGTTCAGGGCAAATAAAAAACAGATTTACGGAATTTCGGCTGCGGCGGCATCGGTGGTGCTGGCGGCTTCAATCATATTCAGCCTTTATCAGCCACAGCCTGTAGATACCCTGGCTTCTGTAAATCAGGAGCAGCTGCTGCCTGCCAGCGGAAATGTTGTGCTTACCCTCGCTTCTGGCGAAAAGGTAGTTGTGGATTCACTTGGTGGCGGCAGGGCCGAAACTTCCGGAGTTGAAGTTGACAGTGAGGCCGGCGAAATCTCTTACGAAAAGGCAGCCAAAAGTTTTGCCCAGGCTTCTCAGGCTCAGACACAGATAGAGTACAACGAGCTCTATGTTCCAAAGGGACGGTCGTTCGCTGTTGTTTTAAGCGATGGTACAAAGGTTTGGCTCAATGCAATGAGCTCAATAAAATATCCTGTAAGGTTTGCAAAGGGTGAGAGAAATGTAAGGATAACAGGTGAAGCATATTTTGAGGTGGTGAAAAATGAAAAGGCACCATTTACCGTTGAGACAAATGACTATAAGGTCAGGGTGCTTGGAACATCTTTCAACATAAGTTCATATCCGGAGGAGAGCAGAACTGTGACCACCCTGGTTTCAGGAGTTGTTTCAATACCTGCATCGGCGGGAAGAGATAAGATTATGGAGCCGGGAGATCAGTACAGATATGACAGAGCGAGCAACAGCAGCGAAACCGTAAAGGTTAACACAGATCTCTATACCTCATGGATTAACAACTTCCTGAGCATAGAGGAGGAGCCGCTCGGAGATATATTCAATGTTCTCAAAAGAAGATACGATATAGAGGTGATATTCAGCGACAGTAAACTTGAGCAGGAGAAGTTCTCAGGAAAAATTCCGCTCAACGACAATCTCTCGATTGTTCTGAAACAACTTTCAAAAGTTTCACAGGTTGAATTCACATCAGAAAACAAGACTATACATGTAAGCTACAGAAAGTAACCAATCTGCTTCTGAAGCAATCCTCATAACCAAAACAAAACCAACGATGAAAAGAACCGTTCGCTTAAATTTTCTTCTACTCGCACTGTTCATGCTGATGTTCTCGGCTGTCACTGCGTATGCGCAGCAGGTAACATCCTTCAGGGTACAAAATGCTACCCTTGACGAGTGCCTCAAGCAGATAGAGAAACAAACCGGGCTGGGCTACCTGTACAAGGGAGGCGACCTTAAAACAATTAAGGGAATCACCTATTCGGCCACCAATACCTCTGTAGAGACTGTACTCAAAGCAATCCTTGCAAACACAGGGCTTGTATTTGAGATAGATAACGGAGTTATTCTCCTTATCCAGGCTCCCAAAAAGGCTGTGCAAAAACCCGCCGCCGGCGATCAGAAGCCGGTATCCGTTAAACTTAAAATTGTAGACAATGTATCCAAAGAACCTGTTATTGGCGCAACTGCCGTTATCAGGCAATATGGCATTTACGGAGTCGCAGACATTGACGGATCGCTTGTGCTTAAAAATGTTCCTGCCGGCAAGGCAACAATTGAAGTTCAGATGCTGGGGTACGAAATAAACTCACAAGAGTATGATTTCGTATCTCCGCTAAACCTGCTAATCTCACTCAGGCCAACTTCGCTTGAACTCGAAGAGGTAACTGTAGTTGCTAAAAGCAGTGTTGCGGGAACATCAACAAGCTCAAAAATTGGCAGGCAGGCGATGGACCACCTTCAGGCGACCAGTCTCAAGGACCTTATGCAGCTTATCCCGGGCCAGCTTGTAACAGGAGTGAGCGACATGACATCGGCAGAGAAGATTACAATCAGAACCCTCAACACCTCAAATGCAAACAACGCGTTTGGAACATCTGTGATGATTGACGGAGTTCCGGTATCTGACAATGCTTCTCTTATGGACAAGACATCAGTAAATGCAGTTGGAGCCACCGGAGTAGACCTCAGGCAGATTGGCGCAGACAACATTGAGTCGGTGGAGGTTATCAGAGGTATCCCCTCTGCAGAGTACGGCGACCTTGCATCAGGAGCGGTTATAGTAAACACAAAGGCTGGTTATACTCCATACGAAATAAGGGCAAAGATTAATCCAATCTCTATGAATACATCAGTAGGCAAGGGATGGAAACTCGGAAAAAACGGCGGAAGCCTTAACTCAAACTTTGATTATGCCCAGGCGTGGGGGGACCCTCGTCAGAAGAGCAGTTCGTTTGACAGAGTATCCGGAGGAGTTGCTTATACTAAAACTATTGGAAGAATCTGGTATACAAATACAAAATTCAATGTAAGCAGCCTCCTCGATTTCAGAGGCAACGACCCCGACCTTATCATTGAGGGTAGCGAGACAACCCAGAAGGCGCTCTCACTGAGATTCAGCCACTCGGGAAGGTTAAGCTTTAATAAAAAACTTATGAGAACCCTCTCATACTCATTCGGATACAATCACTCATTCAATGAGTCACGCACTTCAACCACAGTATCTGCAGGGGGCGGAATGCCAATCATATCTGCAATGTCCACAGGATACTATGAGGTGCCTTATGTTACCAACTCATATAAGGCATCAGGCGGAACAATAGGCGAGCCGGTTAACGTGTTTGCAAAAGTATCCAATACCTTTACTGCTAATCTGAAGAAATTCCACCAGCGCTTTAATATGGGCGTGGAGTACAGATACGAAGAGAACAGGGCAAAGGGATTCTACAACGACGACGATAATTTCCCGCTCAGGCCAAACAGTAACGGCCGTCCGAGACCATACTATGATATTCCTCCCATTAATCAGGTTTCGGCCTTCCTGGAAGACAATATCAGCTGGAAATTTGGCAAGGTGGCCGGCCTTAAGGTGCAGGCCGGCCTGCGTCTGGATATGCTTCAGCCCGGTCAGCCCGAGTATGTTTACTCTATTTCGCCAAGGCTGAATGCCTCCCTTAAGCTCACCGAATGGCTGGAATTCCGCGGAGGATGGGGCCGGAACTCAAAAACTCCCGGACTCTCTCACCTTTACCCAGAGGCAAAATACACAGACAGGGAGGTTGCTAAATACCTTCCGGTAGACGCAGCATCACAGCTTGTTATGTATCAGACCTATGTTACCTATGTAGAGAGAAACAACAAACTGAAAAATGCCACCAACACCAAGGCAGAGCTTGGATTTGACGTAAAGCTTCCAAATGATATGACATTTTCAATGGTAGCATACAGAGACTATATGCCTAACGGTTTTGGCAGTTTCTCAGAATATCAGACATTCCTTTCAAATTACTATACTGCACAGAGCGGTCTGGTGATTGAGCCCGGTAAGAAACCAACAGTTGACTGGAGCAATCCTGCAAGAACCGATACTGTATTTACAACCACCGGCAGAATAGGTAACACTCAGGCCAGTCTTGACAGAGGAGTGGAGTTCGATTTCTATTTCGGACAGATTAAAGCCATCAGAACATCATTCTATCTGAGCGGTGCCTACATGGAGACATCTAACTGGCAGACCGGACCTAACTATTCAAATCCAGAAGGAATCCTGCCATCATCTGATTACGGCAAAGGCGGAGTAAATACACCTCCTTTTAAACTAGAGTACCCAACAGGGCTTCAGAAAGATATTCAGAGAAGGTTCAGCACCGTTCTCAGAGCAGTCTGCAATATTCCTCAGCTCAAAATGGTAGCCTCATTTACAGGACAGGTTATCTGGTACAACTATTCAAACACTACAAATCAGAAGAGTTCTCCTATTGGCTGGTTTGACACAGACCTTAGCTATCACAAGATAACACCTGAAATGCTTGCAGACCCCGATTATAAAATCAAGGGAATTCTGCTCAGCGATCAGATAAGAGATCCAAAAGATACTGACCCTACTATCCAGAGACCAATCTGGATTATCAACGGAAGACTCCAGAAAGATATTTCAAAATCACTCGGGTTCTCATTCTTTGTAAACAATGCATTCTTCTATACACCATACCAGTCAACAACAAAATCTGGCACACTCACAGAGAGGAATACAGGCACATTCTCATTCGGAATGGAGTTAATCGTTAAAATCTAACAAACCGGAATATGAAAAAAATTACAATTTTAACCGGAATTCTGGCACTGATGCTTGCTCTCTCATGCACCAGAGAGCTTCCGCTTCCGGTGAGAAATCTCAATATAGAGTTTAAACTTCCTGAAAACTTCAGGAGCGATATAAAATATGCAAACCAGGAGGTTATCCTCACGAGTGCATCAGGTGTTTATAAATTCACTACCAACTCAGAAGGGGTTCTTGTAATCCCGGAACTTATCCCGGATGAGTACAGCATCTCAACCAGCTGGAAGATGACAGGAGTTCAGTACAAACAACTCATTACAAATGCAGAACTTGTTGAAGACAAAGCAACTGTAGTTCTTAAGGCAGGAGTAGGCAGAAAACAGCTCTTCACCAAAGAGGATTTTCAGCTTGAACTCGACAAACTTGTTCTCAAAAGTCTCCTTATCTCAAAAGTTTACTACACAGGAACAAAGGACGATGCCAACAAAAATTACATTGTTGACTCCTATGTAGAGATTTACAATAATTCAGATGATACTGTTTACATAGACGGAAAATATCTGGCACTTGCAGAATCAATGTCTCCTCCGGCATACCCTGCAAAAGATAATCCTGATTACATATATGCAAGACAGATATGCAAATTCCCCGGAGACGGCAACGACAACCCTGTTGCACCGGGCAAATCGATAGTAATTGCAGCAAAAAATGCGAGAGACCACAGAACCAGCGCATCTACCTCAATTGATCTCTCAACAGCAGATTTTGAAGTAAAAGAGGCAGAAGGTATGGGAAATCCAGATGTGAAAGCCCTTACAATCCTTTCAAACTCTCTTACAATCAAGTTTTTTAACCTTATGACAGGAGGCGGAAACGCAGTTTTCATCTTTGAAACTGAAGAGGATATTTTAACATGGCCTCAGTATTATGCACCAGGCAAAACTTCAGGAGAAAGGTTCAGAAGGGTTCCTGTTTCAGTAGTTCTGGACGGTGTTGAGTGTCTTAAAAACAATACATCCACAGGACCGGATATCAATCTCAAGAGATTCCAGTCAATAGTTGATGCCGGTTTTGCATTCACAAACGCTACCTCGGGTTACACCCACGAATCGATTGAACGCAAAGTAAGTACTGTTGAGAACGGCAGAGTTATTCTCAAGGATGTAAACAACAGTACAGAGGATTTTGTGATAACACTCGATCCCACTCCAAGAAAATATGACAAACCTGAACTTTTGAACTAAGAAACTATGAGGACAATAAACTATATAACTGCAATATTTGCCATCGCGGCATGCACAGCTGTTCAGGGAGCTCAGGCCGATACCTTAAGGTCATTTCCCTCGCTGGAAAAGAGAGAGATTCAGAAAAGCGGAATGCAGTGGGAAAATACCACAAATGCAGCCGGAATGAAGTTTGGAAATGTAGATAAGGGAAGCTACACAACTCTGGGCCTGTACAAAGGTGCCGGTGATTATCACCGTGTTCAGGAGGGTTCAGAAAAGAGAGGACTTCTTTTTGAAACAGAGCGTTACGATAAACTCAATGATATAATCTTTGTAAAGGGAACCTTCTCTTTCAACATGGACAAGGAGTTTGATAAAGGATGGTCAGATGTATACAACCCATACAACAACAATCCATTCACTTACGGGAGCAGTATAAGGGGAACTTACGAAACCCAGAAATTTGACCTTGGTCTCAGGGCCTATACCAAATATAAAAGCAGGGTAAATTATGGTCTTTCAATCGACTACAAAGTGGCCGATATAGCAAGACAGAGAGACCCACGTTCAAGAAGCTACCATCTGGATTACTCTGTAAAACCGGCAATAGTTTTTGAAATGAACAGCAGGCATTCAGCAGGTCTGAATCTCAGCTACAGATTCGGAAAAGAAAAAATGCCCGGCCTTACAACTATCCAGACAGATCCAAACCTTAAATACTACACCTTTACAGGGCTGGAGCATGCAGAGGGAAAGATTGGAGGCTACAAGGGATTCTCACGTCAGTTCCTGAGTGATTACTACGGAGGAGCACTCCAGTACAATTACAGGGGTGAGAAGAGCAAACTCCTTGTCTCGGCCGGATTTGATGCAAGATGGGAGGAGACACTGGGCAATCTTCGCCAGAGCCCGGGTTCGTACAATGAATTTACATACACTTTCCTGGCAGATTATCAGGCAGAGAGAGGCAGCATGCTCCACAACCTGAGGGCAGAGGCAGTTGTAAGAGATGGAGGAGCAGACGAATTCAGACAGGAGCTTATTTCAGTTATCGATACTCTTACAGGAGTAACAACTGAAACATGGAATACCATCTATGTCTACAAAAACAGATTTGTCGTAAAGACATCTGATTTCCGTATCTCATGGAACACGACAGCAATGGATCCGGACAGAAAAAGCTACCGCTGGATGGCAGGAGCAGAGGCCGGATATGAGGGCTTCTCAAACAACTACTACCTTCCGCATTCGGAGTATGCATCAGGCAAACTCCTTTTCGCTCTCAGCGGAAAGGCCAGGCTACTTAACAACAGTAAGGGAGTGCTGATTCTCTCCGCCTCTGCAGGCGCCTCACTGAATACATCGGCAAAGCTCAGTCTAGCAACTCAAAGTATAATTGGAGACGAGATATTAACTCCTGATTTTGAATACCATAAAATGAACACACTTAAAATCAACGGAGAGCTCAGGTACACCTTCCCGCTCCGTATGATTAAGAGCACCCCTATACTGGGATATGCCTCACTTTACGGGGGTAATCTCTTTGCAGCAGGCGGTGCAGGCTGGTATTCAGCAGGTATTTCAATTGGCATATTAACCTTATAACCTAACGATGAAAACTAATTCGATAACAAAATGGATACTGGGAGCCGCTGCACTTATTGCAATGGTTTCCGGCACTACATCATGTGAAAAGATAGAAATTGAGGGAAGTTACTCTCCGGCAGTATATTTTGAGAATGCACAATCTACTGTCAATACCCAGACAGGAGCATTTGATATTCTGGTTAAACTTTCAAAACCGGCTCCAAAAAACCTTACTGTTAAGTTTGCCTTCTCAGGTACAGCTATAGAGAACGAACACTATACTGTTGCATCAAAGGAGATCACGGTTGAGGCAGGCAAAAGCGAAGCTGTAATTCCCGTAACCCTTCTTAACGATAATATCTGGGATTCGGAGCTCACACTAAAAGCAACCATTGCTCCGGGAACTGACTATGCCGTAGACCCAAAAATGAATCCGGAACAGACAATCCTCCTTACCAAGGAGATTGTTCTGCCCGTTCTCTCTTTTGCAGTTCAGCCCCAGAATGAACATACAAACCCGTTCCTGGCAGAAAAGCTAACCTTTACCCTTAATTTTGATACCCCGACTGCATATGACAGTGAGGTGGCTCTCAATATTGAAGGAGATCTTACCATTGGTGCAGATTTTCTGATTAACGGCGGAAACACAAATAAGATAACCCTTGCAAAGGGTCTGCTCTCCCACACCTTTGAGGTACAGATTAAACAGAAGGATGCTGCAGGAGTGAGCAAAAATCTTAAGTTTACCCTTGACAGGGGAACATCCAAATATTTTGCTGTCTCTTCAGAGAAGGGCTCATACACAGTAAGAGTTACTGATCCCGAGGTTGGTTTTGCTCCGGTTATGAAAACTGCTGCATTGCTTAGCGGAAGCGGATTTCAGATTGAGCAGGCAGTTAAGGCTACCGACGGGACGTGGTCAGGAAAAGTTGTTGTGAATGCAGGGCCAAACTTTGCTGCGAAGAATTATCTAATGACATACAAGAACATGAGTTTCAACACAATCTTCGGATGTCAGTCAAATTCTCCGGGCGGCGATGTGCTCAGACTTGCAGATATGCTTCTCTTTGCCACAACAGATACAGTAATGGCAGATTACGGAGTTGGTAAAACCACAAGGTTCTTCTCTCCGTCAGATTCGCTGCTCAGGTTTGTTGCACAGGATGAGAACACAATGAAGGGCACTGTTACTGCAAAACCACAGAAGTTTAAAGGAAAGATACTGCTAAAGGCAGACTGGGAGACCGGTACAAACGGAAATAAGCAGTGGCATCTTGACTCAAAGGCAACAAACGGTATCATTGCAAACAGCACATATCCGGTAATTGGAAATATTGTTATTGAACTTGTTAAACTGGAGGGAACCTATGATTTCACCCAGACTCTTCCGGAAATTGTATTTGACGCATGGTTCAAAAGCAGCTCGCCATATTTCATGAGAATTCAGCCTGCGCTGCTTGATATTAAAAAAGAGGGAGAGCTTTACAAAGTATCTTACAGGTACACTCCCAAATAAATAAAAGCTTATGAAAAGAAAATTTGCAACGCTTCTGCTTTTACTCCTCAGTTATGTAATCCTCCCTGCACAGGGAGGGTTCATTGAGGCTTCCCGTGAAGGCAAAAAGCTTGCTTTGCACATACCTGATTCTATTCTTGGGAAGGACATTCTTTTTGGCTCAAGAATAATAGATATCAGTGATCCCTCTGCCAAGGTATACTCGGCAGGTCAGATGAGAACTCCTCCGGTGGTGGTCCGCTTTGTTAAAAGAAACGGGCTGATTGTAATGGAGAAGAGAGATAATTTTGCTGATGTTAACAGTGCCGATGCTATTGCAGATCCGCTGAACAGAAACACAATTACCGGAGGAGTTTACTTTTTTGATGCGGAGCCCTCGGGCAGACAGGGATTTTCAACTATAGACGTTTCGAAATTCTTTGCAGAGGAGGTGGCTCTTGCCTGGCCTTTACCGGACAATGTCAAAAAGGGGAGGCTCGAACCTAAACTCAGCGGAATCGTTTCTGTGAAACAGTATGAAGATCACCTGAATATCAGAAGTCACTATGAGTTCCTTGGAGCAAAAGAGACTTTTGCCCTCACTGTTCAGTATTTTCTGATGAAACTTCCTGAGGCACCGCTTAAGCCACGCTTCAACGACGACAGAATAGGCTTTCAGCCTTATAACCGGAAGCAGTTTGCATCCGGAAGGGAGATTACAACTAACAACTACCTCACAAGGTGGAGGGTCGAACCCCACCGGGACTCACTGGTTCAGTTCAGGGCAGGCATTCCCGTTACTCCGCAAAAGCAGATAGTTGTTTATGTTGAGCCATATTTCCCTGCTGAATGGATTCCATATATCAAAATGGGAATAGAGGACTGGAACCTGGCTTTTGAGAAAATCGGTTTCAGAAATGTGCTTGTTGCCAGGGAGTTTAAGGATACACCGGAACTTGATCCATATGATATAAAAAACAATCTTGTAAGATATCTTCCTCTTGAAGAGGCTAATGCCGCCGGTCAAATCTGGACTGATCCGCGCAGCGGAGAGATTCTTACCGGAGAGGTGCTGTGGTGGAATAATGTTATCTCGCTTGTTAAGATGTGGCGCTTTACCCAGACTGCTGCGGCAGATCCTGCGGCAAGGGCTCTTGAGTACAGCAGTGAGATGACAGGTGAGATGATAAGATATGCAGTTGCACATGAAATTGGGCATATGCTGGGAATTCAGCATAATATGAGAAGCTCATACGCATATCCTGTTGATTCTTTGAAGTCTCCTTCATTTACTGCAAAGTATGGGACAACGGCTTCAATAATGGATTATGCCAGAAACAACCATGTGGCAAATGCAGAAGATTTCAAAAAGGGAGTGAGGATGACCCCTCCTGTGCTGGGTCCGTTTGACTACCTTTCGATAGAGTATGGCTACAGATATTTTGGGGAGGAGCTCACTCCTGCCTCCGAATACAAATGGCTGGACTCTCTTATGACCGAAAAGAGCAAATCGCCCGAATTCAAATTTGCCTCATTCATTGCTGTGCCTGTATCTCCGGATCCATCTGCCCAGTCTGAATCACTGGGAGACGATGTTGTGAAATCGTCCGGCTACGGAATCGAAAATACCAGAATCATTCTTTCGAACCTTGTTCAGTGGACAACCGACGCTGGCGGCGGAGCCTCTCTTGTTAAAGAGAGATACGATGCCCTGGCAAAACAGTACTTCAGATATATAAGCCTTTCTCTCTCCTATGCCGGAGGGGCATATCAGAATCTGCTTTCAGATTCGGAGATGACTCAAAGATATTCTGGAGTTTCTGCCGCAAAACAGAGAGAAGCTGTCAGCTTTGCGCTGCGCCAGCTTACAGAGGCTCCTGCCTATCTCAACCTTAAGAGTATTTCAGATATTTACGGGCCGCTTGCAGAGAATATTATGAAGAGGCAGAGCGACATCATGGATGCACTTACCGGGAACTTTGTGCTCCCAAGAATAGCTCTCTGGCAGTCACACTCAGCAGAGTCGCTTACCCTTGCAGAATACTTTGAGATTTTTGATAATCATATTATGAGGGAGTATTCATCTGCAGATCCCTTTATCAGAAATCTTCAGGTTATCTACATTCAGCAGCTGAGAAAACTTTCAAAACCTTCCGGCAAGCCGGAGGAGAATCTGTCCGGCCTGCAGGGTATTATTGCCACTGCTGCTTACAGTCAGCTTGAAAAGACAAAGAAATTTATAAACACAAGAGCGGGCAAAGGGGAGTTAGGAGAACACTTCCGCTTTTTGCTCTCTTTAACAGAATAACACAGAGATGAAGAAACTACTTACAGCAGTCATAGCGATACTATTACTAATTCCTTCGGGTGCGAGAGGCGAGGAGGGGATGTGGCTGCCTTTTCTAATCAAGAGTCAGAAATATAAAGAGATGAAGGCTCTGGGGCTGAAACTCCCTGCCGATGCTCTCTATTCTGAGGAGAATCCTTCAATTAATCAGGCAGTTGTCGGGTTTATGGGAGAAGGGGCAAACCTCAGAAGCTTCGGAACAGGAAGTTTTATCTCAGATAACGGCCTTATCCTTACCAATTATCATGTTGTTCTCTCCTATCTTGAGAAATTTTCAAATGAGAAGAACGACTTCCTTAAATATGGCTACTGGGCTAAAAATCAGAGCGAGGAGTCGTTATGCAGGGGTCTTGATGTGAAAATTCTTGAAAGCATGCAGGATGTTACTGACATTATGCTTGCCGGTACAGAGGGACTTGAGGGAGCTGCAAAAATCAACAGGATAAATGAGAATGGAAAGGCTCACGCAAAGCTTGTTACAAAGGGAACCAAAAGAGAGGTAAGAATGCAGGCTATTTTTGGCAGCAACCGCTACATTATGAGTGTTTACTCTGTTTACAGTGATGTGAGAATGGTTGCGGCACCTCCTTTTGCCATTGGTAAGTTTGGTGGTAATGCAGATAACTACAGCTGGCCGCGTCATACCGGCGATTTTGCAGTATTAAGGGTATACGCTGGCAAAGAGAATCAGCCTGCAAACTACTCGAAGGATAATGTTCCCTTCAAACCTGCAAAATACCTGACTATTTCACTTAAGGGTGCTGTGGAAAATGAGTTTGCAATGATTGCCGGATTCCCGGGAACAACAAGGGAGTACATTCCTTCTTTTGCACTTGACAAGATCATTTATGGCGAAAATGTTGAGAGAATTGCAATCCGCGCAGAGAAGATGAAAATTATGGAGGATGCAATTGCATCAAGCGAGAACCTGAAGTTTCGTTACAGCACAAGACTCTCTTCTGCTGGTAACACATATCTTCGCTGGAAGGGCGAACTTCTTGGAGTTACCAAGATGAATCTTGTTGAAAAAAAGAGGGCAGAGGAGCAGCAGTTTGCCGCCTGGGTGAATGCAGATGAGTCCAGAAAGGCTAAATACGGAACAGTACTGCAGCAAATGGAGGAGCTTTACAGGGAGGTTTCTGAATACAATATGGCAGACCTCTACTTTATGGAGGCAGGAATCAACGGTTCTGAGATTCTCCCTTTCATTGGCAAATTTGAAAAACTTGCTGCAACCTATTCAAGAAAAACGCCTGATTTAAAGGCTGCAGATTCTGAGGCTAAAAGGCTCATTGCTCTCACAGACCAGTTCTTCAATAACTGGGATTACGAGACCGACAGAAAGATGTTCCGTGACATGCTCAAGCGATATTACGAAAAGATGCCGGCAAAGTTTCATCCCGAGGCAATGGACAAATATGTTCAGATGTATGAAGGTGATATTGAAAAGCTGACAAAAACAATCTTTGAAAACTCAATGTTTACAAGCAAAGAGAAACTTCATGTATTTCTTTCAGACCAGAACAGAGACATTGTATCATCTGTAAAGAGCGACCCGCTCTATCAGATATCGATAGGCTACTATATGATTAATGTAGACAGAATCATGAGGCAGAGGGGCGACCTTCAGCAAAGGCAGATGGTCCTTTTTGACATCTATATGAAGGGAATTCTTGAGATGAAAAAGGGTGAAACACTCTATCCGGATGCAAACAGCTCATTCAGGTACAGCTTTGGAAGGGTTACAGGCAGCAGTGCTTCAGACGGTGTTACATATAACTGGAACACAACCCTGGATGGTGTAAGGGATAAGTTTATTAACAACCCTGGTAACGAGGAGTTTTATGTTCCCAAAAAGCTTCAGTCCCTGCTTGAAAAGAGAGAGTTCGGAAGGTATTCAGATAAATCGGGAGCACTTACTGTTAATTTTCTCACTAATAATCATACAACTGGAGGTAACTCCGGCTCTCCTGTTATTAACGGAAAGGGTGAACTCATTGGGGTGAACTTTGACCGTATCTGGCAGGGGGTTGCCTCAGATTACCGCTACGACCCTAAAGTTTCAAGATCTGTTGCTGTTGATGTCAGATATATTCTGTTCATACTGGACAAATATTCTCCTTCTAAATATGTAATAGACGAACTTGAAAAGGCCAACCGCTGGTAGGCCATAAATCAGATAACCCACTTTTCTCCAGAGTCCGGCAAGAAATTGCCGGGCTTTTTTTTTATATTCATTTATAATGAGAGTGAATTTTTAATACATTTACATAAACTTATACCTCCCAGCCTGTTCCCTGTACTTAACTAATACATTCTTTCTCTATGATTAAAGCCCTTACGGCTCTGACAATCTGTTTGCTAACTCCGCTCATAACATTGTCTCAGCCCCGTGAAAACTTCGACTCTTTTATGAAAGAGGCCGGAATGAACTCCGTATTGTTCAGGGGAAGTGCTCCCATGACATACGAATTCAGGTACACCGGAACCTATTATGCCTACTCTCCGGAATTTCAGCCGGGTGAAATTACCTACAACGGCAAAAAGTACTATGATGTACTTATGAATCTTAACAGTCACACAGATGATCTGCTTTTGAAATTCAACGGATCTGTCATTACTGTGACGGTAAACAAAGAATTTGTAGATGATTTCACAATAGGTAAACGCCGTTTTATCAATTTCAGGGGAGGCACTTCAGAGGGTGCACCTCAGGCAGGATATTACGAACTGATGTTCAGCGGAAGCGACACCCTGCTAAAAAAAATCAGAAAACAGTACAAAGAGGAGATTCCTCAGACTCTCTCAGGAAATGAAAGGACAATGAACAGATACTTTAAGCAGATTGAAGATTATTATCTGCTTCAGGGGGGAAGATGGTCCTCAGTTAAAAACAGAAAGTCGCTTTTTAATGCATATGCCCAGTTCAAAAGAGAGTTATCTCACTTTTCAAGAGAGGCAAACCTCAATTTTTACGATAACCGTGACGAATCTTTTACGGCAGTTATGAAATATGCAGAAACGCTTAAAACAAGCAAAAGATAATGAAAAAGCTGAATCTTCTCCTTGTGGCGACTCTTTTTTCGGTATTGGCTTTTTCTCAGCAGACAGAGAGATTTGTTTTAAAGAGCGCGGGGCTTGACACAATTTCGGTTATAGCCTACAAAAATTTTGGACTAAAAATGTACTATCCACGCACACCTGAGTGCGATTCTCTTAAGTTTAACATCAATACAGACTACGCAGGATTTCTCAATGAGGTAACGGCGCTTCTCAGAAGAGAGGGCTATTCGGCCTCTAAGACAAAAGGGATGTTAATAATTGTAAAGGGTACTCCCCTTATCTCTTCACTTCCGGAAGGATATTTCGGAAAAACAAAAGAGTCAAACGCCGGGGATGAGCTTAATCCGCTTCTCTCCAATGGCGAAAGTATTGCCAGGTCAGAAAACAAGATATATAAAATTGGTGATCCAAACAGACCAAAAGTGACAGGCAGATCAATAGTAAGCGGCTATGTCAAGGATCTCGATTCGGGAGAACCTCTTATTGGAATTGCAGTCTTTACAGACAAAGGCAATACATCTGCAGTTACAGATGCCTATGGTTTCTACAGGATACCCCTTCCGCGCGGAGAGCAGGCTCTCAACCTTAAGGGTTACGGAATGGAGGATACCAAGCTTATGCTCGATGTGTATAATGATGGAAATCTTGATATCGTCATGAAGGAGAAGGTATATTCACTCAAGGGAGTTGTACTCTCTGCCGAGAATACCCAAAACCTCAGAAGTACCCAGATGGGACTTGAAAAGGTCAGGATTGACAGAATCAAGCATGTACCTGCTGCATTTGGGGAGGCAGATGTTCTCAAAATTGTGCTCACACTCCCGGGTGTTAAGACGGTGGGCGAGGCCTCAGGCGGATTCAATGTAAGGGGAGGGGCAACGGATCAGAATCTGATTCTCTTTAATGAGGGTACAATTTACAACCCAACCCACCTGTTTGGACTCTTCTCGGCTTTCAATGCAGATATAGTAAATGACATAGAGTTATACAAAAGTACAATTCCTGCAAGGTACGGCGGACGAATCTCCTCTGTTCTGGAGATTAACAACCGTGACGGAAACAGCAAAAAAATAACCGGCTCTGCAGGAATAGGCCTTCTTACCGGTAAGTTTCACCTTGAGGGACCAATAAAAAAGGATAAGACAACATTTATACTTGGTGCGAGGACAACCTATTCTGACTGGATTCTGGGAATCCTGCCTGAGAGCAGCGGATATAAGAGCGGAGCTGCGTCATTCCATGATGTAACAGCCGGAATCAGCCACAAACTGGACGAAAAGAACACCATTTACCTGCATGGATACTACTCTAAGGATGGTTTTAAATTCAGTATGGACACCAGTTTCAATTACCAGAACCTGAACGCCTCCATTAAATGGAGAAGTATAATAAACGAACATCATAATCTGGTAATTGCTTCCGGTTATGACCATTACAATTACATGACAAATGATGTGGGCAATCCGGTGAATGCATACAGCATGAACTTCTCTATCAAGCAGGGATTTGTCAAGGCAAATTTTAACTGGCTCATCAATGAGAAACATTCACTCAACTATGGTCTGAATACTGTCTTTTTTCATTTAAGTCCCGGAAGGCTCTCTCCTGTTGGCGATGAGTCACTGGTTAATGAGAAAATTCTTCCAACTGAGAGGGGAGTAGAATCTGCCCTCTATCTTAGCGACAACTGGAGTATCACAGATAAATTCTCTCTGGACCTAGGTTTAAGGTACTCACTCTATTCTGCACTGGGAGAGAAGAAGTACTATACATACTATCCTGGAGAGCCCAAAAGCGAATCTACAATTCTCGATACAGTAACGGTAGCCGGCGGTAAGCTGGTAAAACCAATGCTCGGCCCTGAGTTCAGGGTATCTGCCAGATACGCTTTCAACAACGATTTTTCAGTTAAGGCAGGTTTTAACAGCATGCGACAGAACATTCACATGCTATCAAACACTACTGCCATATCACCCACAGATACATGGAAACTCAGTGATGCCAATATTGACCCTCAGAAGGGATGGCAGGCTGCCTTTGGTATGTACGGCAATATTTTAAACAGAAGGATAGAGGTCTCACTGGAGGGATACTACAAGGAGATGTCCAATTATCTTGATTACAAAAGCGGTGCAATTATTAATATGAATGAGTTTATTGAGCGCGATGTAGTTGAGACCAGCGGAAGGGCATATGGTGCAGAAATTATGTTCAAGAAGCCGCTCGGTAAACTTAACGGCTGGCTTGCCTACACTTATTCAAGGACAATGCTCAGACAGATTGGTGAGGATAAAGGCTCCCTTATTAACAGAGGCGAGTGGTATTCGGCCTCATACGACAAACCACATGATCTGAAAGTGGTGGCAAACTACAAGTTTACCCAGAGATTCAGCATATCTCTTAATGTAGACTACTCATCGGGACGGCCGGTAACTATTCCGCTGAGCAAATACTACTACGGCAACGGATACAGACTCTTTTACTCAGACAGGAATGCATACAGAATTCCGGACTACTTCAGGATGGACTTCTCAATTAACATTGAACCTAGTCACAATCTGAAACTTCTTACCCACAGTACAATCACACTCGGGGTGTACAATCTTACCGGAAGGAAGAATGCATACTCGATATATTACGATACTCAAAGCGGCTCCAAAATTCAGGGATACAAACTCTCGATATTCGGCGCTCCTATACCATACATTACATATAACATTAAATTCTGATCTGAACCATGAAGAACAAAACAAACATAATATATGTAATAGCCACACTCCTCTTTGTCACCTCCTGCGTGACCCCTTTTGAACCGGAGGGATATGAGCAGCTCGAAAATATTCTGGTTATAGAGGGGGATATCAATATGTATGGCAGAACAGATGTCATAGTAAGCAAATCCCTTAAACTTGGTGACATTTCAAAAAGGAACTACGTTAAGGGCGCATCTGTCTGGATTGAGGGTGAAGCCGGTACAAAAAATAATGCATATCAGGTTATCAGTGGTCAGGATGTAAGGTATTCAACAGGATATCTGGCTCTGGACATGAATTCAAAATATAAGTTGTGCGTCATAACTCCGGAAGGAAAAAGGTATGAGTCTGAATTTGTAAAGCCAATTGCACCTCCTCCAATTCAGAGCATTGAGTTTGTTACTGATACAATTCAAAAAGAGGTAACATTTTATGTCAACAGTTCAGACCCTGCAAACAAGACACACTATTATAAGTGGACTTATACAGAAGACTGGGAGTTTACTGCGCATAAATATGCAAATTTTGAATACAATCCTCTAACCTTTAAAATGGAGGAGATTCCAGACTACCGTAACAAGTATTACTGCTGGAACCATAGCGACTCAAAATCTATTCTTATATACAGTACCACCCATCTTACTGAGGACAAGGTGTACCGAATGCCACTTGTAAAAATTGGTCCGGATGATTTAAGAATTTCACTTCTGTATTCTATTGAGGTTACGCAGCAGGCTCTCTCCAAAGAGGCCTATCAGTACTGGGAGAATTTGAGGAAAAATTCAGACCAGCTGGGCGGAATCTTTTCACCCCAGCCAAGTGAAATGCGCGGGAATATTAAATGTGTAAGCGATCCGGAGGAGATTGTGCTTGGTTACATCAGTGCCGGTACCTTTGTCAAGAGAAGATTTATGGCCTCAAAGAGTGAAATAAATCTTTACTGGGACGACCATGTCTGCGAAGTAATTATTCCGGAGAAGGCGGTTCCTATACCTATTCCGTGGTCTACAATGCATGAGGATGGATATGTTCCCATAAGCTATAATCCTTCTGAAAGGGAGAGCGTATGGGTGCTTAAGGAGTGCGCAGACTGCCGTACAAAGGGAACAAAGACCAAACCATCGTTCTGGCCCAATAATCACTTTTAACAGGTTTGAATAATGAAAAGACTATATATAATATTATCATTTATAATTCTTGTATCTGCCGGAGCAAAGGCGGCACCTGGCATTGAAAGGGTTTATCTCGGAACAGACAAAAATGTTTATGTTGCAGGTGAAAATTTGTGGATATCTGCATTTTGTTTTGATATCTCTTCATCAAAGCCGGAGCTCTCACAAATTAGTGCAGTTGTATATGCCGAACTCCACTCGTCTGCCGGAGCAGTGCTCACGACAAAAATTGCTCTTAAGGGAGGACGTGGCTCCGGTGTCTCTTCGCTGCCGGTAACCCTTCCAACAGGAAATTATAAACTCATAGGTTATACAGCCTATATGAGAAATGAGACTCCAGTTCCGGTTTTTGAAAAGACTATTTCAGTTTACAATACTGTATCTGCCTCCAGGGATGCGTCGGCAGTAGCAGAAGATTCATCTGCCGATACCCTCAGACCGTCATCAGCCACACTTAAGGAGTATTCAGCACCCTTTTTAGAACTTGCCATTCCGTACGGAGAGGCGCTAAAAAGGGAGTCAGCATACGAATTCAGCCTGACAAATAAATCGGCTTCAGCATTGAACACGAGTATTTCAGTTACCCGTGCCGAGATTTTACCTGACTATTCAAAGGAGAATCTTCTCTCATTTCTTGATGGAGTATACGCGAGTAAAACAGAACTCTCAGAAAAATTTATACCTGAATATGAGGGCGAAATTATAAGGGGAAGGCTAACCGGAGCCGGCAATAACGGAGCAGATTTATCAGGTGTCAATGTCTTTCTCTCTGTCCCTAAGGGGAATGCAGAGATTTACACCTCTTCTGTAACTCCTGCCGGCAAGATTGCTTTCTTTACCGACAACATTTATGGGAACAGGGAATTTGTACTTGAAGTAAGGTCTCCTGACACTACCTCACGCTACACCGTTGAACTTGACGACCCTTTTGCCAGACCGGCACTTGCTCCTCCTGTCAAATTGCAGCTTCAGCCGTGGATGCAAAAGCCTCTGGAGGAGAGAAGCTTTGCTATGCAGGTGGCTAAAAGGTTTGGGGCTGATACTCTTTTTGAGAGAGTAGTACCCAGGCATAATCCGCTGCTGAATGAGAAGAAATGGACCTACCTGCTCGATGATTATACCAGGTTTCCGGTTATGGAGGAGGTTATCATTGAGTATGTGACAGAATTAAGATACCGTAAGAGCGGGAACAGTGCCCAGCTGCAGGTAAGAAGAGAGGATTCTTTCAACTCTTTATCCTTTACCAGGGATAATACTCTTGCTATTCTCGACGGAATTCCTGTTTTTGACCACATGAAGATTCTGCAATATGACCCTCTCAAGGTAAAAAGTCTGGAAATTTACGGAGGAATCTACTATATAGGTAACATCAGTTTTACTGGAATTGTCTCCTTTAAGACATATAAGGGAGATTATCCCGGAATCAAATTTGACAAAAATGTAAGAATTCTGGACTTTTCAGGGGTTCAGTATCCTGTTAAATTTTCCGGAAAAGAGGCTGCCGGAGGGAAAATTCCCGATTTCAGACACACTGTATACTGGGATCCGGTTGCCCAAATTGCAGCAAACGGAGAGAAAAAGTTCACTGTTTTTACTCCGTCTCTCCCCGGAAGGTATGTTGTGACTGTTGAGGGGCTGGATCAAAACGGAAAGGCCTTCAGGTTTCAGAAAGATTTTAACGTAGAATGATAATTGTCATAAATTGACAAAATGAGACTCTATTTTTGTCCTTGAATAAAACAGAGTCTTATGAACGACAATATCTTTTCTGACATTACAATTGCCTGCTCATCAGGTAATCTGGACGCAGTAAAAAGGCTGACAGAGGGTCAGCCTATCCTTAATGCCGTAGAGAAAAGCGGAATCTCACCTCTTCATCTTGCCTGCGAAGCGGGTCACCTTGATGTTGTAAAATTTATCTTGCAACATGAGTTTTATATGATTGATAAAGAGGTTCTTGCAAGGGCTGCAGCTATCGCAAAACTGCACGGATTCGAGCAGATTCGCAGCTATGTAACCCTCTATTATATCAAATACTGCAGAAAATCAGCGGTATAGCACAAAACGCGAAAATATTTATTACTTTTTTTTCGTCAAAATTTGTTTCTTCAGAAAACTTGTCTACCTTTGCACTCCCCAAACGGAACAAGGCCTTCGGGCTGCTTCTTAAGAGGAAAAAAGTTCATTGACATTATGGAAGACAAGTACAATTTAAAGTAGTACAATAAAAGAGTAGAGCGTTAGTTCTTTTTTGAGAAATAATGATAAATAATAAGAGTAACGGGACAAGCTAAACATTTAAAAAATTTTTACAATGAAGAGTTTGATCCTGGCTCAGGATGAACGCTAGCGGCAGGCTTAACACATGCAAGTCGAGGGGCAGCACGGGTAGCAATATCTGGTGGCGACCGGCGCAAGGGTGCGTAACGCGTGAGCAACATGCCCGTATCAGGGGAATAATCCAGGGAAACTTGGTCTAATACCCCATAGTAAATATTAAAGGCATCTTTAATATTTTAAAGCTTTGGTGGATACGGATTGGCTCGCGTGACATTAGCTAGATGGTAAGGTAACGGCTTACCATGGCTACGATGTCTAGGGGTTCTGAGAGGAAGATCCCCCACACTGGAACTGAGACACGG
>Ga0074193_1001893_pt1 | contig 21962 bp, 23 predicted proteins | sample EPASupsiteHSE605_FD_64523 | JGI IMG/M metagenome (GOLD analysis project Ga0074193, IMG submission 64523) | Bioremediated contaminated groundwater from EPA Superfund site, New Mexico - Sample HSE6-05 | ecosystem: Environmental > Aquatic > Deep subsurface > Groundwater > Contaminated ... | reverse complement strand
AACAGGGAAGTCTGCAATGGCCCTGCCCGACAGCGGAGCATCAGGGTACACAGTTTTTGCATGTTGGTAAATTCTCACGGGGGCTTGGGAAGTTTAACCCTGTAGAATACATTCCTCAGGATGAACAGCCCGATGTTGAATACCCATTGATACTCAATACAGGACGGCGCTTGTATCACTACCACACCGGAACCATGACGCAGCGGACAGGAAGCCTGGAAGTCGCCTATGGTACTGAATATCTTGAAATTAACTGTGCTGACGCCGCAAGAATTGGTGTTTGCGACGGTGAGAAAGTGAAAGTAACTTCCCGCCGGGGGACGGTTGATATTGCGGTCAAAATTACGGCCAAGGTAACACCGGGCATGGTATTCACCTCCTTCCATTATCCTGAAGTTGCCATCAATCAATTAACCAACCCTGCCCGCGATCCAATTTCTAAAATACCCGAATTTAAGGTTTGTGCGGTCAAGGTTGAAAAGGTCGGTTAGCAAACTTCGGGACAAAGAAAAGGACCGGACGATTATGTAGTGAAGTAAACCCTATAAAAGGAAGATGACATAATATGACCTCCTGTGGTAGGATGAAAATAACTACCACAGGAGGTTTTATTATCAGTTATTTAGAGCACCAAATAATCACGGGGGGATTTCGGGTTAAAGTTGTTCAAATTTTTTGTCTTAAGCTGGCAGGATTTTAAAAACGAACCACGAATTTTAAGAAATTGGCGGAATATTTAATATGTATTATTTATTAAGCAACATATTATTCCCCTCATGCTGCTTCCGATCTTAGTGATGTATACGCCAAACGAATATTGCTTCCGATTTATTATGGTCCCAATGGGAGGTAATAAACGTTAAGGTACGATGAGTAATTGTCGTGCCCGCCAAAGCGCAAAGGAAGGGGTTCTAAAATGTTGTTTAGTGCCTCTTTTTTTAGATTAAACCCCTCACCCTTAAAAGTTGACAAAAGAGAACCCTGGCTATTTTTTCGATGGCTAACCATCTTTTAGATCTCGCTTTTCCAAGCGGGAGCTAAGCGGCGCTAATCGCCAGGATAACATATTCTAAATTTGGATTGGGTAAAACCCCCATCTGAATGAAGAATATTAGTTATGTCGGAGGAGGTTCTCTCTTGCGATAAACTACGACAAAAGGAGGTGGTAATAGGTGTTTTTTGTCGGTCGGGTTATTCCCCGCGTTTCCGAATGTGTGCCAGGAAAGTGCGTGGACTTAAAACGATTTGACAAACTTTTACACGCTTACAATTGTGTTTATTTTCACTTTAATTCAGGCACATCTCTGTTATCCTTTTGTATTTAATATTCTCGAAATTATAAAATTTTAGGAGGTTATTATAATGGGTCTTGTAAATACACCTGTACAAATGATGAATATAGCTTATAATGGCGGTAAAGCCAAAGGCGAATTGTCAGCCATGCAATTATTTTTACGTGGGATCATGGCTGGTGTTTATATTGCTGTCGGAGCTGGCTTCTGCACAATTGTAAAAACCGGTACCGCTGCGTTTTTGGGCGGCGGCATAGCAAATCTTCTCGGCGCTGCCGTGTTCCCGATCGGACTGATCGCGATCGTGCTCACTGGCATGGAATTATTCACAGGCAATGCCATGTTGCTGCCAATGGCCGTTTGGGCAGGTAAGAGCACCTATGGCAAGCTGATCAACAACTGGGTATGGGTTTATCTTGGTAACCTAGTTGGCTCGCTGGCTTTTGCTGGCATGATGGTTATCGCACCGTTCACACAAGGTGCCCTGACAGCTGCTGAACCCAATGCGTTCGGTCTGACTGCAGCTACCATTGCGGTTGTTAAAATTCTTCCGTATAAAGCAGCCGGCACCATGGGTCTGTTCTCGGTATTTGTTTCCGCTATTGGTTGTAACTTTATCGTTTGTCTGGCTATCCTGCTGGCGATGACCGCCCAGGATGTTATTAGTAAAATGGCTGCCATCTGGTTCCCAATCATGACATTCGTAGCCATCGGTTTTGAGCATAGTGTGGCTAACATGTACTTCCTGCCTGCTGGTAAGTGGATCATTGATTTATTCCCAAGCTTGCTTACAAAAGTTGATGCTAAAGGGGTTGCTGTTTTTAAAGGTCTAGCTGCAAACGGGCCCATCACCTGGGCTGATGTTTGGATGTGGAATATTATCCCTGTTACCCTGGGCAACATCGTAGGCGCAATGATCGTAATCGGCGCAACCTATCATTTCTGCTTCGGTAAGGCTGCTTGTGCTGCAGAGGCTCATGCTGCTCCTACCGGAACTACAGTCAGCAAATAATTATTTACTTTTTAACAAAGGAGGTCTCTCGTAATGCGCATGTCCATGCTCGCGTACGTCAGCTTAGGACTGGCTGCCTGTTTTACACTCATGGCCTATATCGTGAACCCTGATCCTAAGGTTGCGCTCAGCATGCTGCCAATGGTTTTGGTTCTGGGAGCAATTCCCTGGCTGATGAACGTACTGGATAGACGGCATGTGGATAGTCTTGACCTCCGCCATGTCAAACTGAGCAAGATCAAAGAACTAGCCAAAAAGAACATTGGCGAGCAGGTTCGTATTCGCGGAACTGTGCAATCAGTAACTAACAAATGGCTAAACCGACCACATATTAAGGTCGCTGATGATACTGGTGCGATGATTGGCGTACACATGTTTGTGGTGCCAAGGGAGGAAATCAACTGCGGGGATCAGATTGAAACAATTGGGTCCCTGCGGTGGTCCTTCGGTTTTAGTAAAAAAGAGAAAAATATCTGGGGTTTGAGAATGGAAAGAATCAAGTCGTCGTAATCTCAATGGCAACCCCCGGCGACAACAAAAATATTTTGAGGAGGGACACTCATTGACTACTTGCAATTGCGGCTCAAAAGAAGTATCTGAGAAAGAAGTGGCTCTACAGGAATTACTTGATCATTACCGTGATTATCAGGGTGCGTTGATTCCTGTACTGCAGGAAGCACAGAACATTTACGGGTATCTGCCTACAGATGTACTTGAAAAGATTGCGCAGGAATTGCGTATTCCTTTCAGTAAGGTGTTTGGCGTATGTACGTTCTATGCTCAATTCCATCTGAAACCCCGTGGTAAATACATTGTCCGTATGTGCCTCGGTACTGCTTGTCACGTTCGTGGCGGCGCTAAGATTTTCAAAGCCCTCGGTGATCAGCTTGGTGTAAGCGATGGCGGAACAACTCCCGACCTTAAGTTTACGCTCGAGTCAGTGGCCTGTATCGGAGCATGTGGTCTTGCACCATGCCTGATGGTCAATGATGATACCCATGGTCGTTTAACAGTTAGCGATGTTGCCAAAATTTTGGCTCAATACGAATAGGAGGGGGTGCACAACATGAACAACTTGAATGAATTGCGCGAAGAATCCTTAAAAAAATATAATGCCAAGTTGGACAAGGCTCGGATTGTAGTAGGTCTGGGAACCTGTGGCATCGCCGCAGGCGGTCAGAAGGTTATGGACGCTCTGAAGAAACAAGTGGCTGAGCGTGGTTTGGATGTAGAGTTTGATATCACCAGCTGCATCGGTATGTGTTATGCCGAGCCGGTTGTTGAAATATCTGTGCCCGGTGCTGCTAGTGTAATTTATGGCGGGATCTACCCAGACAAGGTAGCTCAGTTACTCGAAAGCCATGTCATTGGAAAAACTCCTGTTAAGGAATTAGCAGTTATTCAAATTCCTGGTAATGCTACTCCTTATGAAGGAATCGACATTATGGATAAAGCTGCTTACTATGAAAAGCAGGTGCGTTCGGTAACATCACGTCTGGGTCGGACGAACCCAGAAAACATTGAGGACTATCTTGCCACTGGTGGTTACGAAGGGCTTGAGAAAGCTCTAAGCATGGAGCCCCAGGATATTGTTGATGAAATTAAAAAATCCGGGTTACGTGGCCGTGGCGGCGGTGGTTTCCCTACCGGCATGAAATGGCAGTTTGTACGTAATGCCGTTGGTGACAAGAAGTACATCGTTTGTAACGCTGACGAAGGAGACCCAGGCGCTTTCATGGACCGCAGTGTATTGGAAGGCGATCCACATGCGATCATGGAAGGCATGATGATTGCAGCCTACGCAATCGGTGCTGACGAAGGTGTTATTTACTGCCGTGCGGAATATCCTCTGGCTATCAAGCGTCTGAATATGGCTATTGAAGTTGCCGAAAAAATGGGCATCATGGGTAAAAACATCCTGGGATCAGGATTTAACTTTAAAATGAGAATTAAAGCCGGTGCCGGCGCGTTTGTTTGCGGCGAGGAAACAGCTTTGATCAACTCTATTATGGGTCTACGGGGCATGCCTCGGGTAAGACCACCATTCCCTGCTAATGAGGGACTTTGGAACAAACCAACCTGCCTAAATAACGTAGAAACTTTCGCTAACGTGCCCTTTATCATCCGTAAAGGCGGAGACTGGTATGCTTCCATGGGTACCGAAAAGAGTAAAGGCAGCAAGGTTTTCTGCCTGACTGGTAAAATTAATAACACTGGCCTGGCTGAAGTTCCAATGGGTATCACCCTGCGCGAAATCGTGTACGATATTGCTGGCGGTATTCAAGGCGGCAAGGCATTCAAGGCTGTACAAAGTGGCGGTCCTTCCGGCGGTTGCTTACCAACATCACAACTTGACTTGCCCATCGACTACGACTCTCTAATCGGAGCTGGCGCAATGATGGGTTCCGGCGGTTTGGTAGTTATGGACGAAACCACCTGTATGGTTGACGTAGCCAGATTCTTCCTAAACTTCACTCAGCTAGAATCATGTGGTAAGTGTACCCCTTGTCGTGAAGGCACTAAGCGCCTACTAGAGATCCTGACCCGGATCTGTAATGGTGAAGGTGTAATTGAAGACATTGCTACACTGGAGCGTCTTGGTAAGGTAATCAAGAGTTCGGCACTCTGCGGTCTCGGACAAACTGCTCCGAACCCAGTATTGACTACACTACGTTACTTCCGTGATGAATATGAGGCGCATATTCTCGAGAAGCGTTGCCCAGCAGGCTGCTGCACAGCACTTGCTACTTTCAGCATTCTTCCAGAGAAATGTATTGGCTGTACCGCTTGCGTCAAGGCCTGCCCTGCTGGTGCTATTTCCGGCGAGGTGAAAAAGCCGCATGTTATTGACCGCGATAAGTGCATCAAATGTGGAGCCTGTGTTGATAAATGCAAGTTCAATGCCATTATTAAGGCGTAAGGAGGTATAAGTATGGCTAATGTAACACTGACCATCGATGGAAAAGTGGTTTCCGTACCAGCCGGGACAACCGTGCTGAACGCAGCCGCACTAAACGGTATCTCTATCCCTACATTTTGCCACAGTGCTGAAAATCCTGGATTTGGCGCTTGCCGGATCTGCGTTGTGGAAATTAAGGGAGCCAGAAATATGCCTGCCTCCTGCGTGACTGCAGTCGCTGAGGGCATGATCGTGGAAACCGAGTCACCTGCTGTTGTAGAGACCCGGAAAACCATTCTTGAACTTTTGCTGGCTAACCATCCGCTGGATTGCCTGACCTGTGACAAAAACGGTGCCTGCAAATTACAGGAATATGCATACCGGTACGATGTCAAACAAAGCAACTTAAAAGGCGAAAAACACGATTATCCGATTGATGATTCCAACCCATATATTCTCCGTGACAGCAACAAGTGCATTCTGTGTGGTAAATGTGTCTCCACCTGTCAAGAAGTTGAAGACAGAGCAGTGATTGACTTTGCTTACCGCGGCTTCAATACAAAAGTGTCTACCGCCATTGACCAATCACTTGGCGAATCGGCTTGTGTATCCTGTGCTCGCTGCGTGGCAGTTTGCCCTGTGGCAGCTCTAACCTACCAGCCGATGGCTGGTAAAGGCCGCGCTTGGGAATTTGAGAAAAAAGCTGTTACCTGTAAGTTCTGTGATGCTGGTTGCAAATTTGATTTAAACATGAAAGACGGTAAGGTTATCGGCATTACGGCCAAAACCCCCGGCAAAACTCGCCCTCTGTGCCTAAAAGGCAGACTTGGCCTGGAATTAATGCATGTTGATCAGCCGCTTACACCGATGTTGAAGAAGGATGGTCAATTTGTTGAGGTAACCTGGCCCGAGGCATTGGAGCTTGAGACTGTGCTGGAAAAATTAAAGGCTATGGAGAACTAAAACCCATAAAAGCAATGTAACATAATGAGCCATCCTGTGGTAGGATGAAAATGACTACCACAGGAGGTTTTATTACTTGCCAGTTATCTATAGCGGCTAAGTTGCAACCGTTATATGGTCTTAGTGGTGTGTAAATCTAGAAGTGAATATCGCTTCCGATTTATTATCATCCCACCGGGAGGTAATAAACGTTACGGTACGATGAGTAATTATTGTGCCTGCCATTGTGCAAAGGAAGAGGTTCTAACGTATTTAGGCCTCTTTTTTGTATATAATTTGATCCGGCTATATTATTGCAAAAAGAAACCATACCATATATCTCCTTAGCGGGTGTGCAGATTTAGCAAAAATATATTGAGGAGGGACACTAATGTCTGAAATAACTTTAACTATTGACGATATACAGGTAACAGTGCCCAAAGGCTCAACAGTTTTGGAGGCTGCCCAAAAGGCTGGCATCTTCATTCCAACTTTGTGCCAAGAAAAAGATCTCACCAAAGTCGGCGCCTGCCGGATTTGTGTTGTAGAAATTAAGGGTGCCCGGAACCTACCAGCTTCTTGTGTTACTGAAGCAACCGAGGGAATGGTTGTTAGCACAAATTCCGAAGCTGTAGCTATGACTCGTAATACCATCATTGAACTGCTGTTGGAAAACCATCCGGAGGATTGCCTGACATGTCCGAAAAACGGCGAATGTCTGTTACAGGATTATGCTTATAGGTATGGCGTTAAAGCTGGAGCCTTCGGTGGCGAGAAACATGCTTATCCGGTAGAATCTGATAATGAATTCATTGTCAGAGACATGAACAAGTGCATTCTGTGTGGACGTTGTATCAGGACATGTGAAGAAATCCAAGGCAACAACGTTATCGACTTTGCTTATCGGGGTTTTGATACAAAGGTTTCGCCTGCGTTAGACACCACATATAAAGAATCCAGTTGTGTCTTCTGCGGCAACTGCGTATCTGCCTGCCCAGTAGGCGCTCTTGAAGAAAAAGCGATGATCGGTAAGGGCCGCAGTTGGGAAATGAAGAAAGTAACCACCACCTGTCCTTACTGTGGAACTGGCTGTAGTTTTGACCTTAATGTCAAAGACGGCAAAGTTGTCGGGGTAACATCTACTGATGGGCCCGTAAATGGCCGCGCTTTATGCGTAAAGGGCCGTTTTGGTTACGGCTTTATTCATAACTCCGATCGACTGACCACACCTTTGATCAAAAAAGATGGTAAGTTCGAAGAAGCAACTTGGGATGAGGCATTGAAACTGGTAGCTGAGAAACTGGGAACCATTAAGCAAGAAAATGGTGCCGATGCTATTGCCATGCTCTCTTCAGCCCGTTGTACTAATGAAGATAACTATGTCATGAACAAATTAGCCCGCGCCGTGATTGGTACCAATAATATCGATCACTGCGCGCGTCTCTGACACGCTCCTACTGTCGCCGGTCTGGCGGCATCCTTTGGCAGCGGTGCTATGACGAATACGATCCAAGAAATTGCCGATGCAGATTTTATTTTGGCTGCGGGCACAAATACTACCGAATCACACCCAATCATCGGACAGAAAATCAAACAAGCTATTCGTAAAGGAGCTACTTTAGCCGTGGTCGACCCACGCAAAACGGAAGTGGCTGAAATTGCCCAGTATCATCTGCAGATTAAATCAGGTACTGACATTGCTCTGTTAAATGGTATGGCTAATGTTATTATCGCTGAAGAACTCTGGAACAAAGAGTTTGTCAGCGAGCGTACCGAGGAATTTGAAGCGCTCAAAGCAACGGTGGCCAAGTATACACCTGAATATGTTGCCGAAATTACCGGAGCATCTGCTGAAAGCATTATAGCAGTAGCCCGTGGTTTTGCTAAAGCTAAGAACGCGACCATTCTCTACACCATGGGTATTACCCAGCACACTTGCGGTACGCACAACGTTTTTGCTGTGGCCAACCTATCCATGCTGTGTGGTCAAATCGGCAAAGCATCCAGCGGCGTTAACCCACTGAGGGGTCAAAATAACGTACAGGGTGCCTGCGATATGGGTGCATTACCTGCTGTCTTCAGCGGCTACCAATCGGTTACCGTTGATGCAAACCGTGAGAAAATGGCTGCAGCTTGGGGCGTAAAAGATCTTCCTGCCAAACCGGGACTAACGGTTGGTGAAATGATGTGTGCTGCTGGCGACCAAATCAAAGGCTTGTACATCATGGGTGAGAACCCAGTCCTTGCAGATGCGGACGGCAACCACGTTATTCATGCTTTGAAGCATTTGGATTTCTTGGTCGTGCAGGATATTTTCCTTACTGAAACTGCCGCATTAGCTGATGTTGTATTACCTGCAGCAAGCTTTGCTGAAAAGGACGGCACCTTTAGCAATACTGAGCGCCGTGTACAGCGTGTCCGGAAGGCTATAGAGCCGATTGGCAATTCTAAAGCCGACTGGGAGATTGTGTGCGAGATTGCTACAGCCATGGGTTATCCCATGAACTACAACTCTGCTGAAGAGATTATGGCCGAAATCAGCAAAGTTACTCCGTCCTATGGCGGCATCTCCTTTGCCCGCCTTGATCAGGAGAAAAGCCTGCAATGGCCCTGCCCAACACCGGAGCACAAAGGCACACCGTATCTGCATACCGGTAAATTCTCTAGAGGTCTCGGTAAATTCCATGCGGTTGAACACATTCCTCCAGCTGAAATTCCCGATACTGAATATCCGTTGGTACTCAATACCGGCCGACGCCTGTATCACTACCATACCGGTACTATGACTCAGCGGACAGGAGCACTTGAAATTGCTTATGCGACGGAATACCTGGAAATCAACCCTGTTGATGCCGCTAACCTTTGTATTTGTGATGGTGACAAAGTCAAGGTATCTTCCCGCAGGGGTCAGGTTGAAGTTGCAGCCAAGATAACTGAAAAGGTTACACCAGGCATGGTGTTCACATCTTTCCATTATCCTGAAGTTGCGATCAATCAATTGACCAACTCTGCAAGCTGCCCTATTGCCAAAATTCCAGAGTTTAAGGTTTGTGCCGTAAAAGTGGAAAAGATTGGTTAAGTAGACATACTAGTTGAACTAAAGAAATGATTTCTTATGCGCACCTGCTGATTATTTCAGCGGGTGCGTTTTAATTTAGTAGCCTGTAGCTAGACCTGAATACGTTATTATTTTCACATAATAAGTAAAAAAATAAATCTATGCTTGGCTGAAACAAATGAAGGCCGAAACATAAATTTTCAGTGCAATTAAGATGTATTAAGAATAGGGAGAAAAATCGCATTGTCAGTTTTTCTCCCTATTACAAAAACATGAGCCTTACCAAACTTTTTAAATATCGCTATTTACTCAAATGAGACTACGCCGGAAGCTAGGTCATACTTTGCGCCAATAACCGATAGTTTGCCTTCGGCAATCAGGTGCTTGACAATGGAACTGGTTTCGATCTCCTGAATAGTTGTCTTAATGTTTTCGTCGGCAGCTTTTTCATAGAGGGCTTCACCCACGGCACCAGCAGCTTTGGCGATCTGGACAGCGGGCTTGATTTTATCCATCATAGCGCCAATAGATCCATGGGCCTCGCCACCATCAACAGCAGCTTTTATGGCGCCGCATTTGTCGTGGCCAAGAACGACCACGAGCGACGAGTGCAGATGATCAACGGCATATTCAAGGCTGCCAAGGGTAATTGGGTCAACAATATTACCTGCAGTTCTGATCACGAACAAGTCGCCCATTCCTTGGTTGAATAATAGTTCTGGTGGAACGCGGGAATCGGAACAAGAGACAATGACAGCAAAGGGGCTTTGGCCTTTGACCAACTGTGCGCGTCTCTCTGGACCTAGGTCAGGATTGACCATTTGGCCACTACTAAATCTTACATTTCCTGCGATTAATTTTTTTAAAGCATTTTGCGTATCCAACTGGGGCACCTCCATATTTTCATATCATTTTTAGGTTTCCTATACCTAAGTTTTAATTAGCTATTTGGGTGTGGAATTCCTGTTAGAAAAACGTTTTTTATTAGCTTTTTAGGTCAATCTCGTCATATTCATCACCTTATCTTTGCATACTAGTTTCTGAGGTGATCTTATGAAGCAAAAGGAGCAGGCTCTAAACAATATTATCAAGGAAACAGAGCCGGTTTATACTCCATCTTCGATTGAAGATGAGGCAAAGTCGATGCAGGAAGAAAATGGAATAATTTATCAATTCCCATGTAGTTTTGAGTGGCACCTCTGTGACGGAAGGGGAACTGTTAAATGTCCTAAACCAGTTGAAACCGAATAAGTGAAAAGAAGGTTACAATAATATCAACCTCTGTGTGAAGTAAGACTGCTGCCTTTCTGCGGACTTTTACGAAATGTTTACAAGACAAGATTGGAAATTCGTGGTACGATGATTGAGTACGAAATAGGTGGTAAAGGAGTGTGTATTATGAGTGACGAAAAAGAGCTTGAAATGATGGAGGAAATTCCGGTGTTATTCACAGACGATATCGAAATCCTCGAAGATCGGTTAATGGATGTTATCATTGCTATGGGATTGCCTGAAGAGCAGACCAACGCAGTTTTAAGACTGATTAATGATGCATTGGAAGATCATCACGCCAATATTCTTGATACTTTTGAGGATACCCTGGGAGACGGCGAAGAGATCGAGTAATTGCAAGTTCTGTCCAAGATATGACTAATATACTAATGACAACAAGCCTTTTGGTATTTTCCGAAAGGCTTGTTGTCATTAGTATGCTAAAAAAGATGGTACAATGTCATGTTCTAAAGTAATTCTAAACTTAGTAAGTTATAATAAAGCCATAGTTTAAGTAAGTTGTTAAGGCTATTTGTTCTACGGACAAGCAGGATTATTAACTACTTCTTGCGTATTACTAGATAACAGTGCTTAGTCTAATAAAGAAGATCCTCAGTTAGGTAATTAACCCTAAGGAGGGCTAACATGCGAATTCTTGTGGTTGAAGATGACAATGCATTACGGGAGGCCGTGGTCGCGGTTTTAAAAGAAGAGTATGATCATATTGACGAAGCGGAAACCGGTGATGAAGGACTTTTTCTGGGAGAACAAAAAATACATGATTTAATAGTCCTGGATATTATGCTACCCGAAGTTAATGGGCTTGACATCATTAGAACGCTGCGAGGCCAAGGAAATAGTATACCGATCTTACTATTGACCGCCCGGGACAGTGTGGAAGATCGCGTTATTGGACTTGGCGTTGGCGCGGACGATTATCTAGTGAAGCCTTTTGCGATACCGGAATTGCTGGCTAGAGTTAAAGCCTTGCTCCGACGTGGGGGCGGCCTTGGACTAGAAGGGGAATTGCGCTATGGAGGTGTTTTATTAAATAAGAACAAACGGGACGGATTTGTCGCTGAACACGCTTTGGGCTTAACCACCAAAGAATATGATTTGTTGGAATTTCTGATCCTAAACAAGGAGCAAATTTTGACCAGAGAACAAATCTTTGACCGAATATGGGGGTTTGCATCGGAAACAACGCTGAGCATTGTGGATTTGTATATTCATTATCTGCGTAAGAAACTTGCTCCCTATGGCGTTGACGCTTTGCTTCAGACTATCAGGGGAGCGGGATTTATGGCTAAGGAGAAATAATAATGTTTCAAAGAACACTTAAGAGGCTGACCGTGCTGAACTCGGTTGTGTTTTTTATGATATTTTTGACTTTCGGAGCGATATTATATGGGTTTGTTGCTTATCGTTTGTTTGATAAGATTGATGACTCTATGCAGGAAAAAGCGAGTTCATATCGAATATCGACCAACCGCAATCCGGCCCCGGTAAGAAACCGTGCATTGCTTGATCCCCGCATATTTTTAGTACTGCGCGGTACGGGCGGAGAAATGATCAATCTCTTTCCCAATCGAAATGAGGAAATAGGACTATTAACCGAAGTAGCGTCTCAGATAGAATTTGGGGGATTACAAACTAGGGACTTAGAAAACCATATATACCGAATCGTAAGTGTGCCATATGCGCATGAAGAAAATAGGCTTCAGACTGAAATAGGTTTCATCACAGTACAAGACGTAATCGCAGTCAGTATTGTTGATCCGGAGATAGCATTATTAAAAAACCTGTTCTGGATTATTATTAGTGGACTGATTATCGGTATGATCATTATAATACTAGCTGGATATTCGCTGGCGAGGCGCGCGATGGTGCCAATTAAGGTAGCCTGGGAAAAGCAGCAGCAGTTTGTGGCAGATGCTTCTCATGAATTGCGGACCCCGCTCACAGTGATCAAAAGCAATGCGGAACTGATGCTGAGACATCCTGCTCATACTATTGAAGAAGAGAGCAATAGAGTTACCAACATTGTCAGGGAAGTCAGGCGGATGACCAAATTAGTCTCCGGCTTACTTACTTTGGCTAGATCTGATGCCAACCAAGCGGAACTAAACCTTGCACCCGCTCTACTAAACGAAGTAGTTAATTCTGCCGTTGAACAATTTCAGCCCCTTGCGGAGTTAGAAGGAATTTGCATAAATGTCGACATAAAAGAACAGTTAGAGGTGGTAGCGGATAAAGAACGTTTACACCAGCTATTTGTAATTTTGCTGGACAACGCGGTGAAATACACGCCGGCATCGGGCCAAATTGCCCTTCGTTGCCGTAGGATGAACGACAATGTTGTAATTACCGTGGAGGATACGGGCTATGGCATAGCGCCCGCAGACTTACAGCACATATTCGACCGTTTTTACCGAGGAGATAAGACTCGCTCCCGCGCAAACGGGGGGACCGGGTTGGGACTGGCGATTGCCAAATGGATAGTTGAAAAGCATGGTGGAAAGATTGAAGTTGAAAGTGAAGTAGGTACCGGGACCAAATTTCATGTCGTACTGCCGACGAGAAGGTAAAATTAACCAGGACCGCCCAAATAGGTCCTTTTAAATAAAGAAGGTACTTGCTAAGCAAGTGCCTTCTTGTTTGTAGACTTGAGTACCGTGAATCTAAAGAAATTCAAAAAATCATGAACTAAAATAGAAGATAAAGTTGGGGGTCATAAGATTAGACCAACTTATGTGTAGGAGGTCATGAGAGTGAATGTACATCAGAGTGTAAAAACCAAAATTGGATTCATTACCGCCAGTTTTTTTCTCTTACATCAAGCATTATCATTTGCAGCCCCCCTGGATTTATCTTTAGAAGCCAGTGTGGGCTTAGCCTTGGAAAACAATCCGGCGATACAAATTGCGGTCGCAGACAAGGAAAAGTCACAGTGGGGGATTCGTGAGGCTAAAGGAGCTAAGATGCCTAGCGTTTCCTTGGGTAGCAGCTATAGCTTGAGTGAACATGATGGCAACATGTCAGGAGAAAGTGACATTAATAATAGTTTAAGATTGAATTGGCAGGTCTATACCGGTGGCAGGATTGAAGGCCAAATAAAACAAGCAGAGCTAGGCTTGAATGTGGCCGATTTAAACGTGGAGGAAGCGAAGCAGCAGATAAAACTTGACACCACCACTGCTTATTATAATGTGCTTCAAACTAGCAATTTGCTGTCGGTTAATCAGGAGACGGTCCATAATCTAAATGAGCATTTAAAAATTGCTCAAGCAAAATACGAAGCCGGTATTGTCGCCAAATCTGATGTACTCCGTTCAGAGGTGGAGATGGCAAATGCTGAGCAGAACTTGACGAAATCACAAAACAATTATGATTTGGCTATTTCGAGCTTACTTAATATCATGAATATAGATGCGAATACGGAAGTGTTTTTACAGGACCAATTACAGCATGTACCATATGACAAGACGTTAGAAGAAAATCTTATATTTGCCAATGGCAATAGGCCCGACATTGCCCAGGCCCAGACCAATATTAGTATCGCGGATAGTGGATTAAATGTCGCTAAAAGCGGTAAGCGGCCAACCGTTTCCCTATCAGCATCCACAGGCTGGAGTAATACCTTGCTCCCGGATACCAATGACTGGTCGGTAGGGGCTTCAGCTAACTGGAATATATTTGACGCCGGTGTAAATCACGCTAAGCTTAAACAAGCAGAAACATCGCTAGATAAGGCTCGGCTGCAAGCAGAGCAAGTTATTAACAATGTGGAGCAGGAAGTTCGCCAAAGTTACCTAAGTATGAAAGAGGCAGAAAAGAGAATGGAAACTACTAATGTAGCTGTGGGAAAGGCAGCGGAAGATCTCTATATTGCCCAAGAAAAATATACTGCGGGGGTAGGTACAAATCTTGATGCGATTGATGCACAACTTATGCTTACTCAAGCTAAAACTAATCATATACAAGCGCTCTATGATTTTAATGTTAATAAAGCGAAATTAGATAAAGCTATTGGCGCAAAACCCGAGTAAATCAGGCTTGCGGGAGGTACAACATGAATGCAATATGGGTGAAAATATTAAAACCAAGAAAGTGGATAATACTAGGGCTGTTTGCCGTAGCGGCTATTATAGCCGGGTTTTCGCTGACAAGTAGCGGTAAGAGCGCAACCGTGCAAGCACAACAAATGGCCAAAGTAGAGCGGGGTAATATGGCTTCGGTGGTGTCGGCGACCGGCACGATTCAGCCGGTCAATATGGTTGAGATTAGTTCCAAGATTACGGCTCAGATTAAGCAAGTAAATGTAAAAGAAAATGATCGGGTCAAAGCGGGTCAAATACTCGTTGAACTAGAAGATGCAGGGCTGCAGGCGCAGGTAATTCAGGCACAGGAGCGATTGAACAATGCTGCGCTCAACTATGAAAGGAATCAGCGGCTAAATGCCATTGGTGCTGTACCTGATCAGCAGCTTGACAACGCCCGTATGGATTATAACATCGCTCAGGCCAACTATAACGAAATTTTATCAAAACGTAATGAAACTGTGATTACCTCGCCCATTGATGGTACCGTCATTGGTAAACCACTGCCTGCGGGGCAAACAGTGTCCCAGGGCACCTCTAATCCGATGGTAATCTTAACTGTAGCAGATATCTCCAAAATGCAAATTGATGCTCAAGTTGATCAAACCGATATTGGGAAAATAGTAGCTGGGCAAAAGGTTACATTTACCGTGGACGCATATCCGGATCAGAAATTTTCCGGAACGGTGTCTGACGTTTCCCAAAAAGCAACTATAACACAAAATGTAGTGTACTACACGATTACAATAGATGTTCATGATGCACAGAACTATTTGAAACCTAGTATGACAGCCAGGGTCTCGATAGCTGTAAGTGAAAGTGATAATACTTTGAATGTACCCCTAGCTGCCGTTAAAACCGACAAAAGTGGTAAGTACGTCGTGATTAAGAATAAGAACGGACAAACGGAAAACGTCCCGGTTACAACGGGGGTCATCGCAGATGACCGGGTGGAAGTCTTAAGCGGCTTGAATGAAGGCGATTCCGTGGTTATAGCTCAGCCTAAGGCACAAGGACAATCCGCCGGCGGACAGCCTGCTAGCGGGCAATCCGGTGGTCAACGTGGCGGCGATGCGGGTAATCCAATTAGCGGTATGATGCGTCGTATGTAAGGAGGGTTAGCATGACCATAGCTCTATCTGGGGTAAAGAAGATCTATCAAATGGGTGATACAGAGGTTGCAGCCTTGGCGGGTGTGAATTTAAGTATCCGCGCAGGTGAGTTTGTGGCGATCATGGGACCTTCTGGTTCGGGCAAATCAACATTAATGAATATACTGGGATGCCTTGACCGTCCTACCAACGGCTCATATCAGCTTGACGGACAGGAGGTAGCCTGTTTAACAGATGATGAGTTGGCCGTAGCCCGGAATAAAAAAATTGGGTTTGTTTTTCAGAATTTTAACCTGCTAACTCGTATGTCGTCTCTGCAGAACGTTGTTTTACCGCTGGTTTACGCGGGAGTGGAAAAAACCGCACGTATCAGGCGGGCAGAGGAGGCTTTAGCAATGGTGGGACTCGAACAGCGGATGAACCATTTGCCAAATGAATTATCCGGTGGGCAACGTCAGCGGGTGGCTATTGCGCGGGCGTTGGTCAATGAACCAACGATTATCATGGCAGATGAGCCCACAGGCAATCTGGATACGAAATCAGGCAATGAGGTTATGAAAGTATTTCAGACGCTAAATGACTGCGGGCGTACAATTATCCTGGTAACCCATGAACAAGACATTGCCGAGTATGCAAAAAGGGTGATCCTAGTGCGGGATGGATTGGTTGTTCAGGATACAGAAAGGACTGAGTGATGTGTTTTGGGAAAGTATTCAGATCGCATTAAATGCGTTATTTGCAAATAAGCTGCGTTCTATACTTACGATGCTGGGTATTATCATCGGTGTAGGTGCCGTAATTGCAATGGTGTCTATCGGTATGGGCGTTCGGGAAAAGGTGCAAAACTCAATCGCCAGTCTAGGTAGTAATCTGATTATGGTAACACCTGGTGCTTCCTCGTCCTCCGGCGTCCGACAAGCTGCTGGCTCTAATACTACGCTTACGCTCAAAGATGCACAAGCTATTGCACGGGAAGTTGCTGGTATTAGCAATATTGCGCCAAGCGTCAATAAGCAGTACCAGATAGTTGCCGGGAGCCAGAACTGGACAACGAGTGTACAGGGTACAACTCCAGAGTATTTGGCGGTTCGCAATTTGAAAGTGAGCAGCGGGAGCTTTATTTCCAATCAGGACATCCAAACAAGAAATCGTGTAGCGGTGATCGGGTCAACAATTGCAAGCAATTTATTTAGTGGTATAAGTCCGGTTGGGCAGAATATTCGCATTAATAATGCACCCTTTAAAGTCATTGGGGTGCTGGAAAGTAAAGGACAGTCGGGTGGTGGGCAAGACCAAGACGATGTTATTATCGTCCCATTAACAACGGCCCAAGAACGTCTTATAGGGATTACACATGTACAAACGATTAGTGTGCAGGCTGCTAATGCAGAGGTGATGGATCAAGTGCAGCAGGATATCAATACTCTCTTGCGGGCACGGCATGGCATTACATCTACAAAACCAGACGATTTTACTGTGCGCAATCTGGCTAGTGTGATGGCAACCGCCGAGGAGACCACCTCAACCATTACTTTGCTGTTGGGTAGTATCGCGGCTATTTCGCTTTTAGTCGGCGGTATCGGTATCATGAATATTATGTTGGTTTCAGTTACGGAAAGAACACGAGAAATTGGTATTCGAAAGGCTTTGGGAGCCAGATTTAACGATATCCTCTTGCAATTTCTTATTGAGGCTGTCGTAATAGGTGTAATCGGCGGTGCCACTGGAATTGTACTCGGTATAGGTTCCTCATATATCATCTCATCTTTGGCAGGTTGGAATACAGTTATAACTCCGCTTCCAATTATAGGAGCTTTTGGATTTTCCGTTGCCATTGGATTGTTTTTTGGTCTGTATCCTGCAAGGAAGGCCGCGCTGCTTAATCCAATTGATGCTTTAAGGTACGAATGAACTTGTTCAGCTTTAACCCAGCGAGTTCACTATAGAGTTTTGTCTCGGGGCATTTTAAAATTCCATAAACATAGGATCAGGCTTTTCGACTTGTGGTCGAGCAACCTGATCCTATGTTTATGGAGTATCGTATAATTAACCTGAACAGGAAATGTTTTTGCTCTACGCAACGCCATTATTAAAATTCAAACTGATAAAGGATATAAGTGGGTTATTCACATAAAATACTATAGCAGGAATGATTGGATTGTGGTAGTATTTTATGGGGTCATCCTCTATATTCTAATTGACTCTATAATCATATTTTGATAAAGTATTCTTATTTGAAATAAAGAAAGGAGCCTGGACAATGGCAGAAATATTCAAGCTAGGCCGGGAAGCAGTAGAACAATTGGCGGCGGCCTACGGTACGCCTTTGCTCGTGGTTTCTCGGGAACAGACCAGGGAAAACTATCGGACGTTGCAGAATGCACTTCGGGACGTAAAGATATATTATGCATTAAAATCTAATCCCGATCATAATATCGTTCATACGCTTGCTGACGAAGGGGCTTTTTTTGATGTTGCTTCTGACGGAGAGATGCTGATGCTCAGCAAACTAGGTATTAGTCCGCATAGGTTGGTATATGCTAATCCTGTAAAGACTGAGGCTGGTTTAGCGACAGCTAGAAAGCTGGGGGTTAATCATTTTACCTTTGACAGTGAAACCGAAATTTCCAAAATGGCCCAAGGCGTTCCCGGCGGAAAAGTACTACTACGTATTCGTATTGATGATACCCATGCACTGGTCGATTTAAATAAAAAGTTTGGTGCTGATACCCTTGATGCTATCAGACTACTGCAATCCGCCCGCGATAAAGGGCTGGATACCGTAGGGCTTTGTTTTCATGTAGGCAGTCAAACAACCGAAGTGACACCTTATTTGGAAGCAATTAAAGTATGCAGCAAAGTGTTTGCAGAAGCTGCAGCGGCAGGGTTTGATTTGCATATTCTTGATATTGGCGGAGGATTTCCCATCCCGACCAAGGATTACGAGCCGGATATTGACGCAATGGCCCGTGAAATAAGGCGGGCGCTCGATGTATATTTTCCGGATACGGAGATATGGTCTGAGCCGGGCCGGGGGATTTGTGGTACGGTTAGTAACCTAATTACCAAAGTAATTGGTAAGACTGAGCGCGATGGTAAACAGTGGTATTTCCTCGATGAAGGCATTTACGGGACTTTTTCCGGAGTGATCTTCGACCACTGGGAATACGATCTAGAACCTTTTAAGCAGTCTGATCAAAAGGTTCTCGCCACTTTTGCCGGGCCTAGTTGCGATTCACTAGATGTAATCATTCGGGAAAAAGAAACGCCGGAATTGGAAATTGGCGATTTGATACTAGTTTCCGCATGCGGTGCCTACACCTCCGCTTCGGCCACTACCTTTAATGGGTTTCCTTTAACTAAAGCCGTTGTTTGGGAAGAAGTTCGTGATCAAATTACCTTAAAATAGAAAAGTGGATAACTTTGACACTGTCATGCAAAATGGCAGTGTCTTTTTATCGATATTGAACACCACGACGCCGCGAGGGATCAGATCGAACACCACGACGCAACGACGCAAAGATAGGGGGTAATTTATTTTATATCCTATCTTTGCGTCTTTGCGTCGTGGTGTTCGATTGTTTAATAAAATTCCCCCTCGTCCTCCGCGTCTCCGCGGTTAGAATTTTTTAATCCCGGTTTGCCTTCTAAGTTTTGACCAACGCGCTTAGCTCTGCATACGATGTAGTAACACGTAGTTATGTTGAATAATGAAGTTGAGGTGTTTTTTAGATGAAGAAAAAGTGTAAGGAAAAAGAAATGGTATTCCCCGTCCCAGCCGTATTTCCGAATGTCCTGCCAGCCTGGAGTCCGCTGCCAGGGTTAAAATACGGGGAAGCTTTTGTACCACCCCAGCAATATACCCGCACGCTGAGTCCAGCGGAAGGGCTTGCCAAAGGAACCATATTCCCTGAATTGTTTTCGCCCTATTTTGGTTAAGCGGTGGAGGTGAATTTTAATGGATATTAAACAGCAGCGTTGTATGTTAAAAAGAATTCAAGAACTAAGCTTTACGGCTATCGACCTGAATTTGTATTTAGATACTCATCCCGGTGATCCCAGCGCATTAGGACACTATAATGCCATATCCCAGCAATTAGCATGCGAAAAAGCAGCCTACGAGCAGATCTATGGACCGTTAATGTCTTTTGGGGAAACTCCGTCACAATTCCCATGGCGATGGGTTCAAGGTCCGTGGCCATGGGAAATTTAAGTTACAGAAAGGGGCATGTCGTAAATGTGGATATATGAAAAAAAATTAGAGCACCCCGTACGGGTCAGTTGCCCGGACCCCCGTTTTGCTAAACTTGTCATTACGCAATACGGTGGGCCGGACGGGGAGCTTTCCGCATCGCTGCGTTATTTGAACCAACGCTATACGATGCCGACGGATAAAGCCAAAGCACTACTCACCGATATTGGTACTGAAGAGTTGGCCCATATGGAAATGGTAGCTACATTAGTATTTAAACTGCTGGACGGAGTTCCTGCAGCAGAACTTGATCGAGAAGGACTAGGCGGACACTATGCACAACACGACCACGCTTTATTTTGGCAGGACGCCAACGGGGTGCCCTGGTCAGCCAAATATATTCAGGCCACCGGCGATCCTGTAGCCGACCTGACCGAAAACATGGCGGCAGAGCAAAAAGCCCGGGCCACTTACGAAAACTTGATTCAATTAACCGATGATCCCTGTGCCAAAGATGTATTGAAATTCCTGCGTCAGCGGGAAGTAGTCCACTTCCAACGTTTCGGCGAAATTTTAAATGATGTGCAGATGCATTACGCAAGTTGCAAATATTATATAAATAGGTAGAACAACAAAACCTCCGGTGCAAACGCTGGAGGTTTTCTGATTTTTGCAGGAAAACGACGATTACAATATAATTATTTAACATTAGGGGTAGAGATACTTATAAAAAATATTATGTAAAGGAGCTAAGGATGAAACCAGTAAAAGCGGCGGATTTAAAAAGATATTTGTTGAGTAGAAGTCAAACAGAATTGACAACTGAAATATTGGAGCTATGTAAGTTGTTTCCGGCTGTAAAAGAATATTATGCAGCCAAAATAGATCCTGATTTTGAGCAAGAACTAATGGTAAAATACAAAAAAATAATCGGAGATGAGTTTTTCCCGATAAGAGGGTTTGGTAAATTGAGATTTTCTGTTGCGAATAAGGCGCTCAGTGATTTTGAGAAGGTAGCCAAATTTCCAGGTAATATTGCAGAGCTAAAAATAACATATGCGGAGCTTGGTGTTCAATTTACTAATACTTACGGGGATATTAATGAAGCTTTCTATAACAAAATTTTGGTAATGTATGAAAAAGCAGCCGACTATGTAGTGCGTGAGAACTTAGAGGATGTTTTTAGAATGAGGTTGGAAAACGTAATGGACGAAGGACAAGACATAGGATGGGGATTTTCAGATGGATTGGCGGAAATATACTATTCGTATTTTGCAGATGATGAAGAGGATACTTGAAGAAAGGATCATGATGATAACACGTTTGTAGTGAAAGGGGGTAAATAGGTGAATCGTCAAGAGCTAGCTAGGAAGGTTAAAGATGCAGTGGGTGCAGTTGTTGCAGAAAAAGGGCATGTGAGTGCGGTAGACTTACTAATGCGTATGAATATTCTGTCGCAAAAAGATTATGAAGCTTGGCGTCTAAGAAAGATCCCCTATTTGGAGAAAGTGTTGAATGGCAATTTGGGAAAAATCTCCTTTGTCTTAAGAACGTTTGTTGATTACGCACAAAACCATTGTAGATTAAAACCATCTTGGACGGCCTATAATTCATGGGGGAAAGGACCTAAAAACCGCTTGCGCTTCAGTAAGTATGGCGTGGAAGCGGTAGAACGGGCCTATGCCACTCATTTTGTTTTACCAGTGTTGAATAAGGAGGGAAAGATAAATGGTGCAGACCCGGAGATCAAAGGCAGAACGCCATTATAGGTAGATATATAGAGCTAGGGGCGGTGGTTGTGTCCTGCTAAGATTTTTTTAATGATCCCCTTACTTACCCCGGTTACCCTGGATATTTGTCGTATAGATAAACCTTTCTTCCTCTTAGTTCCTTGATAAATGCATTTCGCTCTGTAATATCTAAAACTTGCTCCAAATTCTCTTTTTCAACTTTCAGCAACAAATGAATGTGATTGCCTAAAAAACAATAAGCATATATTTTATATTCACTTACTATTTTGCATTTCCGTAATACATCTAATAATTTCTGATTATCTTCATCGTCCTCTAATATTAACTGTTTA
>Ga0074193_1001890_pt1 | contig 22029 bp, 15 predicted proteins | sample EPASupsiteHSE605_FD_64523 | JGI IMG/M metagenome (GOLD analysis project Ga0074193, IMG submission 64523) | Bioremediated contaminated groundwater from EPA Superfund site, New Mexico - Sample HSE6-05 | ecosystem: Environmental > Aquatic > Deep subsurface > Groundwater > Contaminated ... | reverse complement strand
AGCTGTATTTTGTTATAAAGTCTATTACACCTGTACTTAGAGTTCTATCTGTTACTCTTCCTATGGCATCATATTTATAATTTACCTTATTTCCTCTTCCAGCTGTGTATACTTGGCTTATTTCTTCACTACTTAGTTCTGTAGTATAATATGTTAAACCCTCCAGCTGTCCATTCAGTTGGTTACTTCCAGATACTGTACCTCCTACAGCTGTTTTTGCTCCAGTAAAGTCTTTAAAGCTTGTAGTGCTTCCTGAGTAAACTTTATCATTTAGATATACTTTTACATTTAAGGTTGCTCCTGATACACTCCAAGTAAAGGCTGCATAATTCCATGTATTTAAAGTAACTATATCTGTAGATGTTATTAGCGTTAACCAGCTGCCGCTGCTATTTCTAACTGCTAGATTAAGCTTACTATTGCTGTCTAGATAAGTAGTTAATAAGGATCCATTTCCTTCTGACGCTAAAACATACCTATTTGTTGTACCACCGTTAGTGTTAAACCATACTCCCATAGTTCCTTGACTTTGCTTTAAGCCTAAGTCATATAGAATTTTTGTACTTGGGTTATTTGTACCTGAGTTAGTGGTAAGCACCCTTTTTTGTTTTACTGTGCTATCAGTTACTGCAATGTCTTTTTCATAGCTTTCCCCAGCAATGCTGTAAGGTTTTGTTCCTCTTGAGCCTGTGGTTGAATTGTTTAGTGGGAAGTATTCTGTTCCTTCACTATTCAATAATGGATTTTTGTAATATATATCTGTTACTCTATTATCTTTATCATAATCGTAAGAAGTTATATATCCAATTCCATTCACTTTTTCTTGGAAAGTGCTTAGGTTACTTCCTTTGTCATAGTTATAAGTCATTACATTTCCATCAGAATCTTTTAACTTTGTTAGCCTGTCTGATGCATCATATAAATACCTGTAATCTACTCCATTTATTAGATCTTTAAGAAGCCCTAAGTTGCCATTAGCATCATATTCATAAGAAGCTTTTTGTGTAGCTTCGATATCACCTTCTTTTTTAAAAGAAGTTTCACTAATTCTATCTTCACTATCGTACTTATAAAACATAGTAGTTTTATTACCATACTCAGAGCTCTTAAGAAGCTTTGTTCTAGCTTCATATACATTTTTAATTAAGTTCTGATTTCCTACGTTAACTTCGTTATTATTACCTGCTCCATCATAGTTGAAAGTATAACTAAAGCCATTATGATTTACTGACTTTATTTTATCATTTTCATAGGTATAGCTGTTTTTTATACTATTTAGTCCAAGATAATTTCCTCTTCCAGTATCTCGTATAGAATTTATATCAGCTTGTGATAGTGCTTCTTCGGAATATATGAATTGGTCCATCAATCCATTTATTGAATATAATCCTGAATCGTGCATACCTAATGAGGTAGTTGCTCCTGTAAAATCTTTTATAGTTGATGCACTTATATCAGCTACACTATACACTTTATCATTTAGATACAAATTAAAGGTTAATATACTGCTTTCATTTTTGCTCCAGTTAAAGGCCATATAATTCCAGGTGTTTGCAGTTACCGTATCTGTAGATGTTATGACGGTTCTCCAGGTTCCATCACTATTTCTTACTGCTAGGTTCAGCTTGTTGCTTGTGTCTAAATATAGGGTTAACATAGAACTATTGCCACTGAACTGTGAATCAAGTATATATCTTGTAGTTGCACTAGTACCTGGATTTACCCATGCCGCCATAGTACCTGAGCTTATACCTAATCCTAAAGTGTATGCAAGCTTATAGTTATCTAATGCTTTAAGTACAAGTTTTCCGTTCTCATCATTATCAAACAAAGCATTATTTGTTGAAGGACTTGTACCCTTTGTTCCCGTTGTACTTCCCTCAAGAGGAAATACTTCAATGTTTCCATTAGAACCTAAAGTTTGCACTTGCTTTAATCTATCCATGGAATCATAGGAATAAAATATTGAATTTCCTTTTGCATCTGTCGTTCTATCTAAATTCCCTTTAGTCGTATTATAATTATAAGTTACTTTATTTCCTGAGGAATCTTCTATGGAATTTAAATAATTTCCGTCGGTAGTATATGCTGCTGCAGATTGTATCGTAAGTCCACTTGTTTCTCCTACCTTTGATGTTGTAATATTTCCACTAGCATCATATTCAAAGGTGTATTTTACGTTTTCAGCAGAAATGGCTGTCTGTATATTGTGCTTAGTATCATGGGTATAATTGTATATTCCGCCATTTACATTTGTAGCTTTAACAACATCATTATTTTGATACTCAAACTGTGATTCCTCTGCTCTTACATCCTGCACGGATTTTATATTACCTTTATCGTCGTATACATAACTTTGGCCAAACTCTTCTTTGTATAGCTGAAGGCCATCGAAATATGCTGTGTTTTCATTTTGGTAGTAAAGAGCATAGAAGGTTAAACTTTTATATGGAACACCAGTAATTATTTTTGCTGATGCATACTGCCATTCGGTTGAATCTTCGTTGAAAGGAACTACCTTCCATTCATAGGTTCCATCTAACTTTTCTATACCCACATCTAATGCAAAGTATCTTCCACTTGATAATGGCACTGAGTCTCCTTTTGCCCATCCTGATACTACATAAACATCTCCAGTATTACCTGACTGATTAATCTTTTGATATATGCTTTTATTTACTGATGCACTTCCATTAATTCTAAATACCTTTTTAGTATTGTCTAATTTTATAGGATATGAAGAATCTGAAGAAGTTACTAAAGTATCATTGCTATCAGTATAAGGGCTTTTACTCCAAAAATCTGGCGCAGCTGAACCATAAATAAAATTAGGATTTTCTAACATATTATATCTATTAGCTAGAGCTCCATCTTCTAATTGAATGGCATCAAAGTATGCTGCTCCACTTTCTTCTACAATACCTACATTTGCTTCAACTACATCTGACGCAGCATTACTTGGAAGAGTAAAGGTTACTTCTTCTCTTTCCCATTCATTGGTTCCAGAAACATAATCAGAATATACCGTTTGAGTATTTCCACTAGAATCTTGATAACTAATAAATACTGCTGCACCTTTTTTGTTATCATTGGATACGTTCTCTGTTTTTATATAAGCTGATAGGGTGTAAGTATTCCCCTTTGTCAAGGTTACCTGCTGCTTATGAAAACGTCTATTTAAAGTATCTAGTTTTTCAGTTTTTAAGGCTTGTGCTCCTAAATACTTAATCGTGGTATCATAGGTTGATGAGCCATTTGTATTTCCATCATTAACCGCTGTCCAATTTCCTACTATTTCTGCATTATGATTTTTTAAGTAATTCATTATAGGCTTTTGAAGCTTTGATTCAAAGGATAATTTATTGTTTAATGTTTTTTCAGTGTTGCTCTTTGTATTATAATCATAATAAAGGGCATTCCCTTCATCATCCCTTGTAGATACGGTGTTCCCGTAATTATTGAACTGATATATATTTTTCTTTCCTCTATAATCATTATAGGTAGTACTATTATATCCATAATTAACGTTTATCCCTTGTCCTGGTGTACCATCCTCATTAGTCTCTATTATTTGTTTTACACGGTAAGGAAGTACATCATAATATATATATCCTATTTTATAACCATCAAAATTTGTAACATACTCTAAGTTGTTGTTTGCGTTATAAGTATAAGTACTATAGTTTCCATCTGGATAAGTTATTCTTGATAAATTTATTCCATCATAAGAAAAACTTGTCCTTCTGTTACTTGGGTCAATTATACCTAAAAGATATCCACTTTCACTAACATCAAGTTTAGTAACTCTACCTGCCCCATCAGTTATAGATTTTAACACTAATCCATCATAGCTTAAGGTTAGAGTATTTACATTACTATCTTGTATTTTATAGAGATATCCACCAGAGGTAAATAAAAGTGCATTATCCTTTTTATCTTTTATTTTATATCTTTCATTAGTACTAGATAAATTGATAGTCATAGTAATATCTATTCCACTCTCATCTTTATACACACTTTCAGTGGAATCATATACTAAGTAATGCTTCGTTCCATCCTCATCTGTATATACATAATTTTGTGTTGCAGCATCAAAAACTAATTTTTGACTAAGATTTAATCTCCACCCATTACCATATCCAGTACTTACATTTCTCTCATTACTGTTGAATATATGACTTAAGGATATTGGCATTTTGTTTCCGTTCATTGATAAATCATTGTGGATTAATACTAAGTTACCATTGTAATCATTAACATAGCCTGTACCAGCTCTCCCTATATCCTGAGAATGATATGTCCAGTAATTTTCAAGGCCTGTACTATCCGTGTAATAAATTAATCCTTGTGGTCTATATCCTACAAGTCCTGATTCGGAATCAGAAGAAATTATCTGATTATATCCGCTTGCCTCATTATGATTCTTTATCATTAACCCATTGTTAGTTCCAGTAGATGTCCAATCTTTAGCAATTGAGGTTATATCCCATGCAAAACCAGTATATTGATTCCCACTTACTATTTCATAGTCCTCTATCTTAGGATTATAAGCGGGCTGATTGTTCCAAGTTATAGTACTTGAATTCCAAGATGCTTGCACTTTATGAACGTCTATTTGCGTCGGTGTTGAATTTGATTGATTTAGCCATAAATATAGGTAAGCTCCAGTAACTATGCTTGTAGATTGTATTGTAGGTAATGTAAATGAAATAAATGCTCTATTCCTGTTTGTTGTTGACCCTTGTCCAACCTGTAAAAATTCAACTCCTCCATAATTTGAACTTGGCACTCCTTCTGCTACATAGCTATCATGAATGCTATTAATATTTAGAGGGGTTTGTACTGTTGGATCAATAATTATAGGATAGACCCTATCTTCACTATCTAACCATTCCTTATTGGGCAACAAACTTAAAATATAATTATCGCCCTTTTGTTCTAATAGGATCTCTATATCCTTACTTATCTCTCCCTTAGTGTCATACATAAAAGGAACTTCCATAGTATATATAAGCTTTGAATTATCAACATTGTCATAAAAACTTATACTTTTATCTTCATTTAGTTTTGCAGTTAAATTCTTAGTTTTTAAGGTAAATTGAAAATTAGGGTTATCCACTTTTTCATTTAGTATTATTGATTCCTTAACTTTTTTTGATATAATACTGTATTCTAGATTTACTTTATCTTCTATATTTTCATACTTTACCTTTGAATTAATATTTCTTAATACCTTTTTGTCCTCGTCACTATTTATATCCTTGGCTAAGTCTATAACATTCTCTTGAATATTTGAAGACACTACCTTCGCTTCAACATCTTCAATAGGGTATCCTTCAATATATTCCTTTGTGCTTTTGCTCATTTTCCAAGATATTTCATACTTATCTTTATTAATGCTTATTAGATTTTCTGAATTAGATCTTTTAGATATTTTAACCTTAAAATCATTCTCTTTGTTTTCCAGCACGCTATTACCTGATTCATCTTTAGCTTCTACTAAAGTATTGTCTATATCCTTCCATTCACCATTTTCCTTGTAATGAACTGGATCATTATATATTACTGCTTCATATGTATTGTCCTCAAGTAAAAAGTGCTTTATGTTTTCTTCTCTTTTTTCTTCCACCTCTTTGAGTATTTTAGGTGGATTTTTTGCAGTAGCTTGTGCTTCTGTTTCGTTAAATTGTGGTTCTACATAGGCTTGTTTACTTTCACTATTTAGTGTTTCTGCAAATACCTGAGTGGGCAGAGCAGTGAAAATGAAAAAAGCTATTAAGATCCTAGATATTAATCTTTTGTAACTGTTCACTATACTTCCTCCTTTGCTTTAAATATTAATAATTTGTTAACTAAAGTGTATTATGGAACAGGCTGCGTCTTCAAGGAGTAATATATGTATCATTTGCTACTATGTTACAGTTAATGATTATAGTGTTATAAGTTCCATGATAAAAACTAATAATTCATTATAAATCAATGGGCTATCGCAAAAAAAAAAATTTTAAGTGCGAAATCTCTGATATAAAATTCAGTATTCTCTCTTATAGAACAAATTTGATATAATATACTTGAGGTGATAAATTTATGCCAAAGCATATGAAAAGTACAAAGAAAAAAATTGGTATGGCTCCAGGTACTCTTATTCATGTAGGTGAACGCCTCAGTGAAGAAGCAAGAATAAATTTAATTAAATATAATCAAGATACTTTTACAACACAAGCATTAGATGATTTTTCATCTATAGATTATTCTCCCTCAGAAACTTCTCTATACTGGATAAATGTTGACGGTCTTCATGATATTAAACTAATCGAGGAAGTTGGTAATAAATTCAATATCCACCCTCTTACTTTGGAAGATATATTGAATACTACTCAAAGACCTAAAATTGATTTTGATGATAAATATGTATATATAGTTCTTAAAATGCTTTATTACAATGAAGAATTACGAGAAATACAATCTGAACAAGTTAGTTTAATTATATTCAAAAAATATATTTTTTCCTTTCAAGAATTTGAAGGGGATGTTTTTGATGATTTGAGAAAAAGACTCCAACAAAATAAGTCTAACATAAGGAGCAAGGGCACTGATTATATTGCTTACTCTTTATTAGACTCTATTATCGACTGCTATTTTGATATATTAGAAAACATAGGAAACACTGTTGATGAAGTTGAGGATAAACTTTTAAGTAATCCAAATAAAGCAATAATGTCTGAAATATATAATTTAAAAAGAGAAATGATACTTTTAAGAAACTCAGTATGGCCTTTAAGAGAAATTCTAGGTAGCTTAATAAAGTCAGATACCCCAATTGTTGAAGAAAAAACCCTTATGTATTTAAGAGATATTTATGACCACACAATTCAAGTTATGGATATAGTGGAAACCTATAGAGATATCCTATCTGGTATGCTAGATACCTATTTATCAAGTATTAGTAATAAAACAAATGACGTTATGAAAGTACTTACTATATTTTCTACCATCTTTATACCACTTACTTTTTTAGCAGGTATTTATGGTATGAATTTTGATTTTATGCCTGAATTACGATTAAAATATGGATATATGATATTTTGGGTTATCACTCTAATAACTATAATATTTATGATAAATTATTTTAAAAGAAAGAAATGGTTTTAACCGTAATAAAGCAGAAAAAATCTCAGTTATTTTCATGATAACTGAGATTTTTATTTTTATTAGAAGGATGGAATTATAGCACCCTTGTATTGCTCTTCTATAAATTTCTTAATTTCTGGTGAAGTAATCGCTTCTGTTAATGCTTTTATATAAGCTTTATCTTGGTTTCCTTCTTTAACAGTTAATACATTAGAATATGGAGAATCTTTATCCTCTATTGCTAGTGCATCCTTTAACGGATTCAAACCTGCTGGTAGTGCATAGTTCGTATTTATAACTGCTGCATCAACATCTGCTAAAGTTCTTGGTAACTGTGCTGCTTCTAATTCTTGAATTTTTATATTTTTAGTGTTTTCTGTTATATCAAGCTTAGTTATTAATTGTCCTTCTTTAAATTTTAATATTCCTTGTTTTTCCAAGAGTCTTAAAGCTCTTGCTTCGTTCGTTGGATCATTTGGAACTGCAATTGTAGCTCCGTCTTTTAATTCTTTTAAATCCTTAATCTTTTGAGAATATACTCCCATCGGCTCTAGGTGAACCTTAGCTGTATAAGTTAAATGAGTACCCTTTTCTTTATTAAACTGCTCTAAATAAGGAACATGTTGGAAGAAGTTAGCGTCTAATTCTCCATCTTCTACTGCAGTGTTTGGAATAACATAATCATTAAACACTTTAATTTCTAAGGTATATCCTTTCTTTTCAAGAATTGGCTTAACCTTTTCTAATATTTGAGAGTGTGGCTCTGGAGTTGCACCAACAACTATCTTCTTCTTTTCTTCTGGTGCACTTGTCTTACTGCCGCAGCCTGTTAAAGCTACTGAACCTAATATAAATGTTGTTGCTAGTAATACTGATAAAATTCTTTTTTTCATTTTAATAAACCCCCTTGATATTTATATATATATATTATTTATTAACTCTTTTATATATGAGCATTCCAATGCTCTGTAATACCTGTACCAACACAATAAGAAGAATTACTGTAGCAAATAACACATCTTCCTTAAACATTTGGTATCCATATCTAATTGCTATATCACCAAGTCCCCCTGCACCTATAGCTCCAGCCATTGCTGAAAAACCAACTACACTAATAACAGTTAATGTAATTCCTGAAACTATCGAAGGCAGTGCCTCTGGAAGCATTACTTTAAATATTATTTGTGAAGTGCTGGCACCAAAGGACTTTGCCGCTTCAATTACCCCATTATCTACTTCCTTTAAAGCTGATTCTATAATTCTAGTAACGAAAGGAGCTGAACCTATAGTAAGTGGTACAATAGCAGCAATAGTACCTATAGATTTCCCTACAATTAATCTAGTAAAAGGTATTAGTATAACCATTAACACTATAAATGGGAAAGATCTTAAAACATTTACTATAACGTCTAGAATCTTATACACTTTTTCATTTGGCCTCAATCCATTTTTGTCAGTGATAATCATCACTATTGCAGGCCAAAAGCCGATTATAACTGCTAGTGCAGTAGAAACTAATACCATAAATAAGGTTTCTCCTAAAGCAGGAATTAATAAGCTACCTAACATTTATAGCACCTCCCAGTTGATATTTTGCTTTTCCAAGTAAGAAAAAACATCATGTTTTTTATCTTCTGTAATATTTATAACAAGGCTTCCTAGTACCCCATCGGTGAATTTCTCAAGCTTTCCCCATACAATTGAGAAATCTATATTTAACTCTCTTGCCATAGAAGTAATTATACAATTTTGACTTAACTCTTTTGGGAAAAATAGCTTTATGTTTATTCCTTCCTGAGGTAATACCTCTTCTTCTCCTAAAAGATTTTCCATTTCTTTTGTTGGTCTTAAGAAAACCTCTTCTACCTTACCTGCTTGTATTACTTTTCCATCCTCCATTAAAGCAACCTTAGTACAGGCTTCTTTAATAACCTCCATCTGATGAGTTACTATAACAATTGTAATTCCGAGCTTTCTGTTTATTTCCCTTAATAGCTCTAAAATTGATTTTGTAGTTTTAGGATCTAAAGCTGAAGTAGCTTCATCACAAAGAATAATTTTAGGATTCAAGGTCAACGCTCTAGCTATTGCAACTCTTTGCTTTTGTCCACCACTTAGTTCCTTTGGCATGCTATATGCTTTATCCTCTAAGCCTACAAGATTTAAAAGTTCCTTTACTCTCTTATTAATCTCTTCCTTACTGTATCCCCAAGTTTCCATAGGAAGAGACACATTATTCCATACACTTTTTCTATTTAAAAGGCTAAAATTTTGAAAAATCATTCCAATATTTTTTCTAAATTCTCTTATTTCCCTTTCCCCAAGGGCTTTTACTTCCTTATTATTCACAAGTACGCTTCCTGAATCATAACCTTCAAGACCATTAATGCATCTTAGAAGTGTAGATTTTCCCGCACCACTGTGACCTACTATTCCATATACTTCTCCTTCTTCTACATTTATGCTTACATCTTTTAGAACTTGATCTTTACCAAAATATTTTGATACATTTTTGATTTGAATCATAATTGCACCTCCAACTGCCTCGTAATAAAAATAAAAGACCCAAGGATAACCTTAGGTCTTAATAGTCCCATGCATCCTCATCTCCCAGCATGTAGCTGCAGGATTTAGCACCATTGTATAAATCACAATTACAATTTATACTGGTTGCCGGGTTTCATCGGGCCAGTCCCTCCACCGCTCTAGATAAGCTCTATTCAGTTTCATTGTTTATCATTATATTATTCAAATATATTTTTGTCAATGTTTTTTATTTCCTTTGTTCTTGGATTTTTTCCATTAATTCTATTACTTCTCTAAAAAAATTTAAATGTTTCTTTTCTTCCTCAATTATTAAAGAAAGAGCCTTTTTTTCTTCTTCATTTTTACTTTTATTTAATAGTCCTTCATATAAATCTATACTTGCTTGTTCATCCTTTGCAGCCGCAATATAGACATCTGATTGAAGTTCTCTTAAACAATCAATTATTCTTTCCTTTTTCTTTTTTTCAAAAGCATTTATTATTTCTTCATTGCTATTTAAATTAACTCCATTTAGGCTGCTAGCATTGTCTTTCAAATCTTTAAAAATTTTATAATGTTTAATTTCTTCAATAGCTAGATATTCAAATATGCCCTTTAGCCACGTATCATTGCTCTCTCTTGAAGCTTTTGAATAAAATTCTGATCCTTCCTTTTCCATCTTCATTGCTAATTCATAAATATCCACCTTATCACCTCGCACAAAAAACTTTATTATATCTATGAATATTTTACCACATATTTATTAAGTAAATATAAAATTATTAAATCCTTTCTCAAGATAAAATTCAGGACGATATTAAAAAGAAGGGTATAAGACTAGGCTTATACCCTTCTTTATTATTACTCAAAAATCATATCATCTATATTAGCCCCAGGTGCAACCATAGGAAACACCTTTTCTCCTCGACTTATCTTGCAGTCTATAATTACAGGCTCGTTCAGTCCAAGAGCATATTTTAATGCGTCTTCAACCTCTTCTTCTTTTGTAATTGTAATGCCTTTTATTTTGTAAACTTCCCCAAGCTTTACAAAATCCATATCCTCATCAAAAAGTGTATGAGAATAATGCCCCTTATAGAACATTTCCTGCCACTGACGAACCATCCCAAGGCAACTATTGTTTAATACAAGCTGTACCATAGGAACTTTATACTTTGCAAGAGTAGCTAATTCTGTAGAGTTCATTTTAAAACTTCCGTCCCCTGCAATGTTGATAACTTTTTTACCAGTGCCACCAAAACAAGCTCCTATTGCTGCTCCAAGACCAAATCCCATAGTTCCAAGACCTCCTGAAGTTATTAAGGTTCTTGGAGTTGAATACCTAAAATACTGAGCAGCCCATATTTGGTTTTGTCCTACTTCTGTAGTTATAATGCAGTCCCCTTTTGTAATTTCATATAATTTTTCAATTATAAATTGTCCACATAAAGCATCACCCTTTTCATACTTTAGTGGATAATTTTTTTTGCATTCCTGAATCCTAGCATTCCAGCTATTTGAACTTTTTTCTAGTACAGATTGATTCAATAAAGTTAAAATTTCCTTTACATCTCCTTTTAAAGGAACATCAACTCTAATGTTTTTTCCAATTTCCATTTGATCTATATCTATATGAATAATTTTAGCCCCCGGTGCAAATCCATCTGTTTTGCTAGTTACCCTATCACTAAATCTTGCCCCTATAGCAATTAATAAATCCGATTTTGTTGCAGCATAATTTGAGCATCTTGTACCATGCATCCCAATCATACCAGTAAAATTATCATGCTCTCCTGGAAATCCCCCTAAAGCCATTAAACTACATGTAACAGGAGATTTTATCTTCTCCGAAAATTCTAAAAGTTCTTTGCTCGCATCTCCACTAATTGTGCCACCCCCAGCATAAATGAGTGGTCTTTCGCAGTTATTAATCAGCTCCACTGCTTTGTTTATATTTTCCACATATTTATTCTCAACGAATGAACTTGCCCCTTGATTTTTTCTTTCTCCATATATAATACTATCAATTTCTATCTCAGATACTTGAACATCCTTTGGTATATCAATTACCACGGGACCCTTTCTACCCTCAGCAGCAATATAGAATGCCTGTTCAACAATTGAAGGCAACTCTTTTGCATCTTTGACTATGAATCTCTCTTTTGTAATTGGGGTTGTTATACTCAATATGTCTACCTCTTGAAAAGCAGCCTTTCCTATTAGTGATTGAGGAACTTGCCCGGTTATTACAACCAATGGAACAGAATCTAAAAAAGCTGTTGCAATTCCTGTCACTGTATTAGTAGCCCCCGGACCTGAGGTTACTAAAACTACCCCTACTTTACCTGTTGCCCTAGCATAACCATCTGCAGCATGAGTAGCACCTTGCTCATGGGCAGTTAATATATGATTTAGCCCTTCTTCGTCATATAAGGCATCGTATATTGGAAGCACTTGACCACCTGGATACCCAAATAAAACATCTACCCCCATTTTCTTTAAAGATTTTAATAAAATTTTTGCCCCACTAAGCTTCATTCTCCAATCCCCCACTTTAAACTTTATTTCTAATAAAAATACTGTAAATAGTTAAAATTTCAAAATAAAAAAAGACCTATCTGCCATGAGGCGGAAAGTCTTATACTCGCGGTACCACTCAATTTTTTTACTCATATTTTTAACGGCAATGCCGGCTCAGCTTACTCTATTTCAGCTTGCAGCTCCAGGGTGATATTCAATAAAAGATCATCTATGGGCTTTCACCTATTCCCACTCTCTTCTGAGATTACTTTTTATTTACTTATCCCTATCCTAGCTATTTAATAATATATTTTTAAAAAATAATATAAGTTTTTAAAGATTCATGTAAAAAAATAAATAAAAAAGACTTTTCTGCCATGAGGCGAAAAGTCTTTTACTCGCGGTACCACTCAATTTTTTACTCAAACTTTTAACGGCAATGCCGGCTCAGCTTACTCTATTTCAGCTTGCAACTCTGGGGCGATATTCAATAAAACCTCGTCTATGGGCTTTCACCAATTCCCACTCTCTTCTAAGACTAATTTTTATCTACTTTTCCCCTTCTCAGTTTTTATATATCAATGTTACTTTTGAAGAAAAGTATACTATCATAAATTTTTCATGTCAAGGGGTAAAAGGAAAATATTTATTATTTTTTACAATTTAAGAATTTTACAACGTAAAATTCTTAGTAACCAGTAACCAGTTTTATTAATTCTACTGGCAACTGGTTACTGATTACATAAGAAAAATGTGTCGCATTTTTCTTATATTATAACTTAGGAACCTCCAAAATCGCTCCTCTATTACCTGAAGTTACCAAAGCAGCATATCTTGCAAGATATCCGGTTGTAATCTTCGGCTGTCTTGGCTTCCAGTTAGATCTTCTTTTTTCTAATTCTTCATCACTTACAACAAAATTAATTGTATTTGCCATAATATCAATTTGGATTAGGTCACCTTCTTCAACTAAAGCAATGTTTCCACCTACAGCTGCTTCTGGGGAAACGTGTCCAATAGATGCACCTCTACTAGCACCACTAAAACGTCCATCAGTTATTAGTGCCACAGTACTTCCAAGACCTCTTCCCATAATAGCAGATGTTGGATTAAGCATCTCTCTCATGCCTGGACCACCTTTAGGCCCCTCATATCTTATAACAACAACATCCCCTGCAACTATTTTTCCTGTGTTGATAGCTTCTAGTGCATCCTCTTCGCAGTCAAATACTCTTGCTGGACCTTCATGCTTCAACATTTCTTCTACAACTGCTGAACGCTTAACAACACAAGTGTCAGGAGCAAGATTTCCTTTAAGAACTGCAATTCCACCAGTTGTACTATAAGGATTTTCAGCTGGTCTAATAACCTCAGTATTTTTATTAATGCAACCTTTAATATTTTCAGCAATAGTTTTTCCTGAACATGTAATTAAATCTGTATTTAAGAGACCTAATTTATTAATTTCGTTCATAACTGCATAAATTCCGCCTGCTTCATTCAAGTCCTCCATATAGGTATGTCCTGCTGGGGCAAGATGACAAAGATTAGGGGTTTTATTACTTATTTCATTTGCAATATCAATATTTAAATCAACTCCTGATTCATGAGCAATAGCTGGTAAATGTAACATACTGTTTGTACTGCAACCAAGAGCCATATCCATAGTTAATGCATTTTTAAAGGCATCCTCTGTCATAATATCTCTTGGTCTAATGTCTTTTTCAACTAATTCCATAATCTTCATTCCTGCATGCTTTGCAAGTTTAATTCTCTCTGAATAAACAGCTGGAATTGTTCCGTTCCCTTTAAGCCCCATACCAAGTACTTCTGTTAAACAGTTCATGCTATTAGCTGTGTACATTCCTGAACAAGAACCACAAGTTGGACATGCTTTGTTTTCATATTCTTCAAGCTTTTCTTCTGTAATTTTTCCTGCATTATATGCTCCAACAGCCTCAAACAGACTGGAAAGACTTGTCTTGCAACCATCAACTCTTCCTGCAAGCATCGGTCCACCACTTACTACAATTGATGGAATGTTAACTCTTGCAGCGGCCATTAAAAGACCTGGTACATTTTTATCACAATTTGGTACCATAACAAGACCATCAAAAGCATGAGCCATTGCCATTGCTTCTGTAGAATCAGCTATTAAATCTCTTGTTACTAGTGAGTATTTCATTCCTAAATGCCCCATTGCTATACCGTCACAAACTGCAATTGCTGGGAAAACAATCGGAGTACCCCCCGCCATTGCAACGCCTATTTTAACCGCCTCTACAATTTTATCTAAATTCATATGTCCAGGCACGATATCATTCTGTGAACTTACAATTCCTATGATAGGTCTTTCCATTTCTTCCTTAGTAAGACCTAGTGCATTGAATAAAGAACGATGTGGTGCACTTTTTGTTCCTTTTGTTACAGCATCACTTCTCATAATTTAACCCCCTACTTTATATTTATAACCTCGACTTGTATATTTTAATTATAAGTTGTATGATGTCTGTTGTCAACGGCACAAACCCACTTCTATAAAAAAGTGTTATTCCATCATTGCATGAAATAACACTTTAATTTATATCTATATTTAAATGAATGTAGAGTTTTGCATTCATTTAAAACTTTCTTTTTTGATTCCTAAATCCCCCATTGCATGAATAATGTGGAGCTTCATTGCAGTTTTCGCACCTTCAGCATCTCTTTTTGCTAAAAACTCCATAATCATTCTATGATCATTCAGGGTATCTTTTACGACCTTATCATTTTCGTAGGATAGAATTACTCCTTTATCAATAGCTTTATGTATTATAGGCATTAATCTATTCATAAATTCGTTATGCGTTGCTTTAGCAATAGCTTTGTGGAATGCTTGTTCTACCTCAGTTCTGTCTTCTTTATTTAGTATTTTTTCTTCCTCAAGCTTTCCATAGTAAAGTATTCTATCTAATTCTTTATCTGTTGCCCGTATAGCCGCATAATATGCAGTTTCTGGTTCAAAAATCAATCTCATTTCATATAGATCCTTAACATTAAGCTTTATAGTTGAAAATTCTTCTAATCCAAAATTATCAGTTAAATTTGATTGATTGATTACAAACGTTCCTTTACCTCTCCTAATTTCAAGAATATTATGAGCCACTAAAATTCTAATGGCTTCTCTTAGAGTTGTTCTACTTACCTTTAATTCAGTAGAAAGTTCATTTTCATTTGGAAGTTTTTGTCCAAGAACAAATTTTTTATCTATAGTAATCATTGCAAGAATTTCATCAGCAACGTTTTCAGCTAGACTCTTTACTTTTCTCCCCATAAAATAGCCTCCTTTTAATATATGTCTATATAATATAATAAAGGATGTCATTTTTCAAGTGTGATGTCTGATGTCTGCTAATTAAAAAAGTCAGGTACCTAGGATAATCCTATTTACATGACTTTTTATTTTATGAATTAAACACTTTATAAATTGAATTTATTGCTTTTTCAAAATCCTCTGTTTCAACTCCAATTATTATATTTATTTCACTTGAACCTTGGTCTATCATTCTAATATTAACGTTATTCTTTGCTAAAGCACTAAATACCTTTTCAGATACTCCAACAGTCTTAGCCATCTTCCTACCCACAGTAGCTATTAATGCCATGTTAGGTATAACTTGTACTGAATCTGGATTGCATTGTCTCTTTATCTCATCAAGTATTTTGTCAAGCTTTTCCTCTAATTGAGCATCTTCAACTACAAGACATATTGTATCTATACCAGAAGGCATATGCTCAAAGGCAACACCATAAGTTTCTAAAATAGATAATAACTTTCTTCCAAACCCAATCTCAGCATTCATATAAGCCTTTTCAATAGATATTACAGTGAAATTTTTCTTTCCTGCAATACCTGTTATAGTACTATTTCCGTCTTCAAAATCTACGTCATTTATGATTATAGTTCCTTTATCTTCAGGTGCATTTGTATTTTTAATATTTATAGGTATTCCACCTTCTCTTGCTGGGAAAACTGCTTCTTCATGGAGAACAGTAGCTCCCATATAAGCTAATTCTCTTAGCTCCTTATAAGTGATTTTTTCTATAGGTTTTGGATTTTCGACAATTCTTGGATCAGCCATTAAAAATCCAGATACATCTGTCCAATTTTCATATAAATCAGCTTCTACATCTCTAGCAATTATAGAACCAGTAATATCTGAGCCACCTCTAGTAAAGGTTTTAATTCTTCCATTTTCCATTGCACCATAAAACCCAGGTATAACTGCTTTTTCTATTTTAAAAAGCTTGCTTTTTATAGCTTCTTTAGTCTTTTCAGAATCAAAACATCCAGTTTTATCGAATTTAATTACATCAGCTGCATCTACAAATTCATAGCTCAAGTAATCTGCTAAGATCAATCCATTAAGGTATTCTCCTCTGCTTGCTGCATAATCTGCTGTAGTGCCTTCAGAAATTTTATTTTTTACTACTTTTAAATGTGAATCTATGTCTATACTAACTCCAATTTCTTTTACGATTTCTTTGTATCTTTGCTCAATGATACCGAAAACATCATCAAAAGCTATCCCATGAGCTACGTGAGTATGGCATAAATAAAATAAATCGGTTATTTTGTAATCTTTGCTGTTTCTTTTACCAGGAGCTGAAGGAACTATATATCTTCTTCTTGCATCCTGAAGCACTATATTCTTAACCTTTTTAAACTGCTCTGCACTAGCTAATGAACTGCCCCCAAATTTAGCTACTACAATATTATCCATTTTAAACACCCCATTTAATATATTTAGTTTTAATTCAAAAGTATGCTTGAAAATTTCATTAACTATGTATAATCATAAATCTTATCACATTCAGAAAATTTTTCAACATATTTTTGCAAATTTTATTCTTTTTTTAGCAATTCCAAAGAAATGTATAGTTTTAAATATCTATTTCCTTTAGAGTCCACATAAATACCTTTGCCATCTAAAAAATAGACAGTTGCTCTCTTATTAATTCTGTATATATATCCATATTTAACTTTATTTTTATGCACAAAACTGACCCTATCGCCTATTTTTAAACCATAATTATTACTAAGAATTTCACTTTTGGTTACTAAAGAATGGTATACACCTTTATGTCCAAAAAAATTTTTTGCCATTGTTTTGAATCTTTTTTTATTACAACTAGAGTTACCAAACAAATAAAATTCTATCAAATGAATTAATTCATGCTCAAATATAATTAATAAAGCATGTAATGAATCTTCTGTTTTAATTCCTGCAACAGTTTTTTCTCTGCTTAATTCATAATATTGAAATAAAAAATTCACCCCAATCTTTATTTCATATTTTTCCTTCTCTTCTGGCAAAGCCATATTACTTTTTAATGAAATTGTAATTCCAGCACTTTTACTCATTCTTTTCGAAAGAGAAAAAGTAATAGTTCCTTTAAATTTTTTAATAAAATAATTCCGAAAAAAGTATTTATCGTATAAACAAAATAGTATTTCCAAATCCTCTGTTGAAATTCTATTTATTTCTCCGCTATCAATATTTTTAGAATTATTAATAAATTCTTTTCTAAGAGCATTTTTGCTTGTATTAATATATACTTCTTCATATGAAACATTAGCTAGTTTTTCTTTATCCATTTATACACCTTTTCTACATTTAAAATCATTTAATAAGCCTAGAAGAAAATATCTTCTAGGCTGTTAATATTTCAACTCCATCTTCTGTGACTAGAACAGTATGTTCCCACTGAGCAGTTAGCTTTCCATCTGCTGTTACAGCTGTCCAACCATCTCTTAAAACCTTGCATCTATATGTTCCTTCATTTATCATAGGTTCAATAGTAAAAGTCATTCCTGGTATCATAATCATTCCTGTATGTGGCTCAGCACAGTGATCTACGAAGGGTTCTTCATGGAATTGAATGCCTATCCCATGTCCACCATATTCTCTTACAACGGAATATCCTTTTTTCTCTGCATAAACTTGAATTGCATGACCTATATCTCCAAAGGTTGCAAAGGGCTTAACCTCATTGATTCCAGCATAAAGACATTCTTTAGCTATTTCTACTAATCTTATAGCTTCCTTCGAAGCCTTTCCAATAACAAACATCCTGCTAGCGTCTCCATAATATCCCTTATAGATAGTTGTTACGTCTACATTTACAATATCCCCTTCTTTTAGAATTCTATCATCAGGTATGCCGTGACACACAACTTCATTAATTGAAATACATACACTCTTCGGATATCCTCTGTAATTCAAAGTAGCTGGTATTCCACCTAACTTTAATGTATACTCATGGACCCATGTATTTATTTCATCAGTAGTTATTCCAGCCTTAATCCTTTCAGCTACCATATCTAATACTTTTTTTGTTACTTGACTGCTTTTTCGTATACCTATTATTTGTTCAGGGGTTTTTATTATTTCTCTTGGAGGGATTATTAAACCCTCTTCTTCCATGTTATTTAATCTCTTATCTATAGTAAAATGACATTCCTTATATTTCTTCCCACTTCCACACCAACATTCATCCTTATTTATTAACTTCACCATGGCTTCACCTTCTTTTAAAATTATTTAACTATAATCTGTTTCCTTTATTTTATCATATTTTATCATAACTTATAAAGTTCTTTAAATAATAGAATTGTTTTCTAGCTATAAGAAATCAACAACTTAAAAATAGTCTTACTTTTCACAATTCCATCACATTTATAACATATTTTCTACATAATTGGTATTTATAATAAGATTATAGAAAAAAAATAAAAATTTTACTAGGAGGAATAAATATGAAAAAAAGAAATATTGCCGCAACATTAATTCTCGCTTTAACCCTTGGGATAGGTGCTACTGCTTACGCAGCAACTAATAATACAAATGATTCAAACACTACCACTACAACAAATACACGCCAACCAGTAGGATTAAATCGTGCTATAGGTGTTAGAGGATACGACTTTATGGAGTCAGTGCTAAAGGACCTAGGTAAATTGACCGATGAAGATATCGCTAAAGCAAGATTAGAAGGCAAGACACTATATGATATAGCTACTGATAAAGGCTTATCCTATGATGATCTAAAAAATGCAATGCTAAACTATAAATACAAGGCTATTGATGATGCTGTAACAAATGGTACAATTACTAGTGAACAAGCAACTACCTATAAAGAAGCCATCAAAAATAATTCTATAAACGCTGTTCCTGGCCAAGGAAGAGTAAATGGAAGAAGAGGTACTTCTGCTGGTCAAGGAACTCAAGGCACTGGAGGAGCTAGAGGCTCTGGAAGAATGAATGGTGGAAACTGCTTATACGTAAAATAAATCAGAAAGGGGTCAGCCCCCTGGGAAATCTCCCCAGGGGGCTGACCCCTTTCGATATATTTTTATTTCTTAAATATTCCTAATGGCTTCCCTACAGGTAAAAATATTCTACCGAAGTGAGGATTTAATACTGCTGCAGCTGATCCATAGAATGATAACATTGCTATAAGGAATTCTGCGATTGCAGCCATTTTATGTGAAAAATGTGGTTCTATATTGAAAGAATATAATGTTAACCCTAAAAAAAGAAAATCTATAAGTATAAATATTGTAAATAGTACTTTATGAGTTTCTGCCGCTCCAATAGTCATAAAAATACTGAATATTAGATATCCTAAAAATGCAAATCCTAATTGCTTTGGATCTACTGCCTTCGCCATAACTTGTCCAAAAACACCTAATTTAATCATCCAACTAGAAGCTACTGCAAGCCAGAAAAGTCCAAATCCAGCAAAAGCGGTAGTTCCAAATACGTTATTTCTTTTAGAATCATTAATAGCAGCAAATATCTGACCTAATCCTCCTAAGAATATTGCCCAAGGAATTATAAAAGATTCGCCTGAAGTAATGCCTAGCTTTTGACTTGAAGCAACTAATGTAACCATAGCAAGTCCAAATAAACCTACTGCCGATGGATCACAATTGACAATTTTCACACTTTGTTCTTGATTAGTACTCATAATGCCCTCCAAATAATATATTTTTATAATATCATTAATATTTTATCCTTAAATAAAATAACAAAAAATTTGAAATTTGTCAAACATTTTAGAAAATTGTTTAATTGGAGATCTATTTATTCAATTCTTTTATTTATATAATTTTATTTAATAAAAAATAAGAGTTTTCTTGCTACTCACCGCAATTAACTCTTATTTTCATAAAATCAAAAAACACTTTTCTGAGTTAGTAATTATGAAACATTTAGTATTTTAAATATAATAGGTATGGATGCTACCGATAGAAATGTTGTAAAAAATACAATTTCAGAGGCTAATTCTGGCTCTTTGCTATAGGCTTCCGCAAAAATTGCTGTTACAGCAGCTGCAGGCATTGCCTCTATCACTATTGCAGCATTTATAAGTAATTCTTCCACTTTAATTAGTTTAAGAATAGCAAAGGTCAATATGGGCACCAAAATCAACCTTACAAAAGCAATATAATAAAGTGAACTTTTCTTAAAAATTTTCTTAAAATCTACTTCAGCAATCATTACTCCTACTATCATCATAGAAAGAGGCGTGGTGATATCTCCTACTAGCTTAATCGTACTATATATGGTTTGTGGAAGCTTTATAGAAAACATAAACAAAAATATACCAATGATAACCGAGATAATTCCAGGATTTAATAATATTTTTTTTAAATTTTTAGAATCCTTGTCTTTAGTATAAAGTGCAATTCCGAAGGTCCAACTTAAAATATTATAAGGTATATTAAAAACTGATGCATATAAGATACCAATTTTACCAAATATGCTTCCAACTACAGGAAATCCCATAAAGCCACAATTTGAAAAAATAGTTGCAAACCTTAGAATATCTTTTTTCCCTTTAGGATATTTTTTATATAAGATGCTGCTAATAAATATTAAAGCTCCGTGAATTAATGATGAATATAGAAGCATATACACTATATTTCTCATTAGTTCCTTTGAAAAACTATAATCAAAAGAAGCGACTATCATTAAAGGCATAGTAACTTCTAGCAAAAGTCTCGTTAAACCTTTATTTATTTCATCATTTATAATATTCTTCTTTCTTGAATAATATCCAACCCCTATTATTAGGAAAAGAATTATAACTTGATTCATTACGCTGCTCTTCTCCATTGTAATCCCCCCTCCAGTACTATATTATATAATACCAGTAGACTACAGCTTTATCTATAATATTTTCTTAATTTTTTCATTTATTTAACGACTATAATAATGAGACTTAACATAAAGGAGGTTATTAAAATGGATATTGCTTCACTTTCTATTGTTAATAATCACAATAAAATCAACGATGCAGCAAGTCTTCTAGTTTTAAAAAAAGCAATGGATGTTTCAAAAGAAAATGCTGCTGGAATGACTGAGCTACTTAAACAGCCTGCAGTTGCAAATTTAGGTAATATTCTTGATAGGACTGTTTAAAATTTAAGGTGCAGTTAAATAACTGCACCTTAAATTTTAATATAAAAAACTAACTCCCTTACACTCTAATACAAATCTTAAATCACCTTTAATCTTTTCATCTATTTCCTTGGAGTCTTTAATTATTTTATACCCTTCAATTATTATATTTTTGCATAGGATCTTATTAGGTATTTCGATGGATTGAATAAATTGTAGATATTGTATTACTTTTAGGTTGTTTAAATCGGTTTCTAATTCCATTGTGTTTTTTATAATTTTGTCTAAGGTTTTTCTTTCTAATTCCTTATGACGAATATCTTTAATTCTATCCTTAATCACTAGAGTAGGTATGGATAGCAATCCTGCAATTGTTAATATACCCTTTAAGGTTTCTTTTGGA
>Ga0074193_1001889_pt1 | contig 22058 bp, 18 predicted proteins | sample EPASupsiteHSE605_FD_64523 | JGI IMG/M metagenome (GOLD analysis project Ga0074193, IMG submission 64523) | Bioremediated contaminated groundwater from EPA Superfund site, New Mexico - Sample HSE6-05 | ecosystem: Environmental > Aquatic > Deep subsurface > Groundwater > Contaminated ... | reverse complement strand
TAAATTCTCATTTTCAGTACCCTGCCTCGTCCTTTTTAGAAATTCCTGCCGGTACTCGTCTCTTACCAGACGGCTCACAGCCTCAATGTTTTCTACAGGTGTTGCCATTGGCAGGTCGCACCCCGGCGCAAGGATAAAACCCCTTTTACCACCTATTAGAATACACTCAAGAGCGTCTCTTTCCGAATCTTCGGGAGTTCCCAAAAGCAGTGTTGTAGTCAGTCTGAGGTTGCCCCCGAAGCTTACTCCGTTTGACAATGCCACATCCCTTACAAATTCAAGAGGAATGTTCTCGTCAACCGACACGTTGTCGGGTCGGCACTTTGCCATCATATCCAGGTTATGTTCGGCCTGTCCACAGACAAAAAAGGAGCTCAGGCAATTTTTTTGCCTTATATGGTCAAAAACGCCAGTCATTGGGTGCTTTACAAATGTTTCAAACGAGCATGGGTCTATCTGACTGGTCATTGGATCGACTATGGCAATAACCGTACAACCTGCTTCAATATAATAGTCAGATACACTTTTAGCGACTTCTGAGCAAAATTCAATAACCTCTTCTACTTTTTGCGGATCTTCAAACATTGCCGTGAATATTTCGGTACCCATCAGGTGAAGTGCGAGGGTAAAGGGCCCTGTTACGAGTCCGAAGAATGCAATATCTGGATGTTCTCTGCATAGTACCTCTGCCGCCTTCAACACCTCTCCCACTCTTCCGTCACTCTTTGATGGTATCTTAAGGTCCGACAACTTAACGCCATCCTCCAAAGGGTGCGATACCACCGCCGGTGGGTTTGATTCAGAAAAAAGAAGCTTGCAACCCAGAGCTTCTGCCTCAAGCTGCAAGTCAAATGTAACCGGAATGCCATCGGGCGAATACCTTCTGATTGCCTCTTTCTGGCCTTTAATGATCAACTCAGCCGAAGAGAGATATGTATCTGCATTCTTACCGATTAATGCTGCTCCATGACAACCTACAAACGGCAGCCATGGTGTTCTGTCACATTCAGACAGTCTGTAGGCATTTATTATGTACTCCTTGCCTGTCATTCTAAGCGATACTGTTAATATACTCGACTGCAACTTGCGGATTTGGAGCATACATGTCTGCTCCTATTCTGAATGCAAACTCTTTATTGAGTGGTGCACCGCCTACAAGAATCCGTTGAGAAGGATAATTGCTGCGAAGCTCGCGCACCGATTTTTCCATCGACTCCATTGTTGTTGTAAGAAGGGCCGACATTCCAAGAATGCAACCTGGGTTCTCTTGTACTGCTTCTATGAACCTCTCGGTTTTGACATCTACACCTAAATCAACAACTCTCCATCCCGAACCCTCTATCATCATGGATACCAGATTCTTTCCAATATCGTGCAGATCTCCTGAAACTGTCCCTATTACAAATGTGCCCCTCTGTTTAATCTCTCCCGATGTGAAATAGGGTTTAAGATGGAGCATTGCACTGTTCATGGCTTTGGCAGACATGAGTACCTGCGGGACAAATAGCTTTTTATCCTTGAACAACTCTCCTACTATACCCATTGCCGGTATCATTGCCAGTGTAAGGATATCATTGGCAGCAACTCCGTTCTGTAAGGCCTCTCTTGTAAGTTCATCTGCCCCCGGCTCTCCCTTCATATCCGGCGGATATGGCGAGTTTGCATCAATTTTGCCTCTTTGAATTGAAATAGAAATCCTGTCGATAAAATTGTTCATAAGACTTGTATTTTCTACAAATCTATAAAAAATAAGCTTAGAGTGTATTTATCCATCCAAATGTATCGGGGGACAATCCGAACTGGATTTTATAGAGGGCATCATAGAGTTTATTGGAGGTTGTTCCGGCAGCACCGGCATTTTTGTAAGTGTAAATCCTATGCTCCGCCGGATCGTCAATTTGATATATTGGTGATATTACAACAGCTGTCCCGCAACTTCCTACCTCATCAAAGCTGTCGAGTTCGGTTATCTCAACCGGTCTCTTTTGGACATCCATACCAAAGCTCTCTGCAATTGTCATTATTGACTTATTTGTTATAGAAGGTAAAATACTGGATGAGTGAGGTGTGATATAAGAATTTCCTCGTATTCCAAAGAAGTTTGAAGTACCACACTCATCTATCCATCTTTTCTCTTTTGGGTCGAGATACAAAACCGAAGAGTATCCATCTTTTTTTGCCCTGTATCCCGACATCATAGCAGCTGCATAGTTGCCCCCTACCTTGTAACATCCTGTTCCGTGCGGTGCGGCTCTGTCATGATCCCTGTCTATAACAACCTTGGTTGCACCTGATACGTCGTTGTATCCTCCAACCGGCGTCACCGCTACCAGAAACAGAAATTCTTTTGAGGGGTCGAGACCTATCTGAGGGCCAACTCCAAGTAGCAGTGGTCTAATGTATAATGTTGCTCCTGAGCCAAACGGAGGTACAAAATCTATATTCTCTCTTACGGCCATCTCTACGGCTTTTATAAAAAGCTCTGTATCAGGCGCTACCATACCAAGGTAACCGGCAGAACTCTGTAGCCTCCTTGCATTTTCATCGGGGCGGAAAAGTCGGACAATACCATCGGCTCCCATATATGCTTTTAGTCCTTCAAAGGCTTGCAAACCATAGTGAAGCGATGCCGACAATGCGCTTATAGAAATATTGTCATCGGTATTACTTTGTAGTTTACTCCATTTCCCATCTGAGTAAAGACAACTTATCATTGTATTTGTCTTTATGTAACTAAAGCCTATTTTAGACCAATCCATTGTTTTTTTCATAGAATTATTTGTTTAGCGTATTATCGTTTAGTTATTTTGAATGTATCTTACTATCCAGTCGCCTGTCTCTGTTGTAGAAAATGCCTCTCCTTTCTCTGCAAGGTCTTCTGTCAGGATTTTCTGTTCAATTGCGGCTCTGCATGCTTTTTTAATAATCTCAGCTTCCTTTTTGGCAAGAAATGCATCGTTGAGCATCATTGCTCCCGAAAGAATTGTGGCTAAAGGATTTGCTATGTTTCTGCCGGCAGCTTGTGGGTATGAACCATGTATAGGTTCAAAAAGAGGTACCTTGTCTCCGATAGATGCCGACGGTAAAAGTCCTATGGAGCCGGTAAGGACACTGGCTTGGTCACTTAGGATATCACCGAACATATTCTCTGTCAGAAGTACGTCAAATTTTGACGGGTTTGTGACTAGTTGCATGGCAGCGTTGTCTACGAATAGAAAATTCAAAGTAACCTGAGGAAACTCATTTTTGTGAATGCTTGTCACAACCTCACGCCATAGTCTTGAAGTAGCAAGAACGTTCGCCTTATCGACCAGTGTGACCACGCCTCTCCTCTCTGTTGCCATATTAAAGGCAACTCTTGATATCCTTTCAACCTCCATTTTTGAATAAACACATGTGTCATAAGCCTTTGAGCTATCCTCGCTCCTACCCCTTGGCTCTCCGAAATATATCCCTCCTGTAAGCTCTCTTACAACAACCATGTCTACTCCCTTTATTATCTCCTCTTTAAGTGGAGAACGTCCTGCAAGAGAGGGAAAGAGTTCCACCGGTCTTATGTTTGCAAACAGACCCAGTTCCCTTCTCATTTTAAGCAAGCCTTGCTCGGGGCGTACTTTTGCAGAGGGATCATTGTCATATTTAGGATCACCTATTGCTCCAAAAAGGATGGCATCAGATGCTATACACATGTTGTGTGTGTCGTCAGGATATGGGTTGCCGCAGGTATCAATTGCAGCTGCACCAATCAAACCATATTGAAAAGTGAATGTGTGTCCGAATTTTTCGGCTACTGCTTTTAATACTTTTACAGCCTGTTCTGTTATCTCGGGTCCGATGCCATCTCCCGGCAAAACGGTAATTACTTTTTGCATATGTTTATCTGTTTTGTTCAAATTTTTCAATTGCTTCTTTGCTGGAAAGCAGGAAATCTATATCGTCGTATCCGTTTATAAGGCAATCCTGCTTATATGTATTTATCTCAAAGTATTCACAATCTCCTGTAGATGATATTTTTATTGATTTTTCGGGAAGATTGATAACAAGAGTGGATTCTCCTGATTCAAATATTTTTTGCAGAAATTCGGGAGTGACCTGAACAGGCAGTAGACCGTTGTTGAGAGCATTGTTCCTGAAAATGTCGGCAAAAAAGCTTGATACAACTGCTCTGAACCCGTGGTCATATATTGCCCATGCTGCATGTTCCCTGCTGGAGCCACATCCGAAGTTCCTGCCGGCAACCAGTATCTTACCATTACTACTCTCTTTGTTTAAAACAAAATCAGGATTATTTTCTCCACTTTTGCTGTACCTCCAATCGTGAAAAAGGTTCTCTCCAAACCCTTCCCTTGTTGTGGTCTTTAAAAACCTGGCAGGAATAATCTGGTCAGTATCAATATTTTCTATTGGCATAAGAACCGACTTTGATTCCAATACCGTAAATTTGCTGAAACTCATGATTTATTTTGTTTAATTATTCTCGGATCTGTCACTACTCCATATATAGCTGCAGCAGCAGCAACCAGCGGGCCCGCCAGAAGAGTTCTTGCTCCCGGTCCTTGTCGCCCCTCAAAGTTGCGGTTAGAGGTAGATATGCAATACTTTTTGTCAGGAACCTTGTCGTCATTCATTCCAAGGCAAGCTGAACAACCCGGTTGTCTTAATATAAAACCGGCACTTCTGAGAATATCTCCCAGACCCTCCTTCTCAATTTCAGTTTCTACCATTTTTGAACCCGGAACCAACCATACTTCAACATTATCTGCCTTTTTTCTACCCTTCACGAAATTTGCAAATGCTCTGAAATCTTCTATTCTTCCATTTGTACAGCTGCCAAGAAATACATAATCTATCTTCTTTCCCGTAAGCTTCTCTCCTTTGGTAAATCCCATATATTCATTCGTTTGCGGTACAACTGAGTCGATAGCCATTCCCATTCCGGGATTTGTTCCGAATGTAATCATAGGCTCAACATCTTCTGCTCTGAATGAGTATCTTATATCATATTCAGCATCCGATTCACTTTTAAGTTCTTTCCATTTTTCAACAGCCTTATCCCAATCTGTACCTTTTGGTGAGTATCTTCTGCCTTTAAGATAGCTGAAAGTGATTTCATCAGGTGCAATCAAGCCCCCTCTTGCTCCCATCTCTATGCTCATATTGCAAATTGTCATCCGCTCCTCCATGCTTAAGGAAGAAATCGCAGATCCTGCAAATTCAATGAAAAATCCTGTTCCTGAAGATGTTCCAAGCTTAGAAATAATATGCAGGATTATGTCCTTGGCACAAACTGAGTCATTAAGACGGCCATTTACCTGGATAAGCATCTGTTTTGGTTTTGTCTGAAGCAGCGACTGCGTTGCAAGGACCATCTCAACTTCACTGGTTCCGATCCCGAATGCAATGTTCCCGAATGCGCCATGGGTTGAGGTGTGACTGTCGCCACATACAATTGTCATTCCCACCTGGGTAATTCCATGCTCAGGGCCTATGATGTGAACAACTCCATTTGACGGGTGTCCCAGAGGAAAATATGTAATTCCATGTTTTTTTGTGTTTTCTGCAAGCTTCTCTACCGGAATCCTTGAAGATTCATCTTTAATTGGCAGGTGCTGGTTTATTGTAGGTACGTTGTGGTCGCATGTTGCGAATGTCTGACCGGGGCGAAACACCTTTGCTCCTCTTTTGTCCAGTCCGGAGAATGCCTGCGGACTTGTAACTTCATGTATGTAATGCCTGTCTATATAGAGCACCGAAGGTCCGTCCGATACCTGCCTTACTATATGGGAATCCCATATCTTATCAAAAATTGTCCTGCTCATAGTCTTATATAATTTTTGATACTGCATCTATAAGTGCCTCTACTGAAGCGGTTATGATATCTGTATTTGCAGAGAAACCATAGTAGATGTTTCCTTTGTTTTCTATTTGAATATGCACCTTTCCTACGTCGTCGGTTCCTTTTGTAATTGCTTGCACAAGAAACTCTTCCAGAGTTATTTTTCTATGGATAAGCATTTTGACTGCAGAAAACGCTGCATCTATAGGACCATTTCCAGAACTGGTTGCTGTACAAATCTCTCCATCTATAACAAGTTTTACAGTTGCCATTGGAACAGCCGATTTGCCGCATACTACCTGCAAATATTTAAGACGTATCCTTTGTGTCTTGACTGAACGGGTGACCCCAACAATCACAAGCAGGTCATCGTCGTGAATATCCTTTTTGCAGTCGGCCAGAATAAGAAACTTGTTGTATGCTTCGTCGAGCTCTTCTGCGGTCAGTTCTACATTCAGCCGGTTGTAGTGGTGCTTCAAGGCAGCTCTTCCGCTTCTGGCAGTAAGTGCAATGACAGATTCATTGACACCAACTTCTGCCGGATCAATTATCTCATAGCTCTCCCTGTTCTTGAGTACTCCGTCCTGATGAATGCCAGAGGAGTGTGCAAATGCATTTCTTCCTACAATAGCCTTGTTTGGTTGGACAGGCATACGCATGAGAGTGGATACCTGCCTCGAAGTCTTTATAATTGATTTGGTATCTATTTCTGTAAATACAGGGATGTCTTTCCTGCATTTAATTGCCATTACAACCTCTTCCAGTGCCGTGTTTCCGGCACGTTCACCAATACCGTTGATTGTTACCTCAACCTGACGTGCTCCGTTGATAACTCCTGCAAGAGTATTTGCAGTGGCCATTCCAAGGTCATTGTGGCAATGTGTGGATATGATTGCCTTGTGTATATTAGGTACGTTATCTATAAGATATTTTATCTTTGCCCCGTACTCATAAGGGGTACAATAACCGGTTGTATCAGGTATGTTTACTACCGTTGCCCCTGCCTTTATTACCGCCTCTATTACTCTGGCCAGATATTCATTATCTGTCCGTCCTGCGTCCTCGGCATAGAACTCTACATCTTCCACATACTTTTTTGCATATTTCACACAGTGGATCGCTCTTTCCAGAATATCCTCCTTGTTAGATTTGAACTTATGGAGAATATGAGCATCTGAGGTACCTATTCCGGTATGGATCCTTTTGTGTCTTGCGTAATGAAGTGCATCGGCGGCTACATCTATGTCTTTTTCCACTGCTCTGGTCAATGCGCATATAGTGGCCCTTTGGATAACTTTAGATATTTCAACTATTGAGTTGAAGTCACCCGGACTTGATATGGGAAACCCACACTCAATAATATCTACATTAAGTACTTCAAGAGCTCTGGCTAACTCTATCTTTTCGATAGTGTTAAGCTGACAACCCGGAACCTGTTCTCCGTCCCTGAGGGTTGTGTCAAATACAAATAGTTTTTCACTCATAATAATTTATTAAAAAAAAACCACCCCGGTAAGAGGTGGTTTATATATTTCATTTAAAATTCTATTTTTCCAAAATTACATAAAACACCCTCTCAGTATTTGACACAAATACAGAGTAAGAGAATGTTTAGTAAAATATTGGAGTTTTGTCTTTCCATAACCGCTGCGAATATAGAAAAAATAATATTACTAATACAAGGCAACAAGCCTCTGATCAAATAAAAATTCATTTTTTATCTGATAATCACCATCTTTAATTTCATAAATTTCAGAAAAATCTCTATTATCAAGCTCATCTGGCTGAGAATTCCTGTTCTCTTTTCCAAAAAAATTATCGATCTTCATATTGCTTTTAATTTAAATTATAATGCAAATATGAAGGTCGATAGTGACAACTTGTGACAATGAAGGAATTATTTTAGTTCTTCAATCTCTTTTATTCCATTTCTGTTAAGGACCACCCGGTAGCGTTTGAAAATATCAAAGTCTTGGTATTTGAGCTGTATTATAAAGTTCAGGTAATAAGCCTTCACTCCCATCAGTTTTTCAATCTCTCCGTTATCTTTTGTAACATAAAGAGGAACTTCAGGATTATCCATCTTGTTGAGGAATGACTGCACATTTATCCTTAATATCTCATTGATCCCTGCAACAAAATAGTTACTGTTTTCATCCAGTTTCTCTCTGTCTATCTGCAAAAGTTTTCTGTAAAGAATTATTTTCTCTCTGGTATATCTGTTGTCGGCCTCAAGAAGGGCAGATCTGTTTCTTATCTGCATTACCTCCTTTGGTACATTCTTTTCTGAGATGAAGTCAAAGCCCTCTTTACTCCATCCTATAATATTCTCCTTTACACTCACAGTAATTTTATTGTCGAAGTACTTTGCTCTTCTTTTATGCGCAAAATAGTATCTCATAAGATCCTTTATCCTGTCCTTAAGCATGTAGCTCACAACAAGTGCAACAAAGAATGGCATTGTAAAATTGCCGAATTTCATCTGAAATGAGAATGCTATGGCTGTGGCAAATATCATTGACACACCTGCTGCAAGGCTGAAATATATCTGTTCTATGAGTACTCCGTCCTTTTTCTTTTTTGCTGTAAGGAACAGGTCACTTTCAATAAACTTCTTTAAGACACCTCTTCTGAATACAAGGTCGCGGTTTCTGTCTGGACTCTCCACGGACACCACAGGGTAACCATGTTCCTCCTTATGGTTGATTTCTGACTGAATTATTTTCAGTATCTTTTCACGGAACTTGTCGGCAAACACCTTATTGTGCACATTCAGTGATGAGAGAAGAGTATAAAACTGCTGCTCCACTATATTTGACATAAACTCGTCCCCAAATTCAAAATAGTGGTAATGCTCATTGGATACTGTAGGGGTCTTGATGATTTTTGAAAGGGAACGGTACTTTGTGAGGGTCTCCTGCACCTCTTCCAATAAAGTGTCGAACAAAAAGTCTCTGTCATCTACTTGTGCGGTGGTGAAAATGTACCTCATCTGATCTCTCAGCGCACTTTTGAATATTGCAGAAAACATTTTTATCTGGTACTCATACTCTGCCAATGAGCTTCTTGAAGGAAACGATGCAAGGTTATTTAAAGAGCTTTCCAGATGCTGCAATGGCTGTGTGTCTCCCCTGCAAATGTCACGAAGTAGAAAAATGGGAGTTATGAGCCGGATATTATCCCGTATATCTCTATAGAAATTTTCTCTTGAATATGTCTGTGAATTGATATCCAGGCTATCCGGAACAAATATCCATGTATTCATTACAAAATTGTTGATTTTCACCTTCCTCCTTGCACGAAAGCCAACCTTGAACTCAATAGAGAATTTGTCGTGTATTTTTGCCAGAATATCTATCATAATAATCCATTTGTATAACCTAACCAGTTAAGTACAGTCTCCCCCCATACAAGAATCATAAACCAGCTTATAACCATCATTGTGATACCAAACTTGAACGTGTCGCTCCAACTATAGTGGTTAGTTGTATATAACAATGCTGCGGGCTTACTGTTGAATGGAAGTACATAAACATGCTCTATCAGTAGTGCTACAGGCAGCGCAAGGCTTAGAACTGAATATCCGAACTTCTGTGCCACCCCTATTGCAATTGGAACAAATATGAGGGCTCTCATTGTCTTGGATTCAAACAAAAGTGCAGAGAATATCATTGCTGCAGTAAGTATTACATATAAGACCCAGAAAGGAGTGTCTGCACCAATTCCCAATGCACCAAACAAAACGTCTACCAATGTGGCCGGTAGCCCGGTTGCCTCCAATCCCGCCCCAAGAGTATAAGCACCGGCTGAGAAGAGCAGAAGATGCCATGGAATATCCACATCGTTCCACTTTACCACACCTATGCCAGGCAAAAGAGATACAACCGCGCCCATGAATGCAACAGCGGTCTGGTTTATGCCATGCTGTTTGTCTGTTGCCCAAAGTGCCAATACTATCACAAAGATTGCTATTGCCTTGAACTCCTCCAGACTCATCTTTCCCATACTATCCAGCTCGTCCTTTAACCTCTTCATTCCACCCTCAATCTGAGGATGTTTCTCACTCTCCTTTAAAGGAAAAATCAATTTTGTCCCTACAAACCAGCCAATTATAATAAGAATCAGACACAAGGGGAATGCAGCTATAAACCAATCCTGGTAACTGAATACACTCCATCCCATGGCTCCTGCAATCATTGAACCTGCAAGCAGATTTGCTCCCGATCCGGTTATAAATCCGCTTGCCCCTATATTAATCTGAAAAAGGTTCTGGAGAACAAGGTTCCTTCCGAAATTATTCCTGTTTTCGCCGCCAGTAGCACCATATATGGCAGCAATCACCATGAAGATAGGTAACAGGATAGTCGCCTTTGCGGTTGTTGCCGAGATAAATGCAGATAAAACAATATTAATGACAACAAAACTGAAAATAACCATCATGGCATTTTTGCCGAACCTTAAAACGAACCATAATGCGAACCTCTTTGCTACCCTCGTCTTTACCAGCATACTGGCCAGAACAAACGACAATATGTTCAACCACATGACAGGGTGGCCCAACTGTGCATAGGCCACCTTGTCTGTTGTCACTCCGGTTAAAACTATAGCCAGAATAATAATCAATGATGTGAGATAGTTGGGTATAGGTTCGGATATCCATAAAATGATACCCGAAACAAATATTGCCAACATAGCATAATTAATCCGCGAAAAACCATCCAGCCCCAATTCTGTTAATCTTTTTGATGCATCATGCCCCAATGTAGCAGGGTCGAAGCTATTCAAGAAAGATATGTCCGAAAAAAAATAGAGATAGACAAAGGCAAGAGCTGCAAGAGGAAAGCCAAACATGGCCATCCGTTTTTCAAAACCCGATTTGACAAGCTTAGGAAGCTTCTCTATCCGGTAGTTGCTCATGTCGAGCGGATCATAATTATGCTTATCTACCATTTTGTAAAGGGATTTTTCATAAGCATCGAATTGTAGTATCTGACATCGCCTGTTACCTCTTCACCAAGCCATTCTGGCTTTTCAAAGGATTCGTTTTCTGCCGATAATTCAACTTCAGCTACAGTAAGGCCAAGGTTTTCCCCGTAAAACTCGTCAACTTCGAATGAATGTGGGCCCGCTTTTACAATAAAACGTGTCTTATCAATAACTCCTGGTTCACAGATTTTAAGTAGTTCTTGTGCCTCTTCTATAGAGATCTCCTTTTCCCACTCATAACGGCTTGCCCCGGATTCACTGCCTATTCCCTTTATAGTTATATATCCCTTGTCGCCCTTCACTCTGATTCTTACTGTTCTTTCAGGAGCCGAGCTCAGATACCCCTGAATTATCCTGGTGTTTTTAACTGCCAAAGATTTGAATTCACCTTTAACCAGAAACTTTCTTTCTATCTCTTGTGCCATAATATTATTCGTTTGCCAAAGGTTTGTCTGTCATTCCAATTACTCTCTTTATTGCCTGAAGATAGTTAATGTTTTCCACACCCTCCAGACCAACATCCTTAATGGTTTTCTTTATGTCCTCCAACTCTGTGGATTCAGAATTGATTGTCATAACTTTAGCTCCATTAATAAGTACAGCTCCTGCCTCACAGATTGTGTCGTTGACCATATATCCCCAACGTTGTTTGTGAACCCGGACTGCCTGCAGATCGGGGTGGTTGTTTACCATATCAATAAATTCATCATACGTATAGGTATCCTTTTTCAGTTCCGGCATCTTGACCATAAAAGCAGGGAAAACCTCATTTTTCAATACAGCGGCAGATATTGGAAACTCTCCCTTCATGAGCGGGTTCCACTGTTCCAGTCCGTCTATAGTCTGAACGAAGGTCTTGATATCCATCTTTCCGTCTCTGATCTTGGTGTTGTTTATATCATTAGTGCGTGAAATGATATATATCTCATCGCTGTGTCTCTCCCATACCTTCTCAGGGACAGGGACAGAAAACCTGGCCATCCTTTCTATGGCCTTGCTAAAATCCTGGCCAAAAGTACGGAATTCAAATCGTGGTTTTGAGATTTCTCCAATCTCCATCTTCTCTTTGCTCATTTTCAAAAAAATATTAATTATAGTGTTCCTGTTGAATTTGATTTTCCCATTGATCCCACCGAGAAGAGTGTAAGCTCAGTGCCGCCGTCGGTCTTACGTCCGATTGTATTTGGAGATGCACCTGCCACTATCTTGGTTCCGCTAAGGTTGTCCAGCAAATCCCTTACTCCACCATCTGCGTCAAAAAGGTGATATGAGAAACCTTTTGTAGCCGACATTCCAAAAGTAAAGCCTGTAACTCCTGTGGCATCCTGAGTTATAACAAGATAACCCTTTGCAGCAATTTTTATTCCAGCAGGAATTGTCCAGTTATTGTCTGCATCTGTCTTACTGTCTTTCCTTAACTTCCAGCCAGCAAGATCAACCTCTGTTGTCATTGCATTGTAAAGCTCCATTGATTTTGCATTTGGGTCACACTCATTTACATAAACCAAAACCGGAGGAGCAACCTTTAACTTTTGTTCTACCGATGTTGCAACAAAACCATCTTGATTTGTTGCTTCTATAGTTACAGCTATGTCTGCATTGTCTGCCTGTCCTGGTATGGTTGCTGTATATAATCTGGCTGCACCGGCTGTCATGTTTACCGAAACAACTGTGCCTGAGTTTACTTTATATTTTGCCACGGCAGAAGTAATCCCTTTAAGATCTGTAATCTTGCAGGTTAAAATTATCGCCTGATTGGCTCTGGGTGACGAAGGATTCAATACGATATTTTCTATAACCGCTGGTCCTTTATACTGTTCATCTTTCACGCAACTATACAATAATGTTATTATGGCAATGGTTGCAAATAATATCTTTCTCATAGTATTATTAATATTTATTGATTAAAAGTCTATTTCGAATCTGATTGCAAGCATATGAAAATCTACACCTGCCTGGCCATTTGCTGCAGATACCTTTGATGAAACTTTTGTAGGGTTACCATCAACATCGTAGCCAACCAACAACTTTCCCTTACCACTGGCATATCTGTCGTTATTGCTGTACTGGTAGTTCAACATAACCTTGACAGAGTTATTTATATAGTAATTGATACCAAAAGTATAATTTTCCCCTGAACCACCATTTATGTTCTGACTGTTAAGGTTCAAGAAGTCGTACCTTGCCATAAGTTCTATATCGCCCCATGACTTGCCTCTCTGTGGTTGTGTGAATTCACCATCCTGAACATTATATTGCTGCTTTCCTCCAAACAGAAGGCATCCAAGCTGAGCATACCATCCGTCAAAGCTTTTGGTACTCTTGTCAGTTAAGGTACTTGTCTCCTTTATATAGGTTTTATTTCCGATATACTCCGACTGGAACCTCCATCCCTTGCTGAAACCGGCAAGTTCAACCCCGTATAGAAAATCATGGTCGACATCCTTTATTGCATCGGTATCAAGGTATTTCTTCCGGTTTATCGATGTTGCATTTCGTGTGCTGTATCTTACACCACCAGCCTCTTTGGCAGGTTCCAGATCTGATTTTGGCATACGGTACGATGCTGCTGCACCAAAGTGTAAACCATAGTCGCTTTTACTATGGAAAGGCATGATTACCAATTTTCCGGTATATGAATTTCCGCTGCTCATGCCATAGTCCTTATTGTTGTCTTCTACATAAGTTCTTGTTTCCTGACCCTCTACTGCCTGAAAATGTATCCCGCCCATTGCTATCAACCAGTTTTTGTTGTACTTGGCCTGTAGTCCGATATGTCTTGATGGACCGAATGTCTGAACCACCATAGGTCTCTCAAGAAACGCCAGATACCTGGATGTTGTTGTACACTCCATTGAAAATCCCTCTTTGAAGTTACCAACAGTGAACTCCATGTTTTTCAGGCCGGTATACTGAAGATATGCATCCTTAAGCTCGAAAGAGCCGTTTGCAAAATCTGTATCAAGTTCTCCGTACCAGTCTTTTGTAATCTGTCCTTTAACAGCAAGCCTGCCCCTTCTGATAGAAACCCCATCTCCTATTTTATCGAAATCCTTGTTCTCTCCGAAGAATGTTGCCCCGTCTACTTGTACCCTGATATCGAACCAGAGTCTGTAGTCCTGGTTCTTGGATTCAAATACCAGAATTCCGCTTCTCTCTTCTACACTAAGTGGTTTACGTTGAACTTTTACCCCATATTGGTTGTACCTGACATCCTCCTTTGGGTTTTCCTGTGCCCTTGCTGCAAAAGAGATTAGGATCACAGCAATGATAAGTGTTAATTTTTTCATATAAATAAATAGATTAAAGTGATTTTATAAATTGTATGAGATTATCGTCTCTTTTCAGGTTCAAACGCTTACGTAATCGGTAACGGCACACCTCCACGCTTTTTGGTGTTATACTCATTATTGATGCAAGCTCTTTTGTTGAGAATCCCAGCCTTAGAAGTGTTGCCAGCCTTCTTTCCTGTTCAGTAAGATCCGGAAACTTCTCTTGCAGGATAACAGAGTAGTCTTTATGAAGTATCTCCACTTGAGAGTAGAGTTCATTCATTTCATGTGAGAAAGCCTTCTTGTCCATGATTTTGCTCTCAATGGAAAGAATACGGCTCTTCATCTCTTCCAGATTTTCCGATTTTTTAAGGAGATGTATGTCAGCCGATAGCTGATCCAGAAAATCTCTCTGCTGCCCTATCCATAATGCATTGTTTATAAGATCCTTCCTCTTGATTTCAAGTCTTTTGTGAAGGTTATTGTTTTCGCTTTGAATTACCTTTATCTCAAGGTCCACCATAGCTTTCTGCATTTCATTCAACTGGTTCCTGTCCTCTGCAATCTTTAACCTTGCCTGTCCGGAGGCTCTGTTTTTAGATATATAAAAGTAAACAACAAAAAATGAGAGTATTGCAAGCACTATAACCGATGTCAAAGTTGTCAAGTCAAAGTTCAGTTCTCCTCCCGTAAAACCTCTGTTACTTTTGCTTACTCCTTTCTGAATATCTATTATCGCTAATATTGAATACGTAAGTATAAAGGATAGACCTGGCAGAACCACTACAGATAGTGCCGATTTTATAAGCTCCTTTTTATCGACGGCTACACTTTTTTGTATCCATCCTATACCTATTACGGCACCCAGAGCAATATGTACAATTGAGACAGGAGTAGCCTGCAACCCTATAAGTAAAGACATTTTATTACTAGAAAAAAAGAGCAACACAAGAGACATAGATGTCATAATAACAATGCCGGATTCTGTATTAATGTCGAAGAGTCTGAAGGATATCTTACTTGCGATTTTTCTGACGGGAAACAAATAAAGAATAAGAACAAGAATTATAAATAAAAACCAGGCAATGAACACCCCGTGAATGGAATTTCCGGCAATGCTGACAGATAATAAGGGGTTCAGAGCTGATGTAAGAGCCATTATCAGTGATCCGTTATTAAGTGCAAATGAGAATAGTACGATAATCAGAGAAAATATAAATACAACTCTTAAAATTCCATTAAGTGTAACAAGATGTAGGTTGGCCCTGGTCACAATCTGTCTTACTGCACGAAAAAGCAGTATGGAAAATATAAAAGATAGTCCGGGACTAATAAGCCATACTAATGAACTCTTCCAGAAAAATACATGAGACGATGACCCCTGTGTATATAGATTCAAAGCAAGGATTGCTGCCAGTAGCCCGTAAATTATTGATGTCCATTTAGTGAAGAAAGAGACTATCCACACCGATATTGCAGCAGCAAAGCTTATTATAAGTAAAGTGACAGGATTTCCAAGATTGGAAGCTGTATTTATATTTGCTGCTATATCTGAGTTGAACAATATTGCAGGAAACATAGAAACAATAATAATGACAGGGATATATCTGGAACGAATAATTCCTGAAGATACAGTAGAACCAAGAATCATTGGCAACTCCCTCAATGTAAGCCATATACCTATTAACAACACTATAATGACTATATCCAGAATCATATCAGAAGTTACGTTTTAATGCCATTATAGATAGTAGATCCGCTGCTTTTTCTGCTGATTCAGATAATGTTTCGATATGCAGCGCAAAATATCTCAGGTGAAATTTCTCACTTAACTTAAGCTGAGGCATATCATGAAAAACCCTTCTCTTGATTGTTTTAGATTGTCTCTCTGTCTCCTCTTCATAAAAATATACCCTGTTTATTTTTTCAGGGATTGAATCAGGGGACCTGAAATATGCTTTTGCGGCTGGAATTACACACTCCACTGCCAGCGTAGAGAGTTCTGTAAGCTTTACAAACTCTGGATTAAGCTCAGTGGGAATATGAGGAATCTCAATATCAAGCTGAGAAAGGCTATTATTAAGTATATCCACGATATTGTCCATCCTTTCAAATAGCTTTAGTATGTCTCCCCTCATCTGTGACATGAACGACATTGTGTGAACTGCTGCAACAATTTCTCTCCTCAAGTAGTTTGCTTCGCTTTCCAGTTTAGCCATTTCTGACAGGTTCTCATCAAAAAGAGCCCGGTTCCCGTAGAGATAGTTCCTGACACCCTCTTTAAATACTAGCAATCCCCTGTCTATAGTGTCAAAAAATTTGTCAATATTCTTTATTGTCTGATCTGTCTGGTTAATTTTAAACATACTCACATATTTTATTTATCCAATCTTCACAAATCTAACAAAAAAATGTAATTGAATGGTTGGCATAAAATATTAGCAGACAATCAAGGTTAATAACGAGTGTTTATAAATTCTTTATATATCTTATATACAAACTACTAATTTATTTCTGTATGGTTTGGCATTGCGAGTCTATGAATTCTTGTAGTGATTATTTAAAGAGAATAAAAAATAAAAAAAGTGGTAAAAAATTCAGCTTTACACGTTTTTTACCACTACATACTATATTGTATATGCAATCTAATCCTGTTGTGGCTGCTCTCCGTTCTGGTATTCTCCCAGTATCTGAAGTTTGTCGGTAAGAGGTTTTATTGCCTCCAGTGCCAGTTTGTAACGTTTGTAATCTGAGAATATCAGATCTACATAGAACAGATACTCCCACTCTATCCCAACAATTGGCATTGACTGTATTTTTGTAAGGTTCATGTTATAGATGGATAGTACCGACAGTACGTGAGACAGTTTTCCCTGCTGGTGAGGAAGTGAAAAACAGAGAGATGCTTTATTTACAGACTGGTTTGCAATCTTTGCCATTCGTTTTACCTTATCGCTTTGAGTTACAATCATAAATCTGGTAAAGTTCCTTTTATTGTCCTCCACACCCTGACGCAAAATCTCAAGATCATACATCTCTGCAGCAAGTGAGCTGGCTAGTGCGGCTGAACCAATCAGGTGCTCGTCTCTGATTCTTTTGGCACTCAGCGCTGTATCTATAGAATCTATAATTTTCACCCCCTTTTTACGCAATTCATTCAGAAACAAATGACATTGCTGTATTGCAACAGGGTGAGAGTGAATCTCTTTAATATCATCGATGCTCTGTCCGGGCAGCGCTATCAGGTTCTGTACAACTCTCAGATACTGCTCCCCTATCACAGGCAGTCCACTATCACTAAGAAATGAGTGATTTTGCTGAAGGCTTCCTGCGACAGAATTTTCTATGGCAACAATCCCGCAATCTACTCTCTTCTCTTTAAGTTCGTGGAAAAGATCGGCGAATGTATCGCAAGGAATTATCTTTATGGCATTTTTTCCAAAGAATTGTTTAGCAGCAATTTCGTGGAATGCTCCAAACCCACCCTGAATTGCAACACTTACTGTGTGATTTTCTGACTCTTTCATTTTTTTACAAAAAAAAAGCCCCGAATTTCGGGACCGTTACATTATTAATTATAATATCAGTATAACATATCAGTCCCTCTACTGTGAAAAACAGAAACAGAAGCGGAAAAAATATGTATTGATTATTTTCATGGTTCGGCAAATTTAAATATAAAATTGAATTAATGTTCTAATTTTGTATCAGAAACATTTATCATTATCATTTTTATGGAATTCAAACGACTATTAGTATCATCGGAAAATCAAATCTGTACAATAAAAATTAATAATCCAGCTGCACTGAATGCCCTTGACACCTCTATTCTCAAGGAGCTTGAAATTGCAATAGACCAGGTGGAAAAAGATCCTGAAATTCTGGCAGTTATTATTACCGGTGAAGGGAGAGCATTTGTTGCAGGAGCAGACATTTCTGAGATGGTAAATTTGAATTACGATGAGGGAAAGGCATTTGGTGCTTTCGGAACAATGGTATTCAGAAAGATAGAGACACTTTCCAAGCCTGTGATTGCCGCTGTTAATGGCTTTGCCCTTGGTGGAGGATGCGAATTGGCAATGGCTTGTGACATCCGTATTGCATCTGAGAATGCAAAATTTGGGCAACCCGAGGTTGACTTAGGTATAATCCCCGGATTTTCTGCAACATATAGGTTGCCAAGACTTGTTGGAGTTGGTAAGGCCAAGGAGCTGATATTTACAGGAAGTACTATTGGAGCAACTGAGGCGTATGAGATAGGGCTCGTAAACAAGGTTGTAAAGCCCGAAGAGCTCATGGAAAGTGCTTTGAAAATGGCAGAGAGAATTGCTTCAAAGGCTCCCATAGCAGTCAGGAATGCAAAACAAGCAATTGAAAATGGACTTGTAAGTGAAGCTGAAACAGCCTTTGAAAACGAGAACACTCTTTTTGGGAAATGTTTTTCTACGCAAGATCAGAAAGATGGAATGTCGGCATTTTTAAATAAAGTAAAACCAAAATTTAATAACAGATAATAAAAATTTAAGTATGAAAATTTGTGTTATAGGTACAGGAACAATGGGAAGCGGCATAGTGCTAGCCTTTGCTCAGGCCGGTTTCAGCGTTGTAATGAAAGGGATATCAGATAGCGAGCTCTTAATTGGTCACAACAGCATAAATAAAAATCTCTCTAAGCTAGTTGAAAAAGAGAAAATCACTGCTGAGACAATGAGTTCTATCACAGCAAAGATCATTGAGACAACATCATATGATGAGTGTGCAGATGCAGACCTCATAATTGAAGCTGTGCTTGAGGATATGAAACTGAAGCATGAGATTTTCAAAACTTTAGACAATATTTGCAAACCCGAGGCAATCCTTGCATCAAATACATCATCTCTATCTATTACAGAGATAGCTGCGTCTACAAAAAGACCAGGCAAGGTAATTGGAATGCACTTTTTCAACCCTGCTCCTGTTATGAAGCTGGTTGAGGTAATAAAGGGACAACTTACAGCCCCAGAGGTACATGATTTTGTTGTGTGGATTGCAAAACAGATAGGCAAGACACCTGTAAGCGTTAACGAAGCCCCTGGATTTGTAGTAAACAGAATACTCGTACCTCTTGTAAATGAGGGTATTGGCATTCTTGCTGATGGTGTGGCAACCAGAGACGAGATAGATGAGGCCATGAAGATGGGTGCAAACCACCCAATGGGTCCGCTTGCTCTTGGGGACCTTATTGGTCTTGATGTATGTCTGGCAATTATGGAGGTTCTGTATCAGGAGTATGGTGATTCCAAATACAGACCGCATCCATTGTTGCGTAAAATGGTAAGAGCCAAACAACTAGGTAGAAAAACCGGTATTGGTTTCTACGATTACAGAAAATAGATTCAATTTATACTTGTAAGATGGGACAGAGTCACGGCGGTCAGACCAGACCTTCAAGAATCAACTACAAAACACTGATGCTGAATCGTATCCGCAAGATACTCATGATATGCAGCAGTTATGATGCCTATACTCTGGAAGAGGATGGCCGGATAGAGGATCAGATTTACAAAGAGTACGTAGACCTGAATCTTAGCAATCCTCCTACTTTCAAATGGGTTACATCATCTGTAGATGCTTTGAAGCTACTAGAAGAAGACAATGATTTCGACCTTATTATCAGTATGTTCAATGTTGGGGAACTCGATGTTTTCAACTTCTCCAAAAAGTATAAGGAGGATTATCCGGAAATTCCCTTTGTATTGCTCACAAACTTTTCAAAAGAGCTGTCACGTATAATAGAAAATGAAGACTGTTCAGGAATAGATCATATTTTCAGCTGGCACGGGAATGCCGACCTTATACTCGCAATAATCAAGCTGTTCGAGGACAGGCTTAATGCCGATGATGATATCCTAGGAGCAGGTGTTCAGTCCATACTTCTGGTAGAGGACTCAATCCGATACTATTCAACCTATCTTCCTGCCATTTACAAGCTAGTTCTTTTGCAGAGTGCAGAATTCCTCAAGGAGGCACTCAACGAACAGCAGCAAAAGCTTAGAAAGAGGGCCCGCCCAAAAATACTTCTGGCAACAAACTACGACGAAGCTGTTTATATATATGAACGATATAAAAAGAATCTGTTAGGAGTTATTTCGGACGTAGGATTTGTAATTCACAAAAATGATCCGGCAATTAGTGAAAAGCTTGATGCAGGGATCGACTTGTGCAAGATGATCAAGAACGACGACCCTCATATGCCGTTTCTTCTTCAGTCGTCGCAGGACAGCATGCGGGATATTGCCCAGGAGCTGGGCGTAGGATTTATACTCAAATACTCTAAAACCCTGCTAATTGAACTAAGTGACTACATTAGCGAAGAGTTTGTCTTTGGCGATTTCGTCTGCCGTGACCTCAATACAGGAGAGGTAATTGGCAGGGCAAAGGATCTGAAGGATCTCCAGCATATTGTAATGGAGATACCTGAAGAGGTTTTGTTGTATCATACATCACGGAACCGACTTTCAAAGTGGATGTACTCGCGTGGTCTTTTTACCCTTGCCAACAAGATGAAGACTGCACACGAGAGTCACTTCAAGACAATGGACAATCTAAGGCAGTACATTGTACAGGCAATAATAGACTACCGGATTTTGCTGGGACATGGTGTTGTTGCTCGTTTCAATCCAAGTTCATACAGTCAGTATATATGGTTTGCAAGACTAGGAGAAGGGTCGCTGGGTGGTAAAGCCAGAGGGTTGGCATTTATCAACAACATGCTTCAGAAGTATAACCTGCTAAACAAATACCCGGGTGTAAAAATTCTTATTCCCCGTTCTGTTGTAATTGCAACAGATTACTTCGACCAGTTTATAAGGGAAAACGGCCTCCAGTATGTTATTAACTCAGACATTTCAGACGATGAGATTTTGTCGGAATTTGTAAGCTCGCGACTTCCGGAAACACTTGTTGCAGATTTAAAGATATACCTGAAATTTGCAACCGGCCCGTTGGCTGTCCGGTCAAGTTCCAAACTTGAAGATTCGCATTATCAGCCATTTGCCGGCATCTACTCTACCTATATGATTCCCCTCACTCAAAATACAGACCAGATGTTACGGCTCCTTGGCAAGGCAATAAAGAGTGTATACGCATCAATCTATTTTGCATCGAGTCGTGCGTATTTGCAGGCTACATCAAATCTCATAAGCGAAGAGAAGATGGCAGTTGTGATTCAGGACGTTTGCGGAACAGAGGACAGCGGATTCTTCTTCCCGACAATTTCAGGGGTTGCCAGATCTATCAATTTCTACCCTATTGGTTCCGAAAAACCTGAGGATGGCATTGTGAGCATGGCGTTCGGCTTGGGAAAACTGGTTGTAGAAGGTGGCAAAACTCTCAGATTCTCTCCCAAATATCCAAAACACATTTTGCAGTTGTCTACACCTCAGCTTGCTCTAAGAGATACCCAGAACGAAATGTTTGCTCTCAACCTCAAGCCTGAAGAGTTCAAGACATCAATTGATGATTCCGTAAACCTGCACAAGTTTGACGTTAATGAGGCTAAGCAATTCAAGAACATGGATTTTGTTGCTTCTACATGGGATATGCAGAACCAGATGATAGTTGACAGCAATCTGGAAGAGGGAAGGAAGATTATCACATTTGCCCATATTCTAAAGTACGACACAATGCCTCTGGCAAAAATCATAAGCGACACGCTTGAGATAAGCCAGCAGGAGATGCGTTCCGCTGTTGAACTGGAATTTGCAGTAAATATGGATGTTCCCGAAGGACAGGATAAGATCTTCAGCTTTCTTCAGATACGCCCGATAACAGAAAGCATGGACAATAAATCGCTTGAATGGGAAAGCATAGACAAGGAAAATGTTATTATTTATGCACAAAAGGCACTTGGGGCAGGCAGTATAGACGGCATATCAGATATAATCTATGTGAGAGAAGATAATTTTGACAGTGCCCACACACTG
>Ga0074193_1001888_pt1 | contig 22061 bp, 17 predicted proteins | sample EPASupsiteHSE605_FD_64523 | JGI IMG/M metagenome (GOLD analysis project Ga0074193, IMG submission 64523) | Bioremediated contaminated groundwater from EPA Superfund site, New Mexico - Sample HSE6-05 | ecosystem: Environmental > Aquatic > Deep subsurface > Groundwater > Contaminated ... | reverse complement strand
GGATTGGAGACAAACAGGATGAAGTAATGACGGAACCGGATGGAAGTGTGTATGTGCCATTTAATCAGATAAATAATGATTCGAGAATATTTAGTGGAAGACTTTCGTATAGTAAGGGTGCAGCAATTATTCACATGATTCGTTATGAAATGCAAAACGATATTCAGTTTTTTAAAACTTTGAAAATGTTTCAGCAACAATTTAAAGATAGTGTTGCTACCGGACTTGATTTTAAATCGGTGGCAGAATTTGTTTCAGGGCAGCACTTTACAGATTTCTTTAATCAGTGGTACTTTGGCGAAGGGTATCCTATGTATGATTTTATATGGAGTCATAGTGATGATACGTTGGTCGTTAGTTCCGTTCAAACAACTTCAACCACAATAACGCCTTTGTTTAAGATGCCATTTCAAATCAAAGCATTTTATCCTGGTGGTGACACAACATTTAATGTATTTCAAACTGCAAATCAAAATATATTCAAAGTATATATTCCGCATGGTGTTACCAGTTTAGATGTTAATGCTGAACGCTGGAGTTTAATGAAAATAAACAGTATTCTTTCCGTACGGAATCTATCGCTCGATTATCAGATAAAAATAAGTCCTAATCCTGCCACTGATATTGTTACGATAACGGATATGGATCAGCATCAGGAAGAAAGAACTATTCAGTTATACGACATTACCGGGAAGAAAGTGATGAGTTCGAATCATACTGAAGCTCAGATAAAACTGGATGTTTCCGGTTTACGTAATGGAATGTATTTGTTAGAGATTGAAACTCTTCGCGGAAAAGCAATGCAAAAATTGATTATACAGAGATAAAGAAACTTCTAATAAATATTAAAAAATGAGAAGGTAAAAAACTAACAGAGTTTCCGTTTCGGTTAGTTTTTCACCTTCTTTAAGTAAGTGTATAACATAATTTTAACGTAAATGCCACAATTACATATCTAGTTTATTGGATATATTATATACATTTGTGCGCTACGAAAACAATACACTATGAAATCATTCATTATGAAGCAAAAGACCATTGTTATTGGACTGTTCATTCTTATGATGCCGGCGCTTTTAAATGCGCAAATTTTGAATCCGGTAAAATGGACATTTAAAACCAATACGCTTTCGTCCAGCGAATCTGAGCTTGTTTTTACTGCCAAAATTGATAAAGGATGGCATCTCTATTCTCAGTTTCTCGAACCGGGAGGCCCGCTGCCTACCGAATTTATCTTTGAGAAAAGCAAAAATTACAAACTTAATGGAAAACCAGCCGAAACCAAGCCGAAATTAACCTTCGACGAAACGTTTCAGATGAATGTAAAGTATTTTGATGGGAAAGCTGAGTTTAAACAGAAAATAAAAATTCTCAGCAAAACCGATTTTAAGGTTAAATGTGTATTCAATTATATGGTGTGCAACGAAGGCTCCTGCATACCGTTTAATGATAATGAAGCCGCATTTTTGGTTAAAGGGAATCCTGATGCAGACCTTGCATTGGCAACAATTACAAAAGAAGATACTTCTGCTAATGAGACAGATACAACTGTCAAAACAACGGTTACAAGTAAAAAAGATACAACAAAAGCTGAGCTTAAAGTCAATGGCGGAAATCCTTTAGTACAGAAAGATAAGTCTTTGTTTATTATCTTTCTGATTGCATTTGGTGCTGGAATGCTTACGTTAATTACACCTTGTGTATTTCCGATGATTCCAATGACAATCAGCTTTTTTATGAAAGGAAACAAAGACCGTAAAAAAGGTTTGAAGCAAGCTTATTTCTTTGGCTTTTCTATCGTGATGATTTTTGGTGTTTTGGGAATGTTACTCACTCTTCTTTTGGGAAAAGATGCAATGTATATTATTAGTACACACTGGATTCCCAATGTGCTTTTCTTTGTTATCTTTATGATATTTGCCCTTTCATTTTTTGGAATGTTCGAAATCACCATGCCAAGTTGGCTTATCAATAAATCTGATCAAAACGCTGATAAGGGTGGTTATATCGGAACCTTTTTTGTAGCGTTTACAACTGTTTTGGTATCGTTTTCATGCACAGGTCCAATCTTGGGAGCTGCATTAATTGAGCTTTCTTCGGGAACAGGAAATAGTTTGGTATTCCTGATTTCGATGATTGGCTTTGCATTGGGTTTTGCTATTCCATTTACACTATTGGCAATGTTCCCTTCTTTTCTTAGTAAAATGAAATCGGGAAGCTGGCTCAATACTGTGAAGATTGTATTTGGGTTCCTCGAAATTGCATTAGGGTTGAAATTTCTCTCCATTGCCGATTTAGGAGCAAACTGGGGAATTCTCGACCGTGAAGTATATCTTGCACTCTGGATTGTTGTGTTTGCATTACTTGGGTTCTACCTTTTAGGAAAGCTTAAATTTAAAGGTGATCGTGAATTGGAAGTGATTACGGTTCCACGCTTAATGCTTTCTATCGTAACTTTTTCATTTGTAGTATATATGATCCCTGGTTTATGGGGTGCGCCGCTAAAAGTTCTTTCGGGTTATGTTCCGCCATTAACAACACAGGATTTCGATTTTGAAAGAATTATTGTTGAAAACAGGGGTACGGCATCTCATTCACCAACCAGTGATCTGGGAACCCGTAAATATACTGACAAGCTTCATTTCCCAACCGGGTTCGAGGGTTTCTTTGATCTGGAAGAAGCAAAAGCGTACGCTAAAAAGGTAAATAAACCCATCTTTGTTGACTTTACCGGAAAAACCTGTGCAAACTGCCGTGAAATGGAAAATAATGTTTGGAACAAACCGGAAGTAAAGAAAATTCTGAATGAAAAGTTTGTAATGGTAGCCCTTTATGCAGATGCAAACTTTATTGATCTCCCTGAAAATGAATGGATAAAATCCGTCGATGGGAAAGAAATTAAGACTTTGGGAAAGAAAAATCTTAATTATCAGATTTCACGCTTCAATATGAATGCGCAGCCATATTATGTATTGATGGATTCTGATGAAACAATTCTTACCAAAGAAAATAAAGCATACGATAAAGATGTGCAAAACTTTGTGAATTTTCTGAATGAAGGCATTCAGGAATTCGAGAAGAAACACAAGAAGTAAATTGATTTAAAGCTCCTTGCGAAAGAAAATAATTTCATTCACAGAACTTTCGAACAAAGGAGTGTATCTATCGAAGCCTGCTGATTCATACAAATGAATGGCAGGCTTTAGTTTTGGCATAGTATCGAGGTAAAGATGATGATAGCTCAGCGATTTTGCCAGCGTTTCTGCTTCTTTTAACAGTTTTTTGCCTAAACCGAAATTACGAAATTCAGTTTTTAGATACATGCGTTTTAGTTCAGCAATACCTTCGTTCATCTTGCGTATGGCAACACATCCGATCACATCTTCACCAGCCCACACGAGAATTATTCCTCCGTTGGGAGCACCATACATTTGATTGAGAATCTTTAATTCTTCTTCGAAGTGCACAAAACAATGTTCACACTGAATTAGAAGAGCATACTCACGAAACAGTGCTTCCGTAGTTTTGTAATCGACTTCTGTTTTGGCAAGCTTAAATTGAAAGTTGTCGGCAGACGGTATGTTCCGTTTGGGATTTAAGGCTTGTATGCAAACAGGACACAAACAATTGCTGTATCGTGAATTCAACTCTATAAGTTGGTTTTTACTCAGTTTATAGGCTGTACACCAACACCATGCCGTATGTAAACAGCTGAATTCATTTCCACAAGCCGGGCATACTTTCTTTTCCATAATCTATTCTGATTTCGCGTGATTTACTTTTTGCATCCAGGGAGATTGTACTGGCGGAACGTAAGCCCATAATGCATCCATAACGCCCTGAACAGTATTTGCGGTTAACAGCATTTGCCGGTGTGCCGGTTTCATCAGTCCGTCCTTTTCCATACGGTGAAGCTGGGAAAGCATTCCATCGTAAAAGCCGTCGGAATTTAAAATTGCAACAGGTTTACGGTGAAGGTCCAGTTGCGAAAAAGTCATCATTTCGAAAAGTTCATCCAATGTGCCGTAGCCACCCGGAAGTGCAAGAAATGCATCGGATAACTCCGCCATTTTATATTTGCGTTCTGCCATACTTTTCACAAAAATCATTTCGGTAAGATTTTGATGTGCAATTTCTCCTATTGGGAAAAAGTCGGGAAAAATACCAATAGCCTTTCCTCCATTTTGAAGAACAGCATTGGCTGTAATGTCCATCAATCCTACAGAGGCTCCACCAAAAATGAGTGAAATATTGTTTTGCGCAAGTATTTTTCCTAATTCTTTTGCCGCTTCAATGTGTGCGGAATTATTTCCGGAAGATGAACCACAAAACAGGTTTAGCGATTTTATGAGATACATAGATTACCAACAATTAGTGTGAATTTTGTCCGCATGAAAACGCTCAGGCATTTCGCGGTTTTCCATAGCCTTTCCAATAGCAACAAGCGAAACCGGATGAATGTTTTCCGGGAGATGAAGCAATTTACGAATACCCACAATGCGTTCGGTACGAGGATGAATCCCCATCCAACAGGCGCCATATCCAAGTGCGTGAGCAGAATAAAGCAGGTTCATCGTTGCGTTTGCACTGTCCTGAGTCCAGTATCCTTCTGCTTCCTGCACAGAATCGTCGGCACAGATTAAAACTGCTAATGGTGCTTGCGCAAGCATCGTGGAGTAGGGGTGAATGCGCGTAATTTCATTCAAGAATACGCGGTTATCAATTACTATAAAATGCCAGGGTTGTAGATTTCGGGCCGAAGGTGCATACATAGCAACCTTTAACATTGTTTCCAAATCTTCTTTTTTTACAGGTGTTGATTCAAATTTTCGAATACTCCTGCGCGAAAGCAAAAACTGAATCAAAGATTCCTTTTCCATTTTATTTTAGCTAAATTCTCTTACAAAAATGACAAAAGGGGGTTGCCTGAAAAATTGCAACCTTAATATATATTTTGACTCCGCTCAGTTTGACAACTATAATCCAATAAGTTGTCAAACTGAGCGGAGTCAAAGTCTTTTACTAAATGAGAGACTTTTCAGACAGCCCCTTTCACTATTGTGTGTATTCTTATTTACTTAATAAGGAATGTAAACTTATCGAAGTTTTTGAGCGCAATTCCGGTACCACGGGCAACAGCACGAAGCGGGTCTTCGGTCATGTGAACTTTTAGCTTGGTTTTGATGGATAAACGTTTATCCAAGCCACGCAATAATGAGCCTCCACCTGCAAGATGCATACCCGTACGGTGAATATCGGCAGCAAGTTCCGGAGGAGTCATTTCAAGAGCATTCAATACTGCAGCTTCAATTTTAGAGATAGATTTATCCAGAGCGTGAGCAATTTCCTGATAATTAACAGCTACTTCACGAGGTGTTCCTGTGAGAAGATCGCGACCCTGAACCAGAAAATCTTCAGGTGGGTTGTCAATTTCGGGTAAGGCGGCTCCTACTTCTATTTTAATACGTTCCGCAGTACGTTCTCCAATGAGGAGGTTATGTGTTTTACGGATATGTTCTTCAATATCGGAGTTGAAATCGTCACCGGCAATACGGATAGATTTATTACATACAATACCCCCAAGAGCAATTACCGCAATTTCGGAAGTTCCTCCTCCGATATCAATAACCATGTTTCCGGTTGGTTCCAAAACATCGATACCAATACCAATTGCAGCAGCCATTGGTTCGTGAATCAAACGAACTTCTTTGGCTCCGGCTTGTTCGGCAGAATCGCGAACTGCACGCTCTTCTACTTCGGTAATCCCTGAAGGGATACAAATTACCATTTTCAAGGCGGGAGGGAACAGTGGCTTTTTCGGATTGATCATTTTGATCATTTCACGAATCATATATTCGGCTGCCTGAAAGTCGGCAATAACACCATCACGCAACGGGCGGATGGTTTTGATATTTTCGTGAGTCTTGCCATGCATCATCATTGCTTTCTTTCCTACTGCAATAACTTTTGAGGTAGTGCGGTCGATTGCAATGATAGAAGGTTCGTCAACAACTACTTTATCATTGTGAATAATAATAGTATTGGCTGTACCTAAGTCAATAGCGATTTCTTTTGTCAGGAATGAAAAAAGTCCCATATTGTTGATTTCCTGTTGTTTTCTGTTAGGTTTACGTTAATTGTAGTTATTTGGTTACAATTAATGTTTGAAATGGCGATTTCCGGTAAATACCATTGCGATTCCATGATCATTGCAATAATTTATCGAATCTTCGTCACGAACGGAGCCTCCCGGCTGAATCACTGCTTTGATTCCGGCTTTATGAGCTATTTCAACACAATCAGCAAACGGGAAAAAAGCATCAGATGCCATAACGGCATCGTTTAGATCGAATCCGAAGGTATGAGCCTTTTCAATGGCCTGTTTCAGGGCATCTACTCTTGACGTTTGTCCAACTCCACTGGCTAAAAGCTGTTTGTTCTTTACCAGTACAATCGCATTCGATTTGGTATGTTTAACCAGAATATTGGCAAAGGCCAGATCCTGATATTGAATTTCATCCGGAAGTACAAGCGTTACAGGAATCATATCAGAAGGTTGTTCTACAATGGTATCACGCTCCTGCTGAATAAAACCGTTTAATACAGTTTTTATCTGCTTGCTACTCAGGTTGAATTTTTTGCGTTGCAAAATTATTCTATTTTTCTTGGATTTCAGAGTTTCCAGTGCATTATTTTCAAAACCAGGTGCAATTAATACTTCAAAGAATAATTTGTTGATTTCCAAAGCGGTTTTTTCATCAACAATGCAGTTGGTAACTAAAATACCTCCATATGCTGAAACCGGATCTGCTACAAGGGCTGCAACCCAGGCTTGGGTAATATTTTCGCGGGTTGCCAAACCACAGGCATTGTTATGTTTGATAACAGCAAAGGTAGGTTCTTTAAAGTCTTCAATCAGACAAATTGCAGCATCTATGTCGAGGAGGTTATTATATGAAATCTCTTTTCCGTTTAGCTGATCAAAATAGTTGTTGATATTTCCAAAAAAGATTCCTTTTTGATGAGGATTTTCTCCATAACGGAGTGATTTTGATTCTGTTGTGCTTTCTTTAAAATATGGAAGAGCTGTTTCCTGATTGAAATAATTAAAAATAGCAGTGTCGTAGTGTGATGAGGTATGGAATGCAAGTGTTGCAAAATAACGACGTTGTTCCAACGAAAAACCTCCGTTTTGTTTTTCGAGAATAGTGTAAAATTCCTGATAGCAATCAACAGAAGGGATAATCATCACATCTTTAAAATTTTTAGCAGCAGCACGAATCAATGAAATTCCGCCGATGTCAATCTTTTCGATAATATCTGCTTCTGATGCTCCGGATGCTACTGTTTTTTCAAAAGGATAGAGGTCAACCATCACTAAATCAAAAGCTGGAATATCAAATTGCCTCATCTGTTCCTGATCCTCTGGATTTTCCCTGCGGGCTAAGATTCCGCCAAATACTTTTGGATGCAATGTTTTTACTCTGCCTCCTAAAATGGAAGGGTAAGAAGTAAGAGATTCAACAGTGCGAGCCTTAATTCCAAGGTTCAGCAGGAAATCATACGTTCCTCCGGTTGAATAAATGGAAACTCCAAGCTGGTCGAGTTTACGAACAATGGGTTCAAGACCCTCTTTTGCGTAAACCGAAATCAATGCATTCTTAATCTTTTTCAAGAAATTACAGGTTTTGAAATGTTCAACAAATGGTTGATGCAAAATTACGAAAAAAGAGCCAATTCGCAATTTTATACTATCAGTAAATTATTTGTTCGCAATTTACGTTGTTTGTAAAAAGAAGTTTAGCTTTGAAGATTAAAAAATTGAAGTTGTTGAACCAATATTTGTATAAGGCTTTATAAAGCCTGAAAAATCCTGAATAACCAGATTATGATGCTCTTTTTAAGGCTTTTTAGAGAAAGTTATTTATTTGCATTACAAGCAATTGTAGCAAATAAACTTCGCACTATCCTAACCCTGTCAGGGATTACGATTGGGATATTTGCGATTATTTCGGTATTTACGGTATTCGATTCCCTCGAAAATAAAATCAAAACCAGCATTGAATCCTTGGGAAGTAATGTGGTGTTTGTCCAAAAATGGCCTTGGGGTTTCGGTGGCGATTATCCATGGTGGAAATACCTGAATCGCCCTCAACCGAAATACCAGGAGATGGTAGAAATTGAGAAAAGAAGTCAGGCTGTTGATGCTGTTTGCTACATGATTTTCACTAGCCGGAATGCAAAGTTTATGGGGAAAACCTACGAAGGAGTATCCCTTGCAATGGTTTCTAAAGATTATGACAGAGCTATGTTTTTCGAGCTTGAAAAAGGGCGCTATTTTACGACGTCGGAATCTAATAATGGACGACCGGTAGCCATTATTGGAGCAGATGTGGCAAAAGAATTATTTGGAGATCAGGATCCTTTAGGAAATGAAATCAGGGTATCGGGTCGTAAACTGGAAGTTATTGGAGTCTTTAAAAAAGAAGGAAGTGACAAGCTTGGAGACAACAATGATTCTCAGGTGCTGATTCCGGTAAATTATGCACGAACATTTTTGGATATTGACAACGAGATGTATCAGCCAACATTGGTAGTTAGAGCAAAAAAGGGAATCAGCAATACCGAACTAAAAAGTGAATTAACAGGTATTTTACGTACAATCCGGAAGTTAAAACCCACTGCTGATGATAATTTTGCTATTAACGAACCCAGCCTTATAACTCAAAGTTTTGAAGGATTATTTAATGTGATTAGTTTGATCGGATGGGTTATTGGCGGATTTTCGCTTCTTGTTGGTGGTTTTGGAATTGCCAACATCATGTTTGTGTCTGTGCGTGAACGCACCAATATTATTGGGATCCAGAAATCAATTGGCGCTAAAAATTACTTCATTCTTCTTCAATTTTTGTTCGAAGCAGTGTTCCTTTCTTTATTTGGAGGTTTAATAGGGTTATTGTTGGTTTATCTGGGAACCCTTGTGGTTACTTATGGATTCGATTTCTCAATTTCTCTTACCTTTGGAAATATATTTCTAGGAATTAGCGTTTCATTATTAATTGGATTGATTTCAGGATTTATTCCTGCATGGTCAGCATCAAGACTCAATCCGGTTGATGCAATTCGATATGCCGGTCAGTAATGAATATCAAACTCATAGATAGTATGAAAAATTCAACCCAAAACAAATTGATTATAGCAGCATTGCTTGTATTGTGTTTGCCGTTTGTCTCCTGTACAACGAAGGAAAACGGTAAACCATCTTCTGGCGGTAAAACACTTGAAATGTTAGTTGTTACGGATGGTAATTTCTGGTCTGGAGTTGTTGGAGATTCAATTAGAGCATACTTTCTTCAAATACAGCCTGGCTTAAATCAGCCGGAGTCAATTTACGATGTTGCATCTTTACCCGAAGAAACCTTTTTAGATGCTGATATGTTTCAGCATCATCGCAATATTTTGATTATTGACATCAAGTCAAAAAATCCAAAGGATGAACTTCAGATTCGAAAAGATTTTTGGGCAGCACCACAACATGTATTCAAGTTTTCTGTTCGCTCACAAGCCGCATTTTTTAAGCTTTTTAACGAAAAGCGTGAACTGATTTTGAAAACATTCTATCAAACAGAACGAGAAAGAATATCCAATGCATTCAGGCAAACACAAAATCCAAAGCTGAAAAACGAATTCCGGAATATGTATAAACTGGATATGATTATTCCGGAAGGATTTAATTTTGCCGTAAAAAAAGATAATTTCTGCTGGCTGCGTAAAGAAACCAAAGACTTTAGTCAGGGAATACTCCTTTACAGCTTCCCTTATTCTGATACATCAATTTTTGAAAATAAAGAGATTTTAAAACGCAGAGATTCAATTACAAAAGCCTATATCCCCGGGCCTAGTAATGGCTCTTTTATGACTAGCGAAAAACGATTTGACCCTCCTTTTTCAAAAGCAATAAATCTAAATGGATTATATGCAGTTGAAACCAGAGGCTTATGGAAGCTTGAACACGATTTTATGGGTGGTCCGTTTCTCAATTATGTTTTGGTAGATGAGAAGAACAAGCGAGCATTAATGATTGATGCCTATTTATACAATCCTCGTCGTGCAAAACGTGACTTGCTGATGCAACTTGAAGCGATTATCTATTCTTTAAGTTTAAAGTAGAGATGCGGAAAAATAAAAATCCCCGATTATAATTTGTAACCGGGGATTTTTTATGAAGTAAAGATTGATTTATTTTTTCATTATCTCTGCAAAGTGGTGATAGAAACGAGTAATGGTTTCTATTCCTTTGTAGAAGTGAGAAATATGGTAATTTTCGTTTGGAGAATGGATAGCATCTGATTCAAGGCCAAAACCCATCAGCAGTGATTTTATACCCAGAATTTGCTCAAAGGTTGAAATAATAGGAATGCTTCCACCGCTACGAGTTGGAATTGGCTTTTTGCCAAAACTATCTATATAGGCAAGCTCGGCGGCTTTGTAAGCAGGCATGTCAATTGGTGCAACATAAGGACATCCTCCGTGATGCTCTTCTACCTTTACATTTACACAAGCGGGAGCAATGGTTTCAAAATGGCGTGCAAAAAGCTGTGCAATTTTATGTGGATCCTGATTCGGAACCAGTCGCATCGAAATTTTTGCACTGGCTTTTGACGGAAGAACGGTTTTTGAACCTTCACCGATGTAACCGCCCCAAATACCATTTACATCCAATGATGGGCGGATTCCGGTACGTTCAATGGTTGAGAATGTAGCCTCTCCCCACTCTTCTTTAATGTCTAACGCTTTTTTATATTCTTCGAGACTGAACGGGGCTTTTGCCATTGAAATACGCTCTTCGGCAGATATTTCCAATACATCATCGTAAAATCCCGGAATTGTAATATGATTATTTTCGTCGAACATTGAAGCGATCAGCTTTGCCAAAATGTTGGCAGGATTTGCCACAGCGCCTCCAAAAAGACCTGAATGTAAATCATGGTTTGGTCCGGTAACTTCCACTTCCATGTAGGCAAGGCCTCTTAACCCAACCGTAATTGAAGGAATATCGGAAGCAATCATTCCTGTATCAGAAACTAATATTACATCAGCCTTTAACATATCCTTATACTGTTCACAAAATGCAGGTAAACTGGGAGAGCCAATTTCTTCTTCCCCCTCAATCATGAATTTTACGTTGCAGGGTAGCGTATTTGTTTTTACTAAAAGTTCAAAAGCTTTTGCATGCATAAAACCTTGTCCTTTGTCATCATTAGCACCCCGACACCAGATTTTACCATCTTTGAGAACAGGTTCAAACGGATTTGTATTCCAGAGATTAATAGGATCAACAGGCATTACATCATAGTGAGCATATACCAGAACAGTTGGAAGGTTTTGATCGATGATTTTTTCACCATAAACCACAGGATTTCCCGTAGTTGGATAAATTTCTGCTTTATCGGCACCCGCAGAAAGGATAGAATCCTTCCAATATTCTGCTGCTAAAAGCATATCCTCTTTATGATCGCTGATCGCACTGATTGAGGGGATTCTCAATAGTCCAAATAATTCATCCATGAAGCGATCTTCATGGATATCAATATAATTACGAATCTGTTCCATATCAATAGTTGATTTATATTCCTGATGACTAAAATACAACAATTCCGGATATGGGCAACTTTTTTGTAAGAAATCTGTCTATTCAACAAGGTTTAAAGAATGATTTCATACCTTTAGCGAGTTTTTAACAGAAAAGTGTTATTGCCATGAAGAAATACGTATCAGTTGTACTTATTATATTAACATATTTTGGGACTTTAGATGCGAAGGCGCAGATAACGGTTACTCAGGCAGGAGCTCAATCTCCGCAACAATTGGTCCAGAATATTTTGGTTGGAACAGGTGTTACAGTCAGCAATGTAAAGTTTAATGGATCTCCAGCAACGTTAGGCTATACGAATCAGATAGGTTCGTTTACAACAGGGGGAACAGCAACTAATTTAGGATTTTCCAGTGGCTTATTTATGTCAACAGGAGGTGTTAACGGATCAATCAACAATACAATTACCTCTACAATAACTGGTTCAGATTATACAAATGTACCAGAACTACAACAATACAATCCAAATGGAACAGTGGTTCATGATGCTGCGGTATTAGAGTTTGATTTTATCCCATTATCCGATACCGTTCGTTTTCGCTATGCTTTTGCCTCATATGAGTATAATAGCTTTGTATGTACTCAGTATAATGATATTTTTGGTTTCTTTATCAAAATGGCTGGATCGCCTCTTCCTTACCAAAATATTGCATTAATACCGGGGACAAATTTACCAGTATCAATTAATAGCGTCAATGATGGAACTCCTAACGGTACGGTTACCCCTTGCTATACAAACTATACTCAGTTTTATCATGTTCCAACCCCTAATATTACCTATTATGGAATGACTACTGTTTTTACAGCAGTAGCTCAGGTTATTCCTTGTGTTCCGTATCATATTAAGCTGGAAATTGCAGATTTGGGCGATGAAGCATATGATTCCGGAGTTTTTTTGGAAGCAAACAGTTTTACAAGTCAATCGGCCACTATAACAACATCGTATTCTTTACCAAGTGCCGGAAACAATGGAATAGAAGGATGCAATGATGCAATTATTAAAATCAAAATGCCGCAAATTCAACCTCAGGGATATATTGTGCCAATTGCCCAAATATTCGGTACAGCTACTGAAGGGGTTGATTTTCCTGTATTAAACCCGAATATTTTTATTACACCAGGTACTGATACAGGCAGCATCGTTATAACTCCTTTCCTCGATAATATCCCAGAAGGAACAGAAAGTATTAGTCTTGTAATTCAAACATCTCCGTGTGGTTATGACACTGTAACTGTATTTATTCAGGATTACGCAGATATGACTGCAAATGCATGGGGGGATACAATATTTTGTAATGATCATAAATTAATGGGAGTTACACCTCAGGGTGGGTTGCCTCCGTATTCTTACTTATGGAGTAATGGAGGAAATACTCAAACAATAACACCTACATTTACAAGTTCTTCTCAGTTTACAGTAAATGTTACGGATAAATGTCTGAAATCAGTTCAGGACTCGGTTCAAATAACGCTGAGTTGTGATTTCGCGGATGCTGGTCCAGATACCACGATATGTGAAGGGGGGACTGCAATATTACATGGCTCAGGGGGTGGAACATATCTATGGAGCAACGGAGATGTAAATGCAGTTGCAACTGTTTCTCCGGCTACCACAACAACATATATTTTGCAGGTTACTAATGTTTTTAATGATTGGGATACTGTAACGGTATTTGTAACGCCTAATCCAACAGTAATCGCTACGATTAATCCTGCGATAATTTGCCCCAAAGATAGTGCTTTGCTTACTGTTAGCGGAGCTACTACTTATCAGTGGAGTTCTAACCCGGTAGATGCATCGTTGCTCCCCAATCAGAATAGTGTAAGCTTGTATGTGAAACCTTTACAAAATACAAGATATGTTGTTACCGGAGCAAATGGAGCTTGCATTGCGAAAGATTCTGTAACAATAAGTATAAGCCCGATTCCGGTACCATTTATTCTGGCAACCCCGAATCCTGTCTCAATCTTTGATCCTACTGTTTATTTCAGTGACGGATCAAGTGGAAACACATTTTGGAATTGGACAATCAGCGATGGATTTACTTCGGGTCTGCAAACATTCATTCACCCACAAGTTCAGTGATCAGGATACTGGTACTTACATTGTTAATCTTACGGTAAAAAACATGGCTGGATGTACGGGTACAACAACAGCAACAGTTATTGTACAACCAGACTTTACATTCTTTGTTCCGAATTCGTTTACACCAAATGGTGATGGTTTGAATGATGTTTTTAAAGCTTATGGAACAGGTTTATTGGATTTTGAACTTATAATTTCAAACCGTTGGGGTGAACATGTTTTTAGTACAAAAAATATAGACGAGGGTTGGGATGGGACCGTAAACAGTGAACCTGCCCCTCCTGATGTATATGTTTATTTAATTAATTATACTGATAATATGGGTAGAACCAAGGTTAAAGCAGGAGTCGTAAGTTTAATACGTTAAAAATTTTTAATATCAGAAAGCCGGAGAAGACCTCCGGCTTTTTACATATTTAGGATCATCTATCCTGAATGATTTTTTAGCACCATTTATTTTTTCAATAGTATACCAGAATGACTTTGGATTAGTTTGTAATACACTTTGGTATAATAATAATCTTCAAATTACGGAACAGAAATAATACCTTTGATAACCAATATCTTTCTGATATATAACGTTAGAAAAGAACAATAACAGCTTGGTAATATACATATGCGCATTTACATGGGATTTAGTTTCGAATGCCTAGTTTTAGGATAAATAAAGTCCGGTAGAATGTTTAAACAACATTAAGGCAAGAGAACTACCGGACTTGCAAAGACAGGATGAATACAAAGGCACGATAGCCTAATATTTAATGAATTTTGTTGTATACTTTTGGTCATCAATAATTAACTGAATAAAATACAATCCTGTTTTTAGGTTTACCAACGAAATAGGTTCATAATTTTGCAATTGTCCTGTTTCAATAACCTCACCTATTATATTTACAATTCTATAAGATACTTTCGAGAATTTATCCAGCCCTTTTATCCAAAGTTTGTTTTGAGCCGGATTGGGGTATGTGTTTATTATTGGTGAAGGTTTTGGATTCGAGATAGCAAGTGGTTGAATTGTGAAATTTCCTGGATTATTCTTGTAAAAGAGTTTGATTTTGTCAACTCTTTCCAAAAGGATAGGAATAGGATCCTGAAAGTAGTTTGATGCTCTCGCTGAAATTAAAGCCAGATTTATTTCAATACGCTGACCAGGTTTTAAAACTAATGGTCCCATAGTTTCGATACACTTTCTGTCACCAGGTAAGTTTCCTGCTGTTGATTCCGTCCAGTTTGTTTGATTTGGCGGAGCTGTACAGTTTGTTCCCCAGTTTAGAGTATCACTGTTTCCTGGAAACATAAATCGAGCAGATACATTAGAGGGATTACTCCCATCTCCACCATACGTAAATGCAGGATTTACACTGATATTTTGCATGTAATTGATTATTTGGCTTGTACTTAGAGGATTTGTTGGGTAATATCCTTGTGGGCTGGTATAATATTTGAATCCTGTTAGACCGAAGCACTCATTATCTATTATGCTATCTCCAAACTTTGAGCCATTCACGCTTGCATCACAAATTCGCTTTTGAGAATAGTCCATGAATGGATTATCGTGAAAATCAGGATCCATTAACGGACCTTGTAAAATTGTAATTCCTTGGGCAACGGGTAAACTATCGTAGCTTATGGATGATGAACCATGGTCAATGGGTGTAGCATTATACCCATAAAAAGTACTTCGTTGAACATCACACCCAATATAATCGTCGAAGGCATATCCAATATTAAAGTCAGTAAAAAGACTAAAATAGGTATTGGCATAGGTTGATGTTGAACGATTATGAACAACATATTTCATAAAAATAGTATTCCAAAGAGCTGAATCAGAAGGTGTGTTGTATGCCCAAGCAAAGCCCTCAATTTCCAATCCCATTGGTGAACTTTGTGTTTGAGGATGCAATGTGTTATCATTAAAGATATAATAAAGCATTTCATCTCCAAACATCTGAGGATAATCGCCTGTTAATGGGTTATAAACAGAGTCATTGTTTACATCAACAAAGGGTGCCAGCTGAGGAAGTGGAGTTATTCCGTTTGCAAAATTGTGTACAGGCCATGTTGTAATTGATGCGGGAGGTGTGTAACCTGGTATTCCGCTATTTGCAAGATGGTACTGAATTTGAGAACGGGTTATTTTCCACATTTTGTTAAAATGCAAAAGATTATAATTTGTATCATTGGCTATTAGTCCTGGTAAATACTCATTTCCAGCTAAATCGTACAAAGGAGCAGAAACTAAATTTTGCCCAAGAAAGGTTTGTCCACTTATCCATAATCCTAAAAATGACAAGGGGCTTTTCCCGCTATTTTTTGGGAATTCAAAATCTGGAGAAGATCCGGTTGTGTAAAAATGTGACCCGTTGGCTTTAAAAATAGCTCTGATATTATTTACATTTAAAGTATCCCTGCTTATTTGAGAAAATGCCGTTGATAACAAAATGAACAGGAAAAACAGACTCGAAAGTAATATCGTTTTCATAGGCTTAATTTTTTGTAAAAGTATTAAGCCTCAATCTATCTCAAAATCAAATCAGTTAACGGTGGTTTGTAGCCAGAAAACGGGAAAGGGGATGCAGAATTAAACCGGCATCCCCTTTCTTAATAATACATGTATAGATTATTTAGAATCCAAGTTTTTTGCGAATATCTTTTGGAACAGCATCTTTATGAATCATAATATCCATCGTTTTTAAGAGAACAAATGCTTCCGATGCATAAAAATAACCCTGATATTTGTTGTCAACATCCCATGAGTTTTTTACTTTATAGAATGTATTTCCGTTTTGGTCTTTGGCAATTCCAACTATTTGCATACCGTGGTCATCAGTAGTTTGAAAGTTGTCAAATTGTTGCTGACGCATTTCCTGAGTAATCACCTTTTCTTTTACAGGTTTGTCGAATTTATAGAGTTGAGCCAGTTTTTCTTTTTCGGAGAGTTTTTCCCATTTATCACGTTCTGTTCCTTGAATTTCTGGTTTATCTTCATCCGGAACCACTGCAATACCATTGCGCCATGAGAATCCTTTTTCACTTACATCAGCACCCCAGGCAATAGAATAACCATTGTTAATAGCATTTGCTAAAATGGCTTTTATATCTTCCATTGGAACATTGTAAACTTCTCCCTGAGCCCAGTTATCGGGAACTTCAAGAATGAATTTGGAGTAAAACGGATGATGTGAAAATGAGGAAATTTCAATATAATCATCAGGATTGATTCCTAATTCTTTTGCGAAAGATTGTGGAGTATAGCTTTTACCTTTGTATGTGAAATTTTCTGGAGTTTTTCCAAGATATGCATCCAGAATCCCGTTAAATCCTCTTAGCCATGCAGTTGTGAGCTTTTTTACATCATCTTCAATCAATGGTTTTAAATAGTTTTTCAGAACTTTGTCAAATTCACCATGGTCGTGTTTTACTTCACCATAGTTTAATCCGGAATATACTTCTTCAGGAACAACACCGTAATTTTTCCATAAATGAGGAATATCATGAGCTGCGCCACCGCCACTAAAGTTGATTGTGCCATGCATGCGAACATATTTTGCTGCTTTTTCTTCGTATGCTTTGCGAACAAACCACATATCAGAAAGGTCATATTCTCCTTTACCCATGCGGATTAATTCCGATTCAAAAAAAGCAACAGTTGAAAAACTCCAGCAAGTACCTGATTTGTACTGGTTTTTAACAGGAGTAGCTTTTACTTCTTTTACAATTGTAAAATTGTATCCTTCATCTTTCTTTTCCTTTTCGGTGTCCTGAGCTTGTGCTAGTCCTGGCAATAAAATTGCAAATCCTAAAACAAACGCGTAGAAAGGCTTAAATAATTGTTTCATTTTTATTTGTTTAACATGATTATTAGAAGAGCAAAAATAAAGTAAATAAAATGACTATCTGAAAAGAGACTGTTAAAATAATATGTGACAGCTTACAAACCCAAATTTTGTAAAGAATAAATAGTATTGATTTCAGATATAGTAGAGAAATTGCTTACTTGGTGTTGTTTTTCAGTTTGTTAAGTTCAACAACTTCAAACAGAGTATAAAGCAGATAGAGTATAAAAAATGTGATAATAAATGCAATCGCATCTTCTTTATGAGTAAGAGCATAAACAATCACAAATGTAAAATATATCAATAATTTAGCTGTAGCAGCTAACATATAGGTCCGGGTGAATGAACTGAAGTTCTTTTCGGCCGATTTCACGAGCATTCGATGAATAAAAAATGTTACTAAAAAGAAAAATGGAATCAGATAGGGTAGTGAGGGTGTGATGTAATTTGGAGGTAATACAAAGTAATTTACGAAGGCTAACATTGAAATTGTCAAAGTGTAAATAACGAGCTTTACAAGAAATTTTTTCAAGGTTTCTCCCATTGTTTTATTTTTTTAAGAAGTCTTTAATTGCATAATAAACAGCTAATATTACGGATATAACGGAGAACAATACCGTAAAGACAGGTCGTTCTAATGCCAAATATTTATCAAGTTTCATTCCGCCAAAAATACCCACACCAATAATTGCCATCATCTGAAATGCAAGGGATGAATAGCGGGCATAGTCGTTAAGATTTTTTCTGGGATTTGGTTTATTCATCTTTCCCCGATATGTGGTTATATCCGGGAGTAACGTTATTCATTTTACAGGTTCCACTGAATGCTGCACCAGGTTCAATAGAAAGTTTATCAACCGAAATATCTCCGATTAGCTTTGCGGTACTTTTGAGAGATAAGAGCTCCATAACGGTTACATTCGCTTTGATATTTCCGGAAAATTCGGCATTTTGGCAAGAAATATCACCCTCTACGCTTCCGGTTGTACCAACTACCAATTTGCCTTTTACATTCAATGTTCCGTTTACTTCTCCGTCCACGCGCAAATCGCCATTGGCAATTACTTCACCGCGGATTGTAGTTCCTGAACCCAGAATATTAATCGAACTGAAATCGACTTCGTTTGTATTTTTAGCCATACCGAAGTATTTTATAGGTTAAGACTCGCAAAGATACAATTTTTCGAATGCGTTTAACGATCGAAGTGAATTTTTAAACTTACAGCATGATTCCTTTTACTTGAGTAATTTCATATAGGTTTGCTTGAAAAACTGAAGGTACTCATCTGTGTTTTTTATACGATAGAAAGTTGGAAAATTCTCGGTTGATACCGGAAAAATTTCATATGCAGAGGGTTCTATTGAACCAAAAACATAAGTATCGGTGGTGATTGCCTTGTAAAACTGCATGGCCGCCTGTGCATTGGGAAATTTTGAAACAGTAATTAAATGATTGGTTTCATCCAGTAAAATACTTGTTATCTCAAGATTATCATTTGGATTGTTTTTTCTACAGAAATCAGAAATCTTGATCTTTAGGATGTTAATATTTGTTTTTTTTGAATTGGCAGAAATCAGCATGAATTGTTCAACATCTGACTTCCACTTGTAAATACCTGTATATTCTGTATTTTCAGATTCGTCTTTTTTAACTTGCTCGTTCTGAGTGTTTTTGAGATCCTTAGCGTCTTTAGCATCTTTCTTTTCCTTAGGCTCTTCCTTCGACTCTGATTTATTTGGAGTTATATTGTTCTTGGCTTGTTTTGATTCGACTTTGGTATTTGAAGATGAATTCGGTTTTACAGGAGTAGTTGAAGCAAAAGTATATTGTATGTTTGAATTCTTGTTAATGAGTTCTATAAGCTGTGTAGCAAGAACATTTGCTGCACTTTCGGGATAGCGCTTTGCCAGACGGTTAAACCCGGATAACAGAGAATCAACACCGTATACTTTTCCTAATGATAATGATTCTATATACATAAACTTCGGTCCGGATTCGGGATTATATAGCTTTAAAGTCTTATCTGCCTCACGTGAACGACTGATCGTTTGATTATATTCTCCTTTCTGGAAAGATTTATAAGTCGTTTCATAATATTGTTTTGACTCACTGTTTTTGGCAAGAATTTGCTTGTAATATTCCGGATCTGAAATGATTTTTGCGTAATCACTTTCTGGAAATTTAGAAAGAATCAGATCTTTGTAAGTTTTTTTCTTCGTCGCATCTTCCTTTTGATTATAAATTCTATACATCTGATAATAAGTACTCAGTGTATGATTATCTTCAGGGAATCGTTTCATGAATTTTTCGAACGCTTCTATTGACTTTTCAGAGTCATTTAATCCTTCAAAATAAATAAGACCAATGTTGAACATCGCATCGCTCAGCTTTTTATTAGAACGATCGAGTTTTTCCTTAGTAATTGGAATGTCTTTGGAATAAAACAAAGGATTTTCAGGATCCATTGCTCCTTTCGGAAGAGAATCTTTTCGAACGGCACTTTCTTCTGCGTCTTCATCATCATCTTTTTTATTTTCGGTAATACCGAAATCAGTAGCCTGTTTATTACTTAAACGCCAGTTGTCCTCCAGCTTTCGATTGCCCCATTTTCGGATAAATTCATTGTATCCAAAGTTAAGAGTAGCCGGATTGTAGAAATACCAGTTAGCATCTTTATTTCCAAAAACACCTCCGGATTGACTCGCTGTGTTAATAGCTGGTCCCACACCCTTTCCCATGTCTTCCTGACGTTTCTTTTCTGCTTTTTCTACCCGATATTTGTTTATTGCACCTTGGATCTTTGCAGTACGCTGAGCATCAGGTAATGATGCCATTGTTTGTAAACTGTCTTCTAATTCTGCAATTTTAATATTTTTTACCAGCTTGGTTAATACTTCGCTTTTAGACTTAATTGTTTTGTAGTTTGGATATGTGTTGGGCAGAAAAGTGAGAGACGTATCGTAGTATGCCTGCGCATTGATGTAATCGTTTCTGTCGTAATAAATATCTGCAATGGTAAGCGATGATAAGGATTTTTGGTTATTGTTTGCAACGCTTGAACTTACTGATAAACGAAGCATTTTCACCGCTTCATCGTAGTTTTTTTCTTTCAGATAAATCTGAGCTAAAGCATAATAAACCTGATCAAGGAATTCTTTGTTTTTGGAATCCCTGATCATTTTTTTTAATTTTTTAATGATATCTTTAGAGTCTCCGGTTGAAGATTCAAAACACATTGCAAGGTTAATTTTAGCATTAAATGCCATTTCGTAAGTAGGATTTTTACGAATGACTTTTCGGTAAAGTTCAGAAGCCTGAGTCATATCTCCACCACGTTGAGCAATCTGAGCCAGAATAAAACGTAAACGGGTTCTGGTTTTTGAATTTTTATTCAAATTAATAGCCATTGAAAGATACTCTTTAGAAGCAGAGTAAGATTTCTGTTTAATCAGGCAATCGGCGTATGCAAGCATAAGATGCTTCTTATACTTTTCAGGGGCTTCTCCTGCATCAATTTTATTTTTTACCTGATCGAGCATGGTTTCAGCAGTGGTAAATTCGCCGGTTTGTGTATAACAACGTGCCAGCCATATCATGGCATCGAATCTGATTTCGTTGTATTTGTATTGACTGATAATATAGTTAAATGTTCGAATTGAAGCCAGATAGTCTTGTTTGTAAAATTGAGCTTTCCCAATTAATAAGTATGAATCATCAATCCAGCGAATGAACTCTTTCCCTTTGATGAAGATAGAGTGCATTTTAATCACTTTCGCACCTTTTTCAATGGCACGATCCATTTGAGGATTTATAGATTGCGCATCGTCTTTTGTTCCATATTGAAAAACCGGAAGTACTTCGGTATAGTTATCTTTATGTGCTACAGCCAGAGCTTTAACACCTTCCTTTAAGCTTTCATTTCCATTCCACCAGGCATTATAATGAGCTGTCATGTTATGATATACACGACGGGTAAAGGTGTTTTTTCGCGTTGAACAGGCCTGTATTATAAATAGTACGGCTAGAAGAATCAGGATATTTTGTATTCGAATCTCTCTTTTCAAGGTAGTAAGCGCTTTGATACTTAACAATAACTGCTTTTTTGCAAAGATATTTTATTTAAGAGAGTATAGAAAGAATTTCTCTCCAAAAAGTATTTTCTAAAAGAGAGAGAGGCTGTCTGAAAAGTCTTTCCTCTGGTAAAAAAGACTTTCCCGATTTTCGGGACTCAATTTGACAATTTATTGCTGTCAGGCGGAGTCCCGAAAATCGGGAAAATATATTAAGGTTTTTTGAACAGCCTTTCTTTGCGTATATACGTAAATTTTATTTATGTACTTTGCGGACAAATTCATCTACTTCTTCAACTCCACCCTGATAAATAAGATAGCCGTTATAAGGCTCACGAGGTGTTATTTCGTCGTTGATTGGAGTGAGCATCATGCGTTTCACTTCTTCACGGTCATCGGTTTGGCCTAAAAC